>Ga0190272_10000188_pt1 | contig 37375 bp, 36 predicted proteins | sample Popmic504T_FD_133746 | JGI IMG/M metagenome (GOLD analysis project Ga0190272, IMG submission 133746) | Populus adjacent soil microbial communities from riparian zone of Shoshone River, Wyoming, USA - 504 T | ecosystem: Environmental > Terrestrial > Soil > Riparian zone | place: USA: Wyoming...
GAGCCGCCTATCGGAGTCGAACCGATGACCTACGCATTACGAGTGCGTCGCTCTAGCCGTCTGAGCTAAGGCGGCGGACCCGGCTAGGCCGGGCGGAGCAAGAGTCTACCCAGTGGTGACCGCAGATTTCTCGGCGGTTGTTCCGGGGGGGACGGTGGGCACGCGGCCGGTGAAGAAGAGCGCAGCCAACGCGAGCAGGGCCGCCACTCCAAAGGAAACTCGGAGGGCGTCCAAGCGCGCTGCATCGTTGACCTCCACGATCTCGTCAGCGACGTCTGACTCGACGCCAGCATCGTCGAGGGCGGTTTGCAACTGGGTATCTGAGACAAAGGGCACTCCACCGACGAGTTCGGTAGAAGCCTGATTCTTCACATCGTCTGGGACGTCAGGATTCTCTTGAATGCCAGCTGTCACGCTGAAACTGAGAGCGGCAATCAGAATCGAACCAATGACGGCCGTTCCCAGCGACGCACCGAGGTTCATTGCGGTGTTCTGTAGCCCTCCAGCCTCTGCGCTCTCAGAGTCCGGCACCGCTGACACCGTCACCGCCCCCAGTTGCGAGGCCAAGGCACCTAACCCAACGCCCATCAACAACATCGGGATGGCCACGACTGATGCATTGGCGCCGGGGTTCATACCGGCCGCGAGTATTGATACCCCGGCAATCACAAACAGCCATCCGATGCGAACCACTTGTCTGGGATTGGCGTATGGGCGCACCTTGGGGATGCCCGCCGCGGTGATGAGCAGTGCAGCAGACAACGGGACAAGCCGAAGCCCGGTGTCGAGGGCGCTGAGCTCAAGTACGACCGAAAGAAACAGCGGGATTGCAAAGAAAACGCCGGCTTGCACCATGTACTGCGACAGGAACATGATGAGCCCGCCAGAAAGCTGGCGGTTGTGCAACATCTGGGGGCGCATGAGCGGCTCTTTGCCGGTCTCTTCGAGATGGGTCTCCCACAGCAAGAAGGTGTAGACGATGCCCAGCCCTATGCCGATGAGCCAGACTGTCGGCGACAGCCCCAACCACGCCGTGCCGCCCTCCTTGGGAAGGATCCAGCCCCACTCGCTAGAACGCAGCACACCAAACACTGCGGATCCCAAGCCCAACACCGACAGCACCGAGCCAACCCAGTCCAGACGTGCAGGCTCCGGCTCGCTGTCTGCAATCTTGCGCATCGACAGCAAGATGATGACGACGATCACTACCTCACCTGCGAATACATATCGCCAGGAAGCGAAGGTGGTCACTGCGCCGCCAATGATGGGGCCGGCGGCCACCGCCATGGCCGTCGCTGCCGCAATGAGGCCGTAGGCGGCTGCCCGCTTGGCAGGAGGAAAGTTGGACGCAACGAGCGCCACAATCGCGGGCATGATGAGAGCGGCACCGATGCCCTCGAGCAACGACCAACCAAACAGCAGCACCTGCAGGTTTGGAGCCAGAGAAGTGGTGAGCGAACCCACTCCGTAGATGACGAGTCCGATCCCGAACGCCCGCTTGCGGCCGATGATGGCGCCAATCTTGCCGCCGGTAATCATCAAGGAAGCCATCACCAGCGTGTACATCGTGATGGCCGACTGAATCCCTGTGACCGTGGTGTCGAGGTCATTGGCAACAGTTGCCATCGACACGTTCATCACCGAACTGTCGAGCGTCATCAGGAACTGTCCGGAGGCCAAGATGGCTAGGACGACGCCACTTCCGGCCTTGCTCTCAACCGAGGTGGCCACTGACCTGTCACTCACGACGGACACTCTTCCCTACTTCGCGAGCAAGAGTTAGCATTTAGTGCCGTCTTGGGGGACGACGCCTGCCAACAAATACTCCTCGACAGCCGAGTCGATGCATTCGTTACCAGCGTTGTACGCCGTGTGACCATCGCCGTCGCGGCTTAACAAGACGCCGGAGTCGAGCTGGTCCGCGAGCCCCACCGACCACTCGTACGGTGTTGCGGGATCGCGCGTGGTGCCAACGACGAGAATGGGGTCGGCGCCCTTCGCGGTAAGACGCTGCGGGAACTCCCCCTCCTCCACTGGCCAGTCCGTGCACGAGGTGCCAGCCCAGGCAAAGCCCCGGCCGAATATCGGCGAGATCCGCTCGAACTTCGGGATCGTTCGGCGAATCTCGGCTAGCGAGGCGTTTCCGGGACGGTCTGCACAACTGATAGATGGAAACGCGTCGTTGACGTTAGAGGCAAAGGTTCCGTCCCCGTTCCTTTCGCTATACGAATCGGCAAGAGCCAACAGCACTGACCCGTCACCGTCGAAGGCGTTGGCCAGCGCCTGCCGCAACAACGGCCAACCGCTTGCCTCGCTGTACATCGCAGCGATCATTCCCGTGGTGGCCAGTGCCTCGGTCAGTTCCCTTTCGGATGTGGTCGGCAGCGGAGACTGGTCAATGCTGGCCAATAGGTCGATCAGCTGTTGCTCGCCCTGTTCCGGCGTCGGTCCCATGGCGCACCCATCGCGTGCGATGCAGTCGTCGATGAACGCCGACACAGCACGCTGGAAGCCGCGGAGTTGGCCGGCCGCCAACTGATAGGACGACACGGTGGGATCGAGCGCGCCGTCAAGGACCATGCGTCCGACCCGCTCGGGGAAGAGCTCGGCGTAGGTCGCCCCTAACTCCGTGCCATATGAGGCTCCGAAGTAGTCGGTCTTGCCTTCATCAAGAGCGGCCCTGATGATGTCCATGTCTCGTGCGGAGTCGAACGTGCCAATGTGTGGCAAAAGTTCACCGGCATTGGCTTTGCATTCACGGGTAAACTCGCGCTGCAGTCGAATCACATTGCGAACTTCCGCAACGTTGTCGGGAGTGCCGTCGGCTGCGAGGTACACGTCAATCTGCGCATCGGTGCGACACTCCACGGGCGTGCTTGCCTCCACCCCCCGGGGATCCCAACCCAAGATGTCGTACCGCTCCAAGACTGGCTCGTTGAAGTAGAACTCTGCGTTCTCGGCGTAAGAAATTCCCGAGACCCCTGGCCCACCTGGGTTCACAAGCAGTGAGCCCACCCGATTTCCCCGGTCGCTTGCTCGCCGGCGAAGCAGCGCAATCTCGATAGTCTTGCCTGATGGCTTGTCGTAGTCGAGCGGCGCACTCAACTCGGCACATTCAAACTCACCGCACTCACGCCACGCGAGGTTCTGCTCGTAATAGCCAGCCAGTTCATCGCGCACTGGCTGCGTTGTGCTGGGCGAATCGGTTGGCGCTGGGGGCTCGGCATCTGAACCATCGGTGCAACTGGCAAGGCTGAGCCCGACCGTCAACGCAATGCTCGCGAGAAGGAGTTTCCTCACCCGCGGGTGCCCGGTATCACCGATTGAATCCAAGTGATGAGTCCGTTCGGGTTACGACTTTGAGTCACCACACGACCCGGTCCTTGGAAGTCGAGGACGAGACCCTCACCAGACTTCAACGCCTGCACAAGCCCCGAGGATGCCTTTCGCACTTGCACCTGAATGGTGTCGTCGTAGGCCACCAGATGACCAGAGTCGACGGTGAAACCCTGTCCTTGCTCAAGGTTGTGAGTATCCAACGCGCCATAGGCGGCCAGCACTACTTCTCCCTGCCCGGCCGCGTGCAGCACGAAGGCGCCCTCTCCGCCACCAAACATGGTGAGTCCACCGAACTTGGTATCGATCTCGACCCCGGCCGCGTTAGCGAGCCACGACCCGCGCGTTATAACTAAGTTGCGTCCCGGCTGCACATCGGTCACCCAGATGTCCCCCGGCAGGTTCGCGGCAAAGTCGACCCAGGTGTTGGCTGTCTCGTGCCCGGTGAAGGTGCTGACAAAGAGCGATTCCCCGCCGAGCACTCCACGTTTCAGTGCGCCCATCACGCCACCGCGCATCTGCGCCTCGATCGTCACTCCGAACGAGTGCATCGCCATGGCGCCGGACTCGGCACGTACTTGCTCGCCGGGTGTCAAGTGAACTCGTGCCACGGCAAAGCTGGGCTGATGCCTTATTTCTATCTGCATGTTTGCTCCCTATCCCCCGCAGCGGAGATCGGCGGTTAGCCAACCTTCAGGCCCAGCATGAGTTCCTCGACGGCGAGCAACGGCGCGACATTCGCGTCGATCCTCTCGCGTGCGTTGACGATAGCCTCCATCGACCGGACGGCGGACTCCGGTGAACCCCAACCGGCCACCTGTTCAATCTCGCGGGACAGCTCGGCATTAACTAGCTCGACGTTGGCGTGAGTCTGCGCGGCCAAGACATCGCGGTAAAAGGACATGAGGTCGAGAAAGTCGCGATCAAGCTCGTCCCGAGCCGCGCGCTTTGCCCTTTTCTTCTGGATGTCGCCCAGCTCCTTGAACTGGGGGGCCGCCCACTTCGGAGGCCTGCTCGGATTCTCCACGCCCAGCCCACGCGCCAATTCAACTCGCTCCGAGGCATCCAGCACTTTCGTGCGATCCTCAGCGCGTTCGGTGGCTCCGTCAACCAACTCACGCGCTGCCTGCAGGCAAGCCCCCAAGTCGATGAGGCGAGTGGGCATCTTCAAGGTTCGTGACCGATTGATGCGCGCGTCTTCACTGGTCGCCAGCCCGCGTGCACGGCCAATGTGCCCCTGAGAAGCGCGAGCCGCAAAAGATGCGATCGACGGATCGATGCCCGCGGATCTGGCGAGGTATTCAGCGACGTCCTTCGTCGAGGGTGTGACCAAACCGATGTGGCGGGTGCGGGAACGAATCGTCGGCAACACGTCGTCGAGCGAGGGGGCGCACAACAACCACACCGTGTGTGGAGTCGGTTCCTCGATGGCCTTCAGGAGTGCGTTGTTCGCTTGCTCGGTGAGTCGGTCGGCATCCTCAATGACGATGACGCGCCACGACGACGTGCTCGGAGCCGCCGCCGCCTCCAGTACGAGTTCGCGAGCAACGTCCACACCGATCGACAACAGCTCCGTCACGACGAGGTGAACGTCTGCGTGCGTACCGATCAGCGCCGTATGGCACTCCGCGCACACCCCACAGCCGTCGTCGGGACACATCAGCGCCGCGGCAAACGCGCGGGCCGCATTCGACCGCCCAGAACCTGGTGGTCCGGTGAACAGCCAAGCCTGGGTCATGGCCCGCCCGCCGCCAACATCGCGGGAATGTGCGTCGGAAACGGCGGCTCGCAGCACCTCAACGGCGTGCTCTTGCCCAACGAGTTCGTCAAAGACGGTCATGGCAGTCGTTCCGTGACAGCGGCCAGCACCTCTTCGTGCACCCGCTCGGGAGACTGCGAAGCGTCGATCACGCTGTACCGCGCTGGCGTCACATTTGCTAGGTCGAGAAACTGTTGACGCACCCTGCGGTGAAAGGCAAGCGGTTCTGCCTCGAGCCGGTCTGCTGGCTCGGCAAATCGCCGAAGCCCTACCTCAGGATCGACGTCGAGCAACACGGTGAGATCGGGGACCAAGCCCCCACTGGCCCAAGACGACAACGTGGCGACCTCGTCGACGGTGAGCTGGCGCCCGGCGCCTTGATACGCCAGCGACGAGTCGATGTAGCGGTCGGTGATGACCAACGTGCCGCGGTCGAGCGCTGGTCGTATCACCGCGGCGACATGCTCTGCTCGATCCGCGGCATACAGCAGCGCCTCAGTTTGGGGGGCCAGCTCGCCAGTCTCATGGCCCAAGAGAATGGCACGCAATCGCTTGCCCACTGGGGTATCCCCAGGCTCGAAAGTCACCAGCACATCTCGCCCGAGAGCGGAAACGTGTCGTTCCAGCAGCGTCACTTGCGTGCTCTTGCCCGCGCCCTCCCCTCCCTCAAAGGCCACAAACAGGGCCCCGGTGGGTGGCGTCGATTGAGTCACAGCGTGACCCTACTCAAGCCTTCTTGGCCGCCTTCTTCGTGGCTTTCTTGGCCGCCTTCTTGGCGGTCTTGCGCGCGGTCTTCTTGGCAGCCCGCTTCTTCGGGGCCGGGCCTTTGGCCCGCTTCTCGGCCAACAACTCAGCCGCCCGCTCGATGGTGATCGACTCAGGTGCGTCGCCACGACGCAAGGTGGCGTTAGTTTCACCGTCGGTGACGTAGGGGCCGAACCGGCCTTCTTTCACCAACACTTGCTTGCCCGAGCCAGGGTCGGCGCCGAGATCGCGTAGCGGCGGAGCGGCTTGTCGTCCGCGCTGCTTCGGCTGTGCATAGATGGCCAACGCCTCGTCGAGCGAGACGGTAAACATCTGCTCCTCGGTCTCCAACGAACGCGAGTCGGTTCCCTTTTTCAAGTACGGCCCGTAGCGCCCGTTCTGTGCCGTGATCTCCGCGCCATCTGACGGGTCGGTGCCGACGACTCGCGGCAACGACATCAGCCGTACTGCGTCATCGAGGGTGACCGTGTCGAGATTCATGTCCTTGAGCAACGACGCGGTTCGCGGCTTAACGGCATTCTTGCCTTTGGTCGGCACATCTTCCGGAAGAACTTCGGTGACGTACGGGCCGTAACGTCCGGCCTTGGCTATCAACACGCGTCCGGTGTCTGGTTCCACCCCGAGTTCTCGATCGCCGCTGGGCTGCGCCAACAACTCCAGCGCCCTCTCGAGCGTGAGTTCATCGGGCGTGAGGTCGTGCGGCACGTTGGCGCGCTCCGCCTCGTCTCCGTCGCCTCGCTGGATGTAGGGGCCGTAGCGACCGACGCGCAACACGATGTCGTCGCTGATGGGAATCGAGTTGACCTCGCGGGCATCAATCTCACCGAGATTGCTCACCAGTGGGTGCAGGCCAGGGAATTCTCTGGACGGGTCACCGAAGTAGAAGCCTTCGAGGACGCGCAGTCTTGGCGTCTCTCCGTCAGCAACACCGTCGAGAATTTCTTCCATACGGGCGGTGAAGCTGTAGTCGACGAGGTCTGCAAAATGACGCTCGAGCAGCGTGACGACGCTGAACGCGAGGAACGACGGCACCAGAGCCGTGCCGCGCTTGAAGACATACCCACGGTCCACGATGGTGCCCAGAATCGATGCGTAGGTGGACGGACGGCCGATCCCGCGTTCCTCGAGTGCTCGCACCAAACTGGCCTCGGTGTAGCGCGCTGGCGGATTGGTCGAGTGACCCTCAGGTTCCAGCGAGATGGCGGTGACGGTGTCGCCCTCCTTCAATGCTGGGAGCCGTCGCTCGTCGTCCCCTGCCTTTTCGTCGCGTTCGGAGTCTGCGTCACGGCCCTCTTCGTAGACAGCCAAGAATCCACGATGCGTGATGACCGTGCCGGTCGCGGAGAACTCGGCATCGCGTCCGTCGGAAGCGACCGCTCCGAACCGAACGGTCATCGTGGTGCCCAACGCGTCAGACATCTGTGAAGCCAACGTGCGCTTCCAGATCAGTTCATAGAGTTTGAGTTCATCGGGCGAGACCTCGCCGGCTATCTGCCCGGGCGTACGGAACCTATCGCCGGCGGGCCTAATTGCTTCGTGTGCCTCTTGGGCGTTCTTCACCTTCTTAGCCCAGGTACGTGGCTTGTCGTTGACGTGGTCAGCACCGTACAACTCGGTCACTTGGGCACGGGCCGCTGAAACAGCAGTGGACGACAGCGTGGTGGAGTCGGTACGCATATAGGTGATGTGACCGTTTTCGTACAACCGCTGTGCGATGCGCATCGCCGTCTGCGCGGTCATGCGCAGTTTGCGGCTAGCTTCTTGCTGAAGAGTTGAGGTGATGAACGGTGCAGCGGGCGATCGTCGATAAGGCTTCTCCTCCACAGACCTGACCGTCATGGTCTGACCGGCCAGGCCCTCAGCAAGGGACGTCGCCGCTTGTTCATTGAGAACGACGATGCCAGCCTTCTTCAGTTCGGCCTTGGCGTCGAAATCTCCCCCGCGGGCGATGCGCTGACTATCAACGGCGACCAGCGTGGCCTCGAAGTTGCTGGGATCGAATCGCCCGGAGATGTCCCAGTAGTCGGCAGACTTGAAGGCCATCCGCTCACGCTCGCGCTCAACGACCAGCCGAGTCGCCACCGACTGCACCCGACCCGCGGAGAGTCCCTGGGTGACTTTCTTCCAGAGCACAGGTGAGACTTCATAGCCGTACAGGCGGTCGATGATGCGCCGGGTCTCTTGGGCGTCAACAAGTCGCTGGTCGAGTTCACGTGGGTTCTCAACGGCTGCCCGGATCGCGTCTTTGGTGATTTCGTGGAACACCATGCGACGGACCGGCACCTTGGGGTTGAGCACCTGAAGGAGATGCCAGGCAATAGCCTCGCCCTCGCGGTCTTCATCGGTGGCTAGCAACAACTCATCTGCCTGCGCCAACAACTTCTTGAGTTCGGACACCTTGGACTTCTTATCGACGTCCACGATGTAAAGAGGCTCAAAACCGTTCTCTACGTCGACGCCGAGGCGTGCCCACTTCTCCTTCTTGTACTTGGCTGGGATATCCGCCGCGCGAGTTGGAAGATCGCGGATATGTCCAACACTGGCTTCCACGTCGTAGCCGTCGCCGAGGTAGCCGCGGATGGTCTTCGCCTTGGCCGGCGACTCCACAATCACCAGACGACGCCCCGGTTTGGTCCTCTCGCTTGCCACGACCCCGCACTCCTACCTTCCACGCGCTCATCGGTTCAGCCGAAAAAACGGCAACGGGGCGGAGTCTGTCCTTATTACTAACACCTTTGTCAACCGGGGGGTCAAACACAGGGGCCGGAATAGCACAAATGTTCTATCCCGGCCCCTGGTCGCAGACTCCCCCACGACCTGCGTCTGTGCGCCTACGCCTCCACGGCGTGGCGAGCTTTTTCCTTGGCCTTTGGATCGTGGGGGTCCTTCGGGGCGCTCGGGCGCATGCGCTCCATTTCCTCACCGATCTCGGCTAGTTGCGAGCGCGTCAACTCTTTCCGGACCTTGGGGAACCAGTTGTCCTCTTCTTCCTCGATGTGGTGGCTGACTGACTCCGCGAGCACTGCGAACTTCGGTTCTAACCGCTCATCATTGGCGTCCATCTCACTGAGTTCAAGGCATAACACGTCCGCTACATGGTGCTCCTCGTAGGACTCCAAGATGTCGTCCTCGAGTTTGGGCAGGAGCGCGCGAATCCTCGGATACATCACTTCGTTCTCAAGGTATGTGTGGACCGTCAGTTCCTCAACAACCGTGTCGGAAATGCGCTTCTTCGCGGTGGAGTCATTTGCCTGCTTGAACTCTCGAAAGAGTTTCTTCACCTTTTTGTGGTCCTCTTTGAGAATAGTGATCGCGTCGTTCGACATGTCCTTCTCCTATGCTTCTAACGGATGGGCGTGCGGCCGCGGTCCGCGCGACCAACGGGACTCATTGCCAGCAATGAAGAGCGCCCTTCTTCCCAAGCCTCGATCAGCTGCCTGCTTGCTTCAGCCTCCAGTGCACATACCGACTTGGCACCAAAGAGCACGTCAGTCGCCAAGTCGGGTCGCTGCTCTACCAGCCCGGCCGCGAGATCACCTGCGGCAACGTTTTGGTGATGCGCGTCGGCCACCACGTGAACGTCGTAGAAGTGCCTCGCGTCGGATCCAAAACCGAGGCGGCGTAGGGCGGCCGAGTTCTTTCCCATAGGCGCGACGGAAGTCATTTCAAAGGCAGCTAGATGACCGATACAGGCGCCCAACCAACGGCGATGAAGACCGAAAAGGCTTATGACATTAACGCCCGCCAACGTGTAGCCCGGGAGTTGGTTGACGTAGGCGTGGTAGGTCGGGTCGAGGCCCAGCTCTTCCAATGTCACCGCGAACAGCGTTTGGTGCATGTCCCTCTCGGCGCCCGCCCCGTACTCATCCGCTTGTATTTCTACCGCTGCGGCCTTGGGCTTGCCAAATAGCCGAGGTATTGCCCACGTGTAGGGATCCGCTTCCTTAAGTTGCCACGCGGACCGATGGATCGCCGACTCTTGGAACTGCTCTGTGGTCCCTTGCTCAAGCAAATAATCGGAAAGGCTAGGCCCACCGGCATTGTCGAGCAATGCCTCCAAGTCCTCGGGCAGCGAGATTGCGTCCGGCAGCGGTCCCACCATCTCGCGCAACCGCAGCTCCATCGCGGACTCAAGCATGGCCCGGAATCTCAGCAGGCCCGGGTGCCACTCCCACTCGTCGGAGACACCCTTCCAGCCCCGGTAGTGCAATTCGTAAAGGCAATACAGCGAAAGCGCCGCGTCCTCACCGATCAACGGATCGTCGGTAGGGATCTCGGCGGGGAGGGAAAGTTCGTCTTTGGGTTCGCTTTCCAGCACGGCCACGAGGTGTTCGCTCACCGGGCCGCGAGGAATAGGCAGCGAGGAAGGCGCCAACTGGTCCGGCGCGAACACTACTCCGTAAGGCATCTCGCTAACGACCGATCAGCGTCGGCACATCAAACGACTGCAACCCGTTGACGAAATCGCCGGTCGATCGAATGGGTTGCCGAAACTCGGCCTCCAATGACTTCAGAGCGTGATTCCTGCTCCGCACTGAAACGTCCCCGATGGTCTCCCGCAGGAGAGTGACTTTGAGATCACGCGCATACGCATCACGCGCGGTGTGAGCAATACACGAACTCGCCATCAGTCCGCCAAGGAGAATCTGGCGGGTGGCCAACTGCACGAGCAGAGCGTCTAGATCCGTAGCAAAGAAGGCCGAGTCGCGGCGCTTCACTAAGGGGGTTACCAGGTAATCCAATTCCAGTTCCGGCGCGAACTGTGCTTCGGCACTGCCCTCCAACGCAAAACCCTGCTGATCCTCACGCATGTTGAGGGACCAAGTCGCCCCATCAGCAGTGTGCTCAGTGCGGACTGCGACGATCGGTACGCCCAGGATTCGTGCGTATTTCATTGATTCGTTGGCACTGGCCAAAACATCTGCGGCATGGGGCCGGACCTGCCGAAGGAATGTTGGCTGCAGATCCACCAAAAGCAATAGAGCACGACGTGGTTCTACCTGGAGCATGGGGCGCCTAATCAAGATTCTTCGACCCCCGCTAGTTATTCGCCGGTGCCGCGCTGATATCCCCCAGAGTCCTGCCTGCAATTGAACTCTCGTCGATCGCGACATCGCCCAGACTGAGAGCTCCGACAACGGCGTCTTGGTCTACAACCGGGAGACGCCGAACGTTCGCCTCTCTCATCATCTTCATTGCGTCCTCGACGGAATCTCCGGTGCTCAGATACTGAGGGTTCGGCGTACACACCTCACGGACCTCGGTATCAAGAGCACGTCCTTCAGCGATCACACGCAGAGCGAGATCGCGATCCGTCACGATTCCTGACAAACGACCGTCAGTGGTGACGAAGACATCACCGATCGCGTACTCGGCCATCAGTTGAGCAGCTTCTGCCACTGGTCGCTCATGGTCGAGCGCGACGGCTGGCGTATTCATCACTGAGTCGACAGTGAGACTCATTGCGGCACCTCATCTTTGACACGGGATCTGTGAAACGGGTTGGTGAGACTGTCGTTCCCACCCCCTGGAGATCTAAACGCCCGCCGCACAATTGATCATGAAGGGTCGAGCGGCGTAGGGTGAACCCATTACCGACGCCATCGACAAAGACGCCCAGCGCTTCATCCCCAACGGTCACTCACGCAGCATCAGTGATCCTGCGGTGCTGTGGTGCGGCCTCATTCTGATCTGCGTCATCGTCGGGGTGGGCGTCGCCGTGGGCGATGGTGAGTTGCCCTACGGGGCGGTATTGCTCCCACCACTTGCCGCTGCGGCAATTTCAACTCCGCGAACCGTCCTTATCCTTGGCGTTGCAGCCTTCATTGGTGCTTTGGTGTGGGGCCTGCTCACCTCCGACCTCTTTTCTGGGTTTCACACGATGCGGCTCATCTTCGTCGCAACCGGCTCAGCACTCGCAGTACTACTCGCTGGATTTCAACAACAACGCGCCGAGGAGCGGTTGAAGGCTGCCCGAGCAGACGCGCGGACGCGTGTGGCCCTCGATGCGAAGCGACGGCTGGATGCCGCCTTGGCAGCTGGCCAGATGGGAATGTGGACGTGGATCTCTGACAAGGACGAGGTGATGTGGGATGAGCGGCTGGAGGCGCTCTTCGGCCTTCCGCCAGGAGGTTTCGACGGGACTCTTTCGATGTATGTCAGCCTCATTCACCCCGACGATCGCGACCCCGTCATGCAAACCGTCGGCGAGGCCCTCTCCAGCGAGTCGACATACGTCACCGAGCATCGCTGTCTGTGGCCCGACGGCAGTGTGAAGTGGGTGCAGGGCAGAGGGGAAGTTTTGCGGGACGAGGATGGCAAAGTTGTTGGAACAACCGGCGTTGTTTCTGACATCACCGAAAGAAAGCACCACGAGTTCGAACGCGAGCGCAGTCGAGTCCTGCTCGATCGCATTCTCCAGGACGACCGCCTCCTCAACCCCGAAACACAAGGGGATGACATACCCAAGCTCGCGGCACAGATGGCCACTGAACTCCTTGAATGTGCGTTTGCCACCTACTGGACTCTCGACGGTCCTGCCCTTGTCGCAGGAGAAGGTGGCCCCACTGCTGCCGGAACCAAACTGAGCCTCGACGAGCACATCGAACTTGACCAGACAATCCGAAGAAAGCAGATATACCGCCCGACCCGGGCAGACCAACTGTCAGACGACCGCATCTTCGTGCCGGTGATTGTGGGCGGCGAACTGGTCGGCGTGCTCGACCTCCAGTGCAAGGAGTCCGAACTGCAGCGCGACGAAACGTTACGCATGGTGGCAGCGCGGCTTTCCGATCAGCTGGGCGGCGCCCTTGCTTTGCACCAGCATCGCCAGATCCAAGTCCGCGTACACGAACTCTCCGAGCGTCTGCAACAGGGGCTGGTTCCTAGCCTCCATGTGCGAACCAAGGCTCTACAAGCGGCAAGTTGGTACCGGCCCGGTGAACATCGTCTGATTGTTGGCGGCGACTTCGTTGATGTCATGGCCCGCGACGATGGGTCTTTCGCTTTCGTTATTGGCGACGTCTCAGGACATGGGCCGGAAGCTGCGGCGCTAGGAGCCACCCTGCGGGGCGCCTGGGCCGGACTCGTGGTCGGAGGCGCCGACCCCCGCGATTGGGTGCGCGGACTTCACGCCCTCGTGGCGAAGATGGCTACACCGGGAACGTTCGTGACCGCGCTCGTTGGGGTCGTTTCGGCTGGCGGTCAACACATAAAGCTCACGAACGCCGGCCATCCCGCGCCGTTGTTCGTCGACGCAGAAGGAACGCAGACTCTCGAAGGTGGTGGCACTGCTCTCGGCCTTGTCGATGAACCCACGGATCCGTTCGATGTCGAGATCACGCCTTCGGGCAAATGGCGGCTACTTCTTTACACCGACGGGCTCATCGAAGGACGCTGTGACCCTGACAGCAGCGAGCGGCTGGGCGCCGACGCGCTGGCGGCCCATGCGCTCCAAGACACTACGCTGCGCATCCCATTGCATTCCTGGCTTGACGATCTTGCGAATCTGGCTGCCACGCGACACGGTGGACCACTTCCGGACGACGTTGCCATGCTGGGTCTTGGATCGCCGGACGTTTAGTCAGGTGAATGCCTGGGTAGACAAACGTGACATCTTGGAGGTACTTGGTGGAACTGAAGGTCCATGCCACAGCACGCGATGGCGTTCAGATCGTCAGCCCCGCGGGCGAAATCGACGTGTTCACGGCAGAGAAGTTAAAGAGTGCTCTGCACGACGCTGAGTCAGATTGCGCCGACCACGATCTAGTGGTCGATCTTTCGGAGGTGTCCTTCCTGGACTCAACGGGCATTGGCGTCCTCGTTGGAGCCCTGCGGCGCCGACGCGAGGGCAATGCAACGGTCCATCTGGTCGCGCAGCAAGCGAGCATTCTCAAAATCCTGTCGATAACCAACCTTGACACGGTGTTTTCAGTTCACCCGGATCTGCGAACAGCACTGGACTCCGCAAAATGACGGGAAGTCTCAGTGAACGTCCAGAGGTTGTGGAATTACATATTCCCGCAGAAGCGTCATTTGTCAGCATCTTGCGAATCACGGCGGCCGCGTTGGCAGCGCGCCTCGACTATGCCATCGACCAAATCGAAGACCTTAGAGTCATGGTCGACGAAGCAGCATCACTCCTCCTGACGCGAGCGGCAATTCCCAGCACTATCCACTGCAAATACATCCTCGACGAGGGTGACATCACGCTGCTGCTCTCTGCCGTCCCGCAAAACAGGGAGGCCGTCGCGAAGGATGGCTTCTCCTGGCTCGTACTCGATGCCCTTGCCGACAAGGCAGATGCACGCCTTACCGATGATGGAATCGAGATTGAGGTGCACCAAAAGCGACGCGCACTCGACGCAGGCGACACTCAACTTGCTGAACGTGGCTGAGGCAGCGCGACTGACCAAAGACGAGTTGCGTGCGCGCGTCAGCTCGGAGTTTGCGATCGTCCATTCCCCCGATTCGTCACCTGCTGAGATAGAGAGTGCACGCGAGACGCTGACCCGTCTCCACCAACCGCTCGTCGGCCACCTCGCCCGACGCTTCTCAGACCGCGGCGAGCCGCACGAGGACCTCATGCAGGTGGGCATGGTCGGGCTCGTCAAGGCGATCGACCGCTTCGACCCCGAGCGTGGCCTGGAATTCGTGACCTACGCCGTCCCCACCGTGCTTGGCGAGATCAAGCGCTACTTTCGCGACCATGCCTGGGCGATGCGTGTACCACGACGAGTTCAGGAAATTCGGTTGTCGCTCTCCTCTGCAGTGGAAGAACTGACGCAGGAATTACAACGTGCCCCCAGCGTTGACGAGATCGCCCACCGTGTCGGCGCAGGACGAGACGATGTTTTGGAAGCCTTCGAGGCGTCCAATGCCTATCAAACAGTTCCTCTGGATCCTGCGGCCGACCCCGAAGAGACCATGCCATCGCTGGTCGACCAACTAGGCGTCGACGACCCCGGAATGGTCGGAGTAGAACGACGTGAAGTGCTTCGACCACTGCTCCAGGAGTTGCCGGAGCGCGAACGGCTCATCTTAGAACTGCGCTTCATTCACCAGCACACGCAGTCGCAGATTGCCAAGGAGATTGGGATCTCCCAGATGCACGTCTCCCGCATGTTGACGCGCACACTCGCCGGCCTCCGGGAGCAAATTCAGGAAGGATCGGCAGAAGCAGACGATTCCGATTTAGCTGGGAGTTAACTCGTCGCGGTGGGCTCCACCCGCGAATGTGAGGTAACGATCGAGCCCGCACGTCTCGATGGCACGAACCACGATCGGTTTCGCGTCCAGGACTTCGACTACGCCACCGGTATCGCGTTGTCCCCGGACAAGCATGGCAATGACCCCGATGCCGGAACTGTCCATGAAGTCGACGTCTGACAGATCGACGATGACCTTCTTGGGGTGACCTTCCAGCAGGCAGGCTATCACCTCATCTGCACCTGACAGGGCAGACATATCGATCTCACCGGTCAGATGCAGGCGCGACCAACCGTCGCCCTGCTCAATTCGCGACTTCGAGATCACGGTCCACCTCTGCTGGTCGAATCCCCTTATGCCCGATGAACCCCAGGTCGGCTTGGTCGACAGGTGGTCGACAGGTGGTCGGTATCGGCGCGGTTAGCCTACTCGGCAAACTCGACCACTGGAAACGGCCGCAAGGACCCAAAAAGTCGATCACGCGTCAGGGGTGACCTGCATTTCGAACCACACTCGTTTGCCGGAGGGCAACTCGTCGACACCCCACGAAGTAGCCAGCGACTCGACCAGTAGGAGACCGCGACCTGTACTGGCTTCCACATTCACAGGCGCGGGCCCAAGGTCGAGCCGAACTGCTTCGTCGGATACCGAAATTCGAATGAATCGGTCAATCCGGGTGACGTCAAGCTCAACCGAACCCTCTCCGTGAAGCACAGCATTGGTCACTACCTCACTGGTCAGGAGTTCGATGACTTCTACCACTTCAGGGTCATCGACCCCGAGGCGACCAAGCTCGTCCATGACCAACACTCGGGCCGCTTTCACACTGCTGGCAGTCCGCAACAGCGGCCACCTGCCCACCGCGCCGCTACCCAAGACTTTGAGCACAAGAACGGTTGCGTCATCTTCGCGATCCCGCCCGGGTGCAAGCGAGTCGATCAGTTTGTCGCAGATAGCTGCCGAACCTTCTAAGCCGATTCCCGTCATCTCCTTTTCGAGTAAGGCCATGCCCTCGCCGAGAGGTCGACTGCGACCCTCCACAAGGCCGTCACTGAAGAAGGTGATGATGTCGCCGGTGCCCAACTTCACGCACTGTTCGTCCCATTGCTCACCGATGCCAAGGGGTAAACCCTGCGAGTTCAGGTACTCCGGAGCACCGTTCACTCGCTGGAGTAAAGGCGGAAGATGCCCTGCTGACGCCCACGTCAGCTCCCGTACGGGAGGATCGAATCGTCCAACGACCAGTGTCACCAGCTGGTTTGGGTCGGACGCGCGGGACTGATGAAAGTGAGCAAGAAGGTCCATCAACTGCGCAGGCTGGTTGGACAGGATGGATAAAGAGCGCAGCGCCTGACGAAACTCAACCATCGTGTGCGCCGCCGCCAGACCCTTTCCCATTACATCACCCACGGCGAGCAGCAGGCTGCCGTCTTCAAGTGGGAGCAACTCAAACCAGTCTCCCCCCACATCTGCCTCGGTCGATCCTGCGCGGTAAGCGGCGCCGAGGTCGATCCCGTCCAACTCGGGGAGTTCTTGCGGGAGCATGCTTCGCTGCAAGTCAGCCGCGATGGAGCGTTCCCTTTCGAACCGCCGAACGCGACCGATCGCTTGCGAAATGACGTTCGCCACCTGCGCAATGAGCTCTCGGTCACCCGAGCGACGCGAGACTTGGCCGTGCACTATTGATAGCGCGCCAACCACACGCCCGTCGACGAATAGCGGCACCGAGTCGACCGCGCCGACCCCTTCGATAGATGAGGACACGCCTTCTTCCGAACGCAAGACCTCCGCTGCCGGGAAATTCGCATCCTTGGGAGCCAGCCGCCACTGCCCGCCCAACGAGCCTGGGACCGTGGGTGTAGCCCAGATCTGCCCCGCCGAACCAGGTGTGCGCCGATGGAGGATCAGGATGCCGCTGACCTCCATAAGATGGGGCAGTTGGCTGATGCATTCGCGGAAGACGTCCTCGACCGTGAGCGCGGAGGCAAAGCAGGCGGCAGCGTCGTTGGCAATACTTTGCGAACGCTCATTGCGCTCCACTCGCAGGGCAAGTTCATCCCTCTCGCGTTCAGCATTTCGCAACTCGGTGATGTCAATGTTTAGACCGACCCAGCCGTCAATCTGATCGCCTTCCCATACGGGCGCGGCTCGCACCAACATGTGGGCGTATGAGCCGGACGCAGTCCGGAGCCGATACTCGCTTTCAAGAAGCGCGCTTTCGGATACCGCCGCGGCCCAATCCCGCGCAATGGCCGCCTGGTCATCCGGGTGCACGGCCTTGATCCAGCCTTCCCCGAGGAATTCTTCGAGGGTTTGCCCGGTCACTCGCCGCCAACTTTGTGAGTCTTCTGTCACGCGTCCCTCGGCATCAGCGGTCCAAAGGATCTGTGTGGCGGCATTTATCAGCGATCGGTATCGGTTTTCAGATTTGCTGAGATCACTCGCGACTCGGCTTTCGTGCGGCGACGTCGGCGTGCTCCGGGCCGGCTCCCGGGACTCACCCATGCGCCCTCCGTACCCAGCCCGCCGAAACTCAAACCATCGCCAATTTACGCGACACCCGTCCCGAGGCATCTTCTGTGGCGAACATGGGTAGACCGTGTCCACCCATCGATAAGGAGATCGGATGCCACGGTTGCGGCGCACGGGGCCCCACGAACGGGGCATTCGGCGCCGGCGTCGTGGACGGGGCTTCAGCTACCTGGCTGAAGACGGTGGGCGTGTGAGCGATGATGATCTTCAAAGGATCACGGCTCTAGTCATCCCACCGGCCTGGACTGAGGTTTGGATCTGCCCATTCGCAAACGGCCATGTCCAGGCGACGGGGATAGACCAAGCTGGGCGACGGCAATACCTTTACCACCCCTACTGGACCAGCCAACGTTCGAGGGATAAAGACCGCCGCGTCCTTCGACTGGCCGAGGAGCTGCCATCCGCGCGCGAGGCGGCTGCCGCCACCCTGGACTCCAGTGCGCTGGATCGTGACCAAGTCCTGGCAGCGAGTTTTCGCCTCCTAGACCTCGGTTTCTTTCGCGTCGGTTCCGAGCAGTACGCGAAGCGCTACGGCACCTACGGTCTTGCCACTGTCAGACGCGAGGACGTGCGTGTGCGAGGCGAGTCAGTGCACTTCGACTTCACAGGCAAGCACGGGATCCTGGTTTCTCGACGGATCGTGGACCCCTCCCTCGCTCGGATTCTGAAGCAGCTACTCGCCCGAAAGGACAGTGAAAACCCTGAGCTTCTCGCCTGGCGTGAGGGGCGACAATGGATTGATGTCCGAAGTTCCGATATCAATCAGTACCTCAAGACACTGTTGGCGGGCGATTTCACTGCCAAGGACTTCCGAAGTTGGCATGGCACAGTACTCGCGGCGGCCGCTTTGTCGCTGGCAACTTCGACCGGCCGACCGTGGAGGAGCGTGTCGCAAGCAAAACGCAAGCAGATGATCGCTCATGCTGCCCGTGAGGTCGGTCGCTACCTAGGAAACACACCAGCCGTTGCACGCTCGTCGTACATCCATCACGGCGTAGTGGAGAACTTCCACAAGGGACGCGTCATCGACGTTTCTGTGCTCGATAAGGGTGCGGTCACTGGATCCCCGGCAAACCACGGACCAGTTGAGAAAGAGACCTTGCACCTGCTCGCGAAGACGAAGCGGTAGGAACGCCAATGGCTCCTACCGCTTCGCTCTGTTATCCCTGCCTACGGGATGTCGCCTCGCCATGCGCCATCGGCGCCGTGCTCCTCAACGTAGCTCTTGAAGCGGTCCAGGTCCCCGCGCATGCGGTTGCTGACAAACCCCAAAGCATCCCCAGCCTTTTCAGTGAAACCCTCTGGCTCGAACGCCATGTTCATGGTCACTTTGGTCCGCTCCGAACTGACGGGTTCAAAGGAGACCATCCCGGCCTGGAACGGCCCTTCTGTGGTGACCCATGCGATCTGTTGATCGGGGGTCTGCTCGGTGATCTCTGCGTCGAATTCGCGCTCAACACCAGCAATGTCAACAACCCAGTGAAGTCTTGAGTCATCGAGCTGCTTGACGCTCTGGACGCCTTCCATGAACTTCGGGAAGGACTCGAACTGTGTCCACTGGTTGTACACCGTCGAGATCGGGCGATCCACCTCAATGGTGCTCGCGTGGTTTCCCATCATCATCTCCTTCATTCGAAAACTCCTGTGTCCTCGTTATGCCCCTTCCCGCAAAAGGAAAACCGCCAGACCTGTGTTGAGGGCGTGTCGAGGGCAAAGGCGGGGGGTATGTACCTCATATGACGGCAGGGAGCGTCCACAAGACTGATGACGGCTACGGAGCCGTGGCCATGTCGTGCGAGGCGGCACCGCAGTCGCTCCGGGACGTCCGACTCCAGGTCGACCTACTACGCACAACCCTTGGGTCAACGCTCACAGATGACATCCTGCTCGTCGCTTGCGAGCTTGCCACGAACGCCGTGCGACACGCCGCAACTTCCTTCACGTTCCGACTTCGCTTGCTGAACTACGGCGTACTCGTGGTCATCGAGGACGGGAGTCTCAAACTTCCCGTGATCCCTCGAAAAGTTGATCTGCTGAGCGCGGGAGGCCGGGGGATGCTGCTTGTCTCGCGCCTGAGCACCCAGTACGGATACTCAACGTCCACGCGCCTGGGGCACAAGGTTGTTTGGGCTCTCATCCCCTGGGATCGGCGTCGAATTTCAGTCTGATGTTTCAGAACTGCGCGATCGGGTAGTCAAACCGCACGTACGCACCAATCAGAGGAGTTTGTCGTGAGAAAGATGCTGTTGCTCGGCGCCGGTGGAGCCATCGGCTACGTACTCGGTGCCAAAGCGGGCACTGCTCGCTATGAATCTCTGAAGGACAAGGCGACCACCGTTAAGGAACGCTCCCCCGAACTCATGCACAAGGCGCGTGAGCTGCGAGGCAAGGGCGAGGACGTTCTTGAAGATGTGTCCACCAAAGTTGCCAACGCACGCGAAAGCGGTTCAGGACAGTCCAAAAGTCCTTCACCCATTGATGTGGCTGCCACGTCGAACAAGTCCGTTAGTCAGGGTGCCAACTAGGTAAGTCGTACACCCGTCACTAGCAACCAAACTCACTAGAAACCAACCAGATAGACCGACCAGAAAGGGTGCGCCATGGAAGGCCTCCTCTTGATTATCGCCGTGGTCCTTGTCATCGCTGGCATCGTCACGCTCATTCGCGGGGGGCTACTGCCGGGCATCGCCCTAATTGTCGTCGGACTGCTCGTCGGCCCCGGCGGTGTGAGCCTCCTGAGTTAACCGCTCACTCTGTTTCACCGGAGTAAGCCGACTCATCGACAACTGAAGCGTCGACGTCATCCGACTGGGCCATCGCCTCTTCGGATGACGTCGATTCTTCAGTTCGCTCAGTCCGCCGATCGGAGTGCTCACACTCATCCGGCACAGATTCTTCATCTTCATTGTTGTCAGGTCGGTTCACTACTGCCCCTCTGTCGGTTCGCCTCCTCAGGCAACCACAGAAACCCTTCAACAACCAGTCGCGCCACAAGGGGCTGGAGTTCTACGAGCGACAGGTGGTCAAGACCCAATCGCGCCGCAACCGCCTCTACCACCACCCCCAACGGCTGTGAGCCGTCCGCAGCCTCCAACAAGTCGGCCCCAAACTCATCTATAGGCGCCGACCAGGCGAGCCCCTGCTCTCGCGCAATGGTGATCGCGACTGTTGAGGGTTCTACCAGCGATCGCTCATGGGTGACTCGCACATCTCGACCGCCTTGGAGCGGCAACGACATCAGTGCGACAGCAGAATGCCGCCGCACCAAGTCTTGGGCAGCGAACCAGCGAGAGATGTCGCCGCCGATTGGTTGACGAAGAGGGTGGTCAGCATGCTGCAGCACGCGCAGCGGGGCCTCTGACCCACCGGCCCGCAGGTTGATGAGCCCAAAGCCGACCCCGAGGACTCCCCGGTTCTCCAGTTCCGTTACCCACTGGTCGTAACGCTCGGCGTACGCGCCACCAAACCCATCGCCGGCGTCGGTCAGCCAGGTCGAGACATAAGCGGCCGGGTCTTGCACATCCCGTTGCAGTACCCACGCATCGAGGGGAGAATCTGCGAGCCATTGCCGGAGGTGCAGCGACCAATCCGCGGGATCGGTAATCTCCCAGTTGGCGAGTAGCTGTGCGTACCCACCTTCATTGAGGTGCCCGTGCACCCGCTCAACAAGCTCACCGCAAAACCTGTCACCTGCCCGGCCGGAGTCGCGATAGGTGTGGCGCGCAGACTCGGGGGCGGCAATCACGAACGGTGGGTTGCTGACTATCGAATCGAACCTCTCGCCCTCCACGGGCGAAAGCAGGCTCCCTTGACGCAGTTCGACCTCGATGTCATTCAGCTCCGCGTTGAAGTGGGCAAACTCGAGGCACCGCTGACTGATATCGGTACCAACGACGTGCTCGACATGCTGCGCGAGGTGAAAGGCCTGGATGCCACATCCTGTGCCGAGATCGAGGGCCGACTGCCCAGGTAGCCGAACCGTGCTCTGTGCCAACATCGCGCTCGCACCGCCGACACCCAAAACATGCTCGCGCGGGAGTTCAGCCTGCACTCTGCCCGTTGGCCAATCCGCCGCAATCCACCAGTCCAACTCGTCGGCCTGATGTGGCGCTACCTCGATGCGAGACCGCGCAAGCGAGCCTCCGACCTCCAACAAGTTGTGCATTTCATCGACGGGGCCGAGCAAGCTTGCGACTTTGCCGGTATTAACGGGATCAGCAAGGAGGAAGAGTTGAATGGCGGTGCTGAGTGGTGAGGTGTCACCGCGAAGAAGGCGACGCACTGGCGCGAGTTCATCGCGCGCGAGTGCAGAACTGCCGACGGCGCCCAGCATTTGCTGAACGCCGTCGACCGTAAACTCGATGGAGCGAAACTGTTGCGCCAGATGGCGCGCGGCCTCGCGGCTGGCCAGATGCATCGGCCACTAACTACACATCGGCGGCAACGATGCTCCTTCGCTTGCTGACGAGCACCGCTCCCACTACCACCATGACGGACACCACTGAGATGGCAATGCGCAACCCGGTGTTGGCGTCTTCTCCGACCGAAAGTTGAACCACGGCAGGAGCGATCAGCAGCGCAACAAGGTTCATCACCTTGATTAACGGGTTGATGGCGGGGCCAGCGGTGTCCTTGAAGGGATCACCGACTGTGTCACCGATGACGGTGGCTTCGTGGGCGGGCGAGCCCTTGCCGCCAAGATTGCCGTCCTCGACGTACTTCTTCGCGTTATCCCAAGCACCACCAGAGTTGGAAAGGAACACTGCCATCAATGTTCCAGTCGCGATGGTGCCCGCGAGGTAAGAGCCCAGAGCGCCCACTCCGAGACCGAAGCCGACGGCGATGGGAGTCATCACCGCTAGCAAACCTGGTGTCGCCAGCTCGCGCAGCGAGTCGCGCGTCACGATGTCCACTACGCGGGCGTACTCGGGACGCTCGGTGCCATCCATGATTCCTGGGTGCTCGCGGAACTGGCGACGGACTTCAAAGATGACCGCGCCAGCAGCTCGCGAGACAGCGTTGATCGCCAGGCCGGAGAACAAGAAGACCACCGACGCGCCAATCAGCAGCCCGACGAGGTTCTTCGGATCGCTGACATTAAGGATCCCCAGGTACTGCAAACCGTCTTGCAGTGACAGGCCTCTGAGAGATTCCCCGGTTTCTGCAAAGGCTTCGGAGATGTTCGCCTGGAAGGCTCCAAACAATGCCGTCGCCGCGAGTACTGCCGTGGCAATCGCAATGCCCTTGGTGATTGCCTTCGTTGTGTTACCGACAGCATCGAGATTGGTGAGGATCTGCGCCCCTTCACCCTCGACGTCTCCCGACATCTCGGCGATCCCCTGGGCGTTGTCGGATACCGGACCGAAGGTGTCCATCGCGACAATGACACCGACCGTGGTGAGCAACCCTGTTCCTGCCAGCGCCACGGCAAACAATGCCAACGTCACGGATCCAGCACCGAGAAGGAACGCCCCATATACCGCAGCAGCGATGAGCAGGGCGGAGTACACCGCAGATTCGAGCCCCAGCGAGACCCCGGACAAGATTACGGTCGCTGGGCCAGTCAGCGAAGACTTGGAGACGTCGTCGACGGGCTTGCGGCCCGTTTCGGTGAAGTACCCAGTGAGCTGCTGAATCGCGGCCGCCAACACGATGCCGATGATGACCGCACCAATGGCGAACAAGCGGGGGTTGAACGAGTCAGCGGTGTCAGGTGCCAGGCCCAACTCCTCGACGACGATGCCTTCGAGTTCGGAGAGGCGGCCGGGGAGGAATGCGAACGAGGCAATCGCGACCAAGACGGCAGACACAATGGCGGAAAGGAAGAAGCCGCGGTTGATCGCACTCATGCCAGATCGGTCACCGGCTCGCGGTGATACTGCAAATATGCCGATGACTGCGGTGATAACCCCAATCGCCGGAACAATAAGCGGAAACACGAGCCCGATTTCGCCGAAAGCAGTGGTACCAAGGATCAGCGCCGCTACCAACGTCACGGCATACGACTCGAACAAGTCGGCTGCCATCCCAGCGCAGTCACCCACGTTGTCGCCCACGTTGTCGGCGATGGTCGCCGCGTTGCGCGGGTCGTCTTCGGGGATTCCTTGCTCAACCTTGCCGACCAAGTCGGCGCCAACATCTGCCGCCTTGGTGAAGATGCCGCCGCCAACGCGCATGAACATGGCGAGCATGGCTGCACCAAAACCGAATCCTTCGAGAACGATCGGTGCGTCGCCCTTGTAGATCAGCACAACCACAGCAGCACCGAAGAGGCCCAGTCCGACAGTGAACATTCCCACGACTCCGCCGGTGCGGAAGGCAATGCGCATAGCGGGGTGTTCACCGTGGTCCTTGGCCGCGGCCGCCATGCGCACGTTGGCACGAACTGCTAGCCACATGCCTACATATCCCACGATCGCGGAGAACAGCGCCCCGACCACGAAGAACAGGGAACGACCGATGCGGATTGATGTCTCGTCAGCAGGGAGTAAGAACAAGAAGAAGAAGACCACGACCGCGAAGATCGCCAAGGTGCGGAACTGACGCTGCAGATAGGCCGCGGCGCCTTCTCGGATGGCCTTGGAGATGTCTTGCATCTTTTCGGTGCCTTCACCGGCAGCGAGCACTTCTCGCACCAGGTAGCCAGCAACAAGCAAGGCTCCTAGGGCGATCAGCGCCACAATGACGACGTAGGTCAGGTTTTCACCACTGAGCGTGATCGCTCCCAGAGTGGGGGTGACCAGGGACATTCGTCCTCCTCATCAGCACAACTGCGGCAATGGCAGCAACGGCGGCAGCCCAAGGGGCGGGTATCCGCCAAGGCGTCCCGGAGTCTATTCACCAAACCGGGCATTACGGGGCGATTCTCGGCGAGTCGTTGCTTGATCTCGGGTTCGACGCGGGGCGAGTGTTTGCCAGACTCCCCCCTATGCGCGTCCCCGAGCAACTGCTCAGCCAGGTACTGGCGACCTCTGGACGCCATGATCGCCTGACCCACGTCGAGACTTTGCCGGCGCGTGCCGCAGTCACTGCCCCATGGCCCGAGTGGCTACCCAAGGATCTGGTGCGAGCGTGGGAGCTCGCGGGGATTGAGCGGCCCTGGAGCCACCAAGTCGAGATGGCCGAACATGGCCGCGCTGGTCAATCGGTGGTGATTTCCACCGGCACCGCCTCCGGCAAATCACTCGGGTACCTGATGCCCTCGCTGACGGCTGCTGCCGCGGGCGCCGACACCGTTCTTGGGTCGCTGAGTGAAGGCGGCAGCCGTCGTTCCACGACCTTGTACATCGCGCCGACCAAGGCACTGGCCGCCGATCAGCATCGACGTATCCGCGACCTCGGCGTGCCAGGGATCCGGGTCGCCACCTACGACGGCGACACCCCGAGCGAGGAACGTGACTGGGTGCGATCGCACGCGAACGTCGTGCTGACCAACCCCGACATGCTGCATCACTCACTACTCCCGGGGCACCATCGTTGGGCGGCCTTCCTGCGAAGCCTTGACTTCGTCGTCATCGACGAAATGCACAACTACCGGGGGCTGTTTGGTGCGCACGTTGCGGCTGTGTTGCGGCGCCTGCGAAGAGTGTGCGAGCGCTACCACGCAGCGCCCACCTTCTTGCTTGCGTCGGCAACGGTCAGCCAGCCATCGGAAACGGCAACACGCCTCACCGGGCTCGACGTCGTTGCCGTGACCAAGGACTGCTCGCCTAAAGGTCCCATGACCTTCGCACTCTGGGAACCGCCCCTCACCGACCTCACAGGAGAGCAGGGCGCACCAATACGTCGGACCGCAGCAGCCGAAGTAGCCGACATGGTCGCCGACTTAGTCATCGCCGACGTTCGCACACTCGCCTTCGTCAGGTCTCGACGCGGCGCGGAAGTCGTCGCGCTCCTTGCCCGCCACACGCTCGAAGAAATCGACGGGGCACTGGGACGGCGGGTAGCGGCCTACCGCGCTGGGTACTTGCCGGAAGAACGGCGATTGCTGGAGAACCGACTTCACTCCGGAGACCTAAGGGCCGTCGCTGCGACAAGCGCGCTGGAGCTTGGGATCGATGTATCGGGCCTCGACGTGGTGCTGCTTGCCGGATGGCCGGGAACACGCGCCTCGTTGTGGCAACAGGCAGGACGCGCCGGACGTGACGGCCAGGGATCGCTTGCGGTGCTCGTTGCCCGAGACGACCCTCTCGATACCTATCTTGTGCACCACCCCGCGGCAATCTTCGGCCAACCAGTGGAAGCTTCGGTCTTCGATCCGGAGAACCCGTACGTCCTGGCTCCCCATTTGGCCGCTGCTGCAGCCGAGCTTCCGCTTGTTCCGTCCGAGCTCGCGCTCTTTGGCTCGTCGACGGAGTCGCTTCTCGACGCTTTGGTCGAGCAAGGTTTATTGCGGCGCCGCCCTGCTGGTTGGTACTGGACCAAACGCGAGCGCGCCACTGACCTGGCAGATCTCCGCGGTATCGGTGGCACGCCCATCCGCATCGTGGAAGAAGGAACCGGACGTTTACTGGGCACTGTCGACCCGGGTGCGGCGCATTCCACGGTTCACGAAGGTGCGGTGTACGTACACCAGGGCCAGAGCTACATCGTTGAACTTCTCGACCTCGAAGACGCTACGGCGTTGGTGCGTGCGGCCGAACCCGACTACACCACCTCAGCCCGCGAGCTCACCGACCTCACGGTGATCGAGGCGGAGCGCGTGCAGCGGTGGGGTGACGCGACGCTCAACTTCGGCGTGGTGGAGGTGATGCAGCAAGTCGTTGGATTCCTACGGCGGCGCATCGCTTCAGGGGAGGTTCTGGGTGAGCAGGCGTTGACTCTTCCGCCGCGCACGCTGCGTACCAAAGCGGTGTGGTGGACGTTCGCCGACTCACAAGCTGAACGAGTTAGCAAACCGTCCACCGACTTGCCTGGCGCACTTCACGCTGCCGAGCATGCGTCCATCGGGCTGCTGCCGCTCTTTGCAACCTGTGACCGCTGGGACATCGGAGGTGTCTCGACCGCTCATCATCCCGACACCGGTGAAGCGAGCGTTTTCGTCTACGACGGTCACGCCGGCGGAGCAGGGTTCGCGGAGCAGGGTTTCGCGAAGGCACAGGCGTGGCTAACGGCTACCCGACAGGTCATCGCAGATTGCGAGTGCGTCAGCGGCTGCCCTTCGTGCGTTCAGTCACCGAAATGCGGCAACGGCAATGACCCGCTCTCTAAGGCTGGCGCCCTTGAGGTTCTTGACGAACTCCTCCGAGGCGCTCCGTAGCGAGCTCGCCGAGCGATTGACCGGTCTTACTCCGGCTCTCCTGCAACTCCAGCCCGGGCAGGCACCAGCATGGCGGGAAGCCACGGCCCTTCCGGGTCGACAACGACATAGACCAGAAGCGACGCACCTTGGAGTGCGCAAGACCGCAACGACGCGCCGTTCTCAGCGGCGACCTCCTCAGCGGCGGAGCAGGCAAGAACCTCGTCGGTCAGGGATCGCGAGGCTCCGGCCAACGCCGCCAAATCGGCCGCAGCGGCCGCCTGCCGGTGCGCGACAAATCCCGCGCTCAACGCCAGCGCGACTAGGGCTACCAGGCCAAGCAGCGCCGATGTCGTGAGCATCCAGATCGTCGCCGAACCAGCGTCGGACGGCCGCTTCATGGTGCTCCGCCCTCGACCAAAGCTACCGCCTCGGATTCGGCGGCTGGCAGACCGAGCGGGCCGATCAACGTTCGCTTCGGCGCAACTACGCGGACCCGCACTTCTCCAGCGGAAAACTCAATATTGACCGTCGAGCCAGCCGGCGCCTCGTCCAAAGCTTGTTGACGCACGACGTCGATGGGCTCGCCACGGGCCGCTAGCCGAGCCGCACTTCGGGCGGCGTCGATCGCGCGGATGGCGTCGACCGAGTGACCAACGACAGCGAGGATCAGACCGAGAATCAACACAAAGACTGGGAGCACCACCGCTGTCTCGGCGGTCACCATGCCGCGGTCGTGAGCAGTGGACCTGCACCCACGGACGGAGCGCAGGGACCTCCCCTCAGGAGGTCCCTGCACCCCGGCTGGGCTAGCCAAGGAAGGAGAACGCATTCCGGATGACATCGCCGAGCAGCGACACAACACCGTCGCTGGTCAACAGCTCGATGAGGACGCCACCAAAACCGCAGGCAGCCACCGTTCCCACCGCATACTCAGCTGTGGTCATGCCCGCGTCTTCTCGCACCAGCCGGCGCACTCGTTGAATCATGAGACCTCCTTTGGGTGCCGACAACCGGTCGGCTCGGACGACCCGGTAGGACGCGGAGCCAGATTCACCGACGAGCAGCGAGCACCGCTAGCGGCGAGCGAAGAACTGGGGGTGGCTGCTCGCTGTGTACAACGTCAGGAGTGCGTGGTGCCCCTGCTGATTTGGTGCGATCTGATGCTGCCCGAACAACGCGTATCCGCACCAAAGGAAACGTTCGCGCGCCGCTACGTCCACTTTTCCACGAGAGAAGCAACTAGTGGTACGACACCAATGAGGACGAACGCGGGCAGAAAGCAGAGCCCGAGTGGGCCGGCAGTGCGTACTCCCAGTTTGCGGGCATCGTTCATTGCGCTCTCTCGCGCCTTGACGCGTAGATCGCCCGCGACCACCCGAAGTTGTTCCGCTGCAGGGGTACCGCTCTTCGCTGTTCGACACAGCGTCTCCACGATCGGCGCGGTGTCGTCTCCGGCGAGCAACGCCCACGCTTCGTCTTCGGATGCCCCCATGGAGAGCGCGCCTGCCACTTGTCGCAACTGACCACCAATCGTGCTGCCGGCGGTCTCGGCGACAAGCTGTAGAGATGCCAGGGCAGGCGCGCCGGATGCGAGGCAGGCAGCCAACAGGTCGACAACCACGGGAAGTTCGTCGCGACGACGGCGCTTGGCGTCCACTTCACGCTCGTCGGGTCGGGACGAGAGCCAGCGCCAGGCTCCGAAAGTCGCGAGCACGGCGACCACCCAGCCAAAGAGGCCGTCGATGAGCACGATGCAGGCAACACCCACACCAACGGCAGCGAAAATGCGCAGCCGCCTGACTCGTGTGCCGGCGTCAGGCGACTTGATCTGAACACCGGTGGCCCGCGAACCAGTGGGGCAAATCAGCGCAGCCGCGAGGCCCGCAAACACAGCGGCAGCTAGTGCCGTCAAGTGGTGTTCCAGGGCGTCACTGCACTGATCTGACGCTCGACCCACCGCCAACCGACCGCGGACAGCGCCATCCCGACGACCAGGCACCCCAGCCCATACTGGGTAGTCAACAGCGCATGAAGCGGGTCCGCACCCAGCACTTCACCCATCATCAGCGCGACGAACGGCAGCACGAGGAGTAACTGGACAGTAGCCCGAGGCCCGCTGAGCTGCCCGTCAATCTCATGGGCCACTTCGATCTCCTGGCGAAGGCCGGTCACCAGGTGCTGCAGCGCAACGGCAAGCCCCGCCCCCGACTGCTCGGACACCTTCCAGCACACCGCTACCCGCGCTAGCGCGGCGCAACCGGGCGCCTTTGCCGCTTCCACCAGCGCGATTGGTGGGTCAGACCATGCGTCCCACCGCGTGACACGCCAACCGGGCACTGTCGCAGGCGCGCCAAGCATGGACCATGCCTGGTGCGGGGTGTAGCCCGCTTGCAACAACGAAACAAGCGACTGCGTGAAGTCGACCACCCGCCGCGAGTTGTCCGCGCGAGTCCGGCGGACGGCCGCGGGCAGGCGAGCACGCAACGTCCTCAACGCGGCACCAACGTCTGGTCGTGGCGAAGTCGACGCGGCAGCTCGGGCTGTGGGCACCGCGAACCAGACGGCGCCCGCCGACAAAGTAGCGGCGCACAGGAGGGCGGGCGACAGCGTCACGGCAGGGGACCGCAGCTGATCTCGCCACTGGCCTCCACCTGCCACACCGAACGACATCCGACGAGGCCGTCCGGGCGTTGTTCAATCTCAGCCACCTCGGAGACAAAGCGCGAACCATCGGCTCGTCGAGCCAGGTGCACGACCGTGTCCAGAGCGGAGGCCAACTGGCTATGCGCGGACCTTCGATCGACTCCTGCACTGGCACACAAGGCTTCGATTCGCGACGGAACGTCTGCCGGACTGTTGGCATGCAACGTGGCACATCCTCCTTCGTGACCGGTGTTCAATGCAGCAAGTAGGTCGACAATCTCGGCACCCCTGGCCTCCCCTACAACGATTCGATCCGGACGCATGCGGAGCGCCTGACGCACCAGCGTGGACATGGCGATGGCGCCGCTTCCCTCGACGTTCGCAGCCCGCGACTCCAAGCCAATGACGTGTGGATGTTCGGGACGTAGCTCCATGGTGTCCTCGACGATGACGATTCGTGAACGTATGTCGACCAGCCCAATCAGGCTGGCCAACACCGTCGTCTTACCGCTGCCGGTGCCTCCGGTCACGAGAAACGAACGACGGCTAGACACCAGGTCTTCCAGATGTGGTGCGAGTTCTCGGTGGATGGTGTTCACCCGTACCAACTCGTCCAAAGTGAAAGCCGAACGCCGGGCAACCCGCAGCGACACACATATCTGGCTGCTGAGCGGAGGAAGAATTGCGTGCAGCCGAACGCGTCCAGGAAGTTGGGCATCGACGAACGGGTGCGTGTCGTCAATTCTCCGCCCGACTCCGGAAACCAGACGCTGCACTAGGCGACGCACGCTGGCCTCGTCGGGGAAGCTGGTCGCGGCTCGTTCCAAACCGTTGCCACGATCGATCCAGACTTCGCTTGGACCATTGACAAGTACATCGGTGACGCCCTGAGTTGCCATAAGAGACTGCAAAGGGCCAAAACCGATGAGGTCGTTACGTAGTCGAGCGACAGCGTCGACCAACGCACTCGACCCCACAACGTGGCCGCTGGAGCGCACTGCGTCCGTCACCGAATGAGTCGAAGGCGGCACACCTTTCGCAAGGAGTTGGAACCGCACGTCCTGGAGCACGCGTTCGCTCATGCGGCGGGACGCGTCACATCGCGACCGCTGAGCAACACCGAGCAAGCAGCACTCCAGGCGGCGCGGGAATCTGGAGCAATCCCGTGTTCTTCCCACTCCGCGCGGCGGTTGTCGTGGGAGATCGTGCCTAGAAGCGGCAGCTCGAGAGTTTGCGCAATCTCTTCTGGCTCCAGGCCCCCAGGGGATGGAGTTCGAACCACAACGTGCAGCCGCTCTCGGAGGTGATCCAAGGCAGCAAGCCGAACCCCAGCGGCTGCCACCGCCCTCACCCGCGCGGGCACCACCATCACCAAGGAGGTCGAGATCTCCATGATGGGTTCGGCCATTGACTGGTCCCGCGCATCACCCAGGTCGGCGACGACGAGATCGCCCCCGTCGCAGAGGGCTGCCAGCACGCTCGACGTGGTCAAGGTGGCAGGTGGCGTCCATTGCGAGGTGAAGCTGAGGAACGAGATGCCGTGTTCGCGGGGGAGCGCGTCAACCAACATGTCGTGCTCAATAGTTCCGGTGGCATCGACCAATCCGTCCCACCTCACGCCGGGCACATGTTCGGCGCCGAGAAGCAGGTCGATGCCTGCGCCGTAGGGATCGGCGTCAACCAGCACCACGCGCCGCTGCTTGGCGGCGCCTTGCATGGCGAGCGCCGCGCTGAAGGTGGTGGCTCCGGCGCCACCGCAACCGCCCAGGACACCCATGATTTCAGCGGTGCTGGGTCGAATGGTTGTGCCGAGCTGCTCTGCCAGCCATTCGGTTGCGTCGGGAAGAAAGACGACATGCTCGGCGCCCACTTTCAGCGCGCGCTGCCAAACGTCGGAATTGTCGAGGTCGTGGCCAACGAGGACTACGTTTGACCGACGCTCTAGCGTCCAAGGGTCATCGCGCGGCACCGCGCGATCGTCCACGATGGCAACCGACGCTTGGGTCCACTGCTTTTGGGCCGACGCCGTGTCATGTGCCATGTGAACGTCACTCCCCGACGTAGCAGCTAGCGACAGCATCTGGTCGAGAAAGTGTTCATCGGCGGTTAGGACAAGCGGACGTTGTGGTTCGCGTGAGTGTTTGCCCATCAGTGTGCTCCTCTCGTTGACAAGAGGGTGACTGCACGCGCCAGCGCACGTGGCGAAGATGGGCAAGCATGTGGACAGCGCGAGGCCCGCCGAAAACTGTGGACAACTGCTGACGCTGGTCACCCGACCGAGTGACACGACGGACAACACGTCGGACAAGAAACAGGACGGCCCCCGCCGGGGGGAGAGCGGGGGCCGTCAGGACGCTTGACCCCGGGGGGTGGAGCCAAGCGCGTGCTGGACCGCGGAGGACCAGACCTCCACATCGTGTACCCGCACCACTACGCAGCGCAATCTTGTCCGCCTGATGCGCTACCGGAGTGGCGCATAACCACCCGGATGGCCCAATACCGGCTGACCCTTCCGGGCCTGCCTATTGTGTGCGCAATGGCCCGTTCGGCAGCATTCTTCGATCTCGACAAGACGATCATTGCGCGGTCGAGTTCTTTGGCATTCAGTCGCCCGTTCTATAAGGGCGGTCTGATTAACCGCCGCACCGTCTTGCGCAGCGCGTATGCCCAGTTTGTCTACCTCGCGGGTGGCGCCGACCACGACCAGATGGAGCGGATGCGCGCATACCTCCAGCAGATGTGCGCGGACTGGCCCGTGCAACAAGTCCGCGAGATCGTCGCCGAGACCTTGCACGAGCTCATCGACCCAATCGTCTACGACGAAGCAGTCGACCTCATTGAAGAACATCGTGAAGCCGGACGCGACATCGTCATTGTGAGTTCGTCGGGTGCTGAGGTGGTCGAGCCGATCGGTCTCATGTTGGGCGCCGACTACGTAGTTGCCACCCAGATGGTCATTGAAGATGGTAAGTACACCGGCGAGATTGCGTACTACGCCTATGGACCGACCAAGGCAGCAGCCATGCAAGAACTAGCCAACCAGCGCGGCTACGACCTCGATGCTTGCTACGCCTACAGCGATTCGCAGACCGACATCCCCATGTTGGAGACCGTGGGCCACCCGCACGTAGTGAACCCTGACAAGGAGTTGACGCGGGTTGCCATCGAGCGCGACTGGCCGATTCTGCGTTTTAACACTCCGGTGGCTATGCGTCGCCGTCTTCGACTCCCCGAACTCGACAATCGGCAACGCTTGATTGCCGCTGGCGCCGTGGCCGCAACTGTCACCGCGACCGGAGTCATTTGGTATGCCACGCGTCGAGGTCGCCGAAGCGCTAGCGCTTAGGCGCGCGCGATGGCGCGAGCAGAGTGCGCGCCCTGACGAATCGCTTCAGCCATGAACACCAGCCACTCGGCGACCCCTTCGGGGGTGCCTTGCTGATAGGCCACGAGCTTGGTCGTGTAAGTGTCGGCGCCCAGGTTGAGCAGTCCCTGCTCGGGGATGGTGAGCGCGTCAGGGTCGACGCCGCGCGACACCAGCACCAGACGCGAGGCGGCGCGGGCGACTAAGCCATCTCCCCAACCGAAGGGCTGCAAGTCGAGCAGCTCCCCTTGCACGATTCCGTAGACCACTACCCCTGGCGCCTTTGTCTGCGCGACGTGCTCAGCGAGTGAGTTCAACCGAGCGGTAACCACCGGCTCCGGGCGGGGTCGACCCAACCCATCGCCCGCAGCCACCTGTGCTGCCACGACGGAGTGCAACTTGGCGAGCGCCTGAAGGGGCGCGACCCGCCAGGTGTCGGAGAGGCCGCGCATATCTCGGTAGGCGCGCATCGAGGCCGCACACAGCAAGGCGTCGTTACCCATTGCCGCAGCATCCGGCACGGGTTGGTCGAACTGCGCGCGGAACGCGTCCAGTGATACGTCAGCGCCCGAAAGGACCGCCGATGCCCACGCCGCTTCGGTTCGTGCGGCGGCTCGTACCCGCCCTCGATCACGGCGGAGCGCTGGCTCACGGAGCAAGCCGTCCACCGCGGCGCGCACGCCGTCAACGGCCTCGAAGACCCCTGGAAGATCGCTAAGTGAAGCGAACGCGTCTGTCGTCACGGCGGCATCGTGCCAGGGCTCCCCTGGCGCGACTGCGGCGGATAGGTTCACCTGAGGAATCCCCGAAGCTCGAGGAGTAAACGTGAACAACTCCGCCAACGAAGAGAACCTGTCGAACCTCTTGCGCGAAGAACGCAGGTTTCCCCCGTCACCGGAGTTCGCTGCCCAGGCCAATGCACAGGCCACGATGTACGACGATGCAAACAAAGACCGCCTGGCATTTTGGGACGAACAAGCTCGCCGCCTGGAGTGGGCCACACCCTGGAAACAGACCCTCGACTGGACCGATGCCCCGTTTGCCAAGTGGTTCGTCGGAGGTCAGTTGAACGTCGCTTACAACTGCGTCGACCGACACGTCGAATACGGATATGGCGACAAAGTAGCCATCCACTTCGAGGGCGAACCCGGTGACACCCGCACCCTCACCTACGCCGAACTTCAGAAAGAGGTGGCGCAGGCCGCGAACGCACTCACCGAATTGGGCGTGCAAGCAGGGGATCGGGTCGCGATCTATCTCCCCATGATTCCGGAGGCAGCCATAGCCATGTTGGCGTGCGCTCGCATCGGCGCTCCACACTCCGTCGTCTTCGGCGGCTTCTCAGCCGAGGCACTCCGAAGCCGCATCGAAGATGCCAAGGCAACGCTTGTCATCACCGCTGACGGTGGACATCGCCGTGGAAAGCCAATGGCGCTCAAGCCAGCGGTAGACGAGGCGGTGGACGCATCCCCCAGCGTTACCAAGGTGTTGGTCGTCCAGCGAACCAAACAAGACGTTGACTGGCGTGACCGTGATGTGTGGTGGCACGACATCGTCGGTCGTCAGCCCACGACTCACGAACCGGAGGCCTTCGACAGCGAACATCCACTGTTCATCCTGTACACCTCGGGAACGACGGGTAAGCCGAAGGGCATCTTGCACACGTCGGGCGGCTACCTCACTCAAGCCGCGTACACCTTTCACAATGTTTTCGACCACAAGCCTGCGTCCGATGTCTACTGGTGCACAGCTGACGTCGGCTGGGTCACCGGGCACTCCTACATCGTGTACGGGCCGCTCGCCAATGGCGCCACGCAAGTCATGTACGAAGGAACTCCAGACACTCCGCATCAAGGACGTTGGTGGGAGATTGTTGAGAAATACGGCGTGACGCTGCTCTACACCGCGCCAACGGCCATCCGCACGTTCATGAAGTGGGGCGATGACATTCCCGAGCAGTTCGACCTCACCTCACTTCGACTGCTCGGATCTGTGGGTGAACCCATTAATCCGGAGGCCTGGATCTGGTATCGCGAGCACATCGGGGGAGGTCGCACCCCCGTTGTCGACACGTGGTGGCAGACCGAAACTGGCGGCATCATGATTAGCCCGCTGCCGGGCGTCACAGCGAGCAAGCCCGGTTCGGCAATGAGACCCCTGCCCGGTGTATCGGCAGAAGTAGTCGACGACCATGCGAACGCGGTTCCCGACGGCTCTGGCGGCTATCTGGTGCTCACCGAACCGTGGCCCGGCATGCTTCGCGGGATTTGGGGCGATCCGGACCGTTTCAAGGAGACCTACTGGTCGCGCTACCAAGGTTTGTACTTTGCCGGCGACGGCGCGAAGAAGGACGAAGACGGCGACCTCTGGCTCTTGGGACGCGTTGACGACGTCATGAACGTATCCGGCCACCGAATCTCCACCACCGAGGTTGAATCGGCGCTTGTCTCCCACCCATCTGTGGCGGAAGCAGCCGTCGTCGGCGCCACTGACGCGACCACTGGGCAGGGAATCGTTGCCTTCGTCATCCCGATCAGCGGACCTGGGGGATCAGGGGGAGCCGACGGCGCTGAGTTTGTGCAGGCACTGCGCAAACACGTGGCACACGAGATTGGCCCAATCGCCAAACCTCGACAGATCCTGGTCGTTCCCGAGTTGCCTAAGACGCGTTCGGGGAAAATCATGCGTCGCCTCTTGCGCGATGTTGCCGAGAACCGCGATATGGGCGACGTCACCACACTTGCCGACCCTTCGGTGATGCGACAAATCGCAGAAGAACTCCCAAGCACTACCGAGGACTAGAACCGGTTCGCGGCTATCCGTGTCCAGGTTCGTGAGAACCATGACGGGTTACTGGCAGCGATGTCATCAGCCTCATCCACCCACTGGGCCAACCGACCGAACTCGTTGACAGCTTGCAGCCTGGCTTCGACTAACTCGCGAACGGCTGCCGTCGTCACGATGAGGAGCTGGTCACCATGACGTAAGCGCTGCTCTGGATCTGGCATAGACGTACGGCCGTCTCGGACAACCAACGTGACGTTGGCACTGGTTGGAAGTCGCAGCTCGATAACGGTGACTCCGTGCATCAACGAATCCTGGGGGATCGTGAACTGCAGCAGGTCGGCATTCATTTCATCGAGAGGTGCAGCGTCGACGCTCATCTCTCGACTGCGCGCCGACTCGGATATCCCGAGCACGCGAGCAGCTACCGGCAGCGTTGGTCCTTGGAGCAACGTATAGATGACGACGAGAACGAAAACGATGTCGAAAATTCGCGTGCCACCGTCAATCTGAGCGGTCAGCGGAATCGTCGCCAACACGATGGGCACCGCGCCACGTAGCCCCGCCCAAGAGAGAAAAGCCTGCTCTCGCCAAGGGATTGCGAATGGCAGTGAGGAGACGCGCACACTGAGCGGCCGGGCTACAACCGTAAGGATGGCGCCAGCGACAAGGGCTGGAACAATCGCCTCCGGAAGGCGCGACGGGCTCGCGAGCAGACCCAATAGGACGAACAGCCCGATCTGCGAGAGCCAGGCCGTTCCTTCTGCGAAGGCAAGTGTTGCCCGCCGGTGAGGCAGGCGCGCGTTCCCCAGCCAGAGCCCGGTGATGTAAACGGCCAGGAACCCGCTCCCATGCAGCAAGCCAGCGGAAGCGTAGGACAACAGCGCGATGGCAAGAGTCGCGAGCGGGTACAGCCCTACAGCGGGTAGTGAGATACGTGAGAGCAGTTGCTGCCCAAGCCAAGCAACAGCAAGACCGATGGCGGCACCAATCGCTAGCTCAGAGAAGACCGTGAACAAGACTTCCCAGATCGAGTTCTCTTGCCATGAGTCCGAGCTGAGCAGCGTGACCAGAATCACCACTGGCGCGTCGTTGAACCCGGACTCGGCCTCCAGCGCAGACGTCAGGCGACGCGGCAAGGGAATGTTGCGCAGCACCGAGAAAACCGCTGCAGCATCCGTGGAAGACACCACTGCCCCGAGCAACAGGGCCTGTTGGATGGAAAAGCCCAGGAGAAAGTAGGCGCTGGTCGCAACAACTGTCACAGAGATGAAAACACCGACCGTGGCAAGGACAATGGCAAACGGCACCGCTGGACGTACCACTTCCCATCGGGTGGTGAGCCCACCCTCAGCCAGGATGAGCGCCAGCCCTAGCAGACCGAGGTTCTGTGTGAGTTCTGCGTTGCTGAACTCGAAGCCAAAACCGGCCTCGCCAATCAGCAGGCCCAGCCCCAGATAGAGCAGCAGGCTAGGCAGACCGGTCTTGAGAGTGAGGCGCACGCCCAGGACCGCCACGAGAAGGACCAGCGACCCGGCCACCAACCAGGCGTCGAGTTTGTGGGGATCCAGAGCAGGCACCTCCCACAAGCGATCGGTGTCGACAGTTAGTCCAGTCTTTCACTGGTGGGATCTCTACGGTGAGCCGGGAGCAAGTAGGGTAAAGGTGGCGTGCCGGGAAGTCTGGTCGGCGAATTTGTCGTCGACCCGTAAAGGTGTTGCTGTGGAAAGTAAGCGCACAGTCC
>Ga0190272_10000189_pt1 | contig 37359 bp, 33 predicted proteins | sample Popmic504T_FD_133746 | JGI IMG/M metagenome (GOLD analysis project Ga0190272, IMG submission 133746) | Populus adjacent soil microbial communities from riparian zone of Shoshone River, Wyoming, USA - 504 T | ecosystem: Environmental > Terrestrial > Soil > Riparian zone | place: USA: Wyoming...
AACGTTATCGGCGTGAGCCCCTTTTCCTGAGACGTCGCCGCCCCCCTTCGGGACTTCCGTGGCTGACTTACCGGAAACGTCGCCACCTCCCCTTGGGACGGGCGTCGCAGATTTTCCGGATACATCTCCCCCTCCGCGAGGAGTCGTCGTCTCGTCTTTCTCATTGTCCTTTGTCATGTCTAGTTCCTTTCACAGTGTTGAGATTTTGGTTCCTTTGGTTCCTTTGTCATTTCATGTATTAGTCGAGCAAAACGTTACAGATGCTTTGTCGTCGCCTAATGCTCTCGCTCAACGGAGCGGTTTGTCCCTGGCCCAGGGGGGTTCCGTGGCGCTTGAAATGGAGAGTCTGATCGGCTTGAGTTGCAAATGAGGATTCAAGAGTCAGAAATCGCGACGGAGCAAAACCAAGTCGGATCCGATCCGCGCGCGATCTGAAAGCGCTGCCCTCATTCAGCGAAGAGCTCAAAATGTAACCCTTTGAATCGTTTTAGCATAGGAAGTGAGGTAACAACACAACATGAGAATCCGACGATACTGAGAAGTGAACCTATCAACCGCAAAAGTGGGCCGTCCATCAGCCGGAACTGACAGCATACCGTCGAATTGAACGTTTACTACGACACACAGCGAAAACCGAGTTGTTTATATCTTGCGCGTCGACGAACTAGGCACAGAATTTCGTGCACACGTGACTTCTCGCAAAACACTTTTCGGAGAATTGGAAATGTCCCACCCTATCTTTATTAGCTTTGCGATAGAGGATTCAATTTATCGAACGGGACTTGTCAATCAAGCCCGAGATGAGAGAAGTCCTTTCGAGTTTGTGGATATGTCGGTCAAAGAGCCGTGGGAGGATTCATGGAAGACTCGTTGTCGAACAAAAATCAAAGGTTGTGCCGGAGTCATTGCCCTTATCAGTATTAACACTGAAAAGGCCTCTGGAGCGCTCTGGGAGATGAAATGCGCGAGCGAGGAGGGCATACCAATGATTGGGGTTCATATTCACAAGAATGACAAAGGGACCATACCATCCGAGTTGCATGGCTATTCAGTCATTGAATGGAGTTGGGCAGGCATAGACGGTTTCATCCGGGGGTTGTAGACATTGTAGAGCTAACAGGAGGCGCAGGTGGCAAAGAAGGCTCTTGTAGTTGGTATTGATAAGTACGATAACGTCTCGCAGTTGACCGGATGCGTCGCAGATGCGATCGCAATGCGAGAGTCGCTACTACGAAACGAGGACGGAAGCTTAAATTTTGACTGCCGTTTGATGGCATATGGTGAGGAGAACCTGAAGACTAAGATCACTCGACCCGTGCTAAGGCTAGCCTGCCGTGACCTCTTTGACTCGCCCGGTGATGACGTTCTCTTCTACTTCTCAGGGCACGGAGCCTTGACTGCTGGCGGAGGGTACTTGGCAACTTGCGATGCCCTGACGAATGATTGGGGTATACCGATGCAAGAGGTTGTTCAAATGGCCAACGAATCGAAAGCAAATAATGTTTTTCTGATCTTCGATTGTTGCCACGCCGGAGACACTGGCGATGCCCCATTGTTGAATTCAGGCGGAAGAAATCATCCCATATCTGCTTTACGGGAAAATATGACAGTCATCGCAGCGTCGCGAAATACGCAAGTGGCGTTGGAAGCAGGCGGGCATGGACTCTTCACGTCGGCAGTTCTGGATGCTCTGGACGGAGGTGCGGCGGACCATATGGGTTGGGTCACAGCGCCGTCGATCTACGCTTATGTCGAAAGACGATTTGGTGCCTGGTCTCAGCGCCCCGTTTATAAGTCAAACGCAACAGAGCTGACAATAATCAGACGATGTGCCCCTCTCATCGACCGCTTGAAGCTGGCCGAGTTGGTCCAGCACTTTCCTTCTGAATACTTCGCCTACCGCCTTGACCCGGAACATGAGCCCGAGGACGAGTTTGGAAATCTCCACGAACCCGTGAACCACGATAAGGTGAGAATTGCGAAACTATTTAAGGAGTATCGAGATGCCGGCTTGCTAAAAGCCTCTGTGTCGGACGAACAGTTTTATTGGATAGCCAGGCGCGGACATACCGTTGAACTTACCCTTCGCGGGCGTGAATACTGGCGGCTAGTGAAGAACGACAGGCTTTGATGAGAATCGGAATCACCGGACATCAAAGGCTCCAGAAGCCATCGGACTGGGACTGGACCAGGACCGAGATTCTCAAGGTTTTGAAGCGGCTTCCGCAACCGTTGATTGGAGTTAGCTCTCTCGCCGTCGGAGCCGATCAGTTGTTCGCGCGGATTGTCTTGGAAAGCAGCGGAGAGCTTGAGGCAGTTATTCCCTTTGAGAGCTATGAGAAGACATTCGCCGACGACGTCGACAAAGATTCGTACAGGCGTTTGCTGAAGAGTTCATCGAGGGTTGAGGTACTTCCCAAAAGTGATTCAGACGAGGAAGGCTATCTGAGGGCCGGGATGAGAGTGGTCGACCTTTGTGATCTGCTGATCGCAGTATGGGATGGTAAACCAGCGGCCGGCCTCGGCGGTACCGGCGATATAGTTAACTACGCGCATGAAAGCAATAGAAACCTTATTCACCTCAACCCAACAGGTCGTAAGATTGTTGAGACGGTTGAACCTCATGATCGACTTTGAGAGAGTGGCACTTCCCGGCTTCGGTCTCAAACGTTAATCTGTCTTAACTCACTCTCAACCATCCATACTGGGAAACATGCCTTTCAATCTTGATCTCGTGTGGACGTGTTTGAAACTCTTATTTCCTCATACTTGGAATGACCATAAATGAAAATCTACAAAATACCCTGTAACAAAACGAACGAAAATGCATAGAGCATGAAGGCCCCGATAGTTAGCAAGCAGTTGTTGCGCGGTCTCACTGATCAGAACATGCAGTGGATTTCAGCCGCAGCGAGATTGACGATAAGCGCTCGGCGTTGGGGCGCACTCACAATTAATCCCAATTTAGGGGTATAGCACTTGGAGGAACAATGAGAAGAAACTTCCTTAACCGCACTCTTGGAATCTTGATCTCCGTGCTGCTCTTTTGCGCCGGCATACCAGCTCAAGGTCTGTTCGGGGCGCGAAGGATGATTAGTTCCCCCGCGCCGACTCTCAAAGGCCAACTCAGTCTTCGGTTAGGACTTGGCTCGGATCGTCCAAGTTTGAAAGACTGCTTCGAGCCATCAATCCGGCAGTTTCGGGTGCCGGAGTTAACGTTCTCCGCTACGCCGCGTTCTTCCGTTATTGCAAAGCAAAGAACGCGCGTCAATGGAAAGTATTCATCACACAGACGAAAGAGCCAACGATAAAACCTTCGGTGACCACTCCGACGGCATTCGTGCCCGCACTGCCCAGCGATCGGTCTCGATAAGGACTGTTATGTCTGAGAAGCCAGAGGTTTTCATCAGCTTTTCTGGCAAGGATCAGCGCAAAGTAAGACAGCTGTTCTCCGCGCTGGAGATCCAAAACGTACCTGTCTGGGACTATTCTGATGAAGGGCAGGAGCTTCCTATTGCGCAGGATCTCGGGATTTCCCTTAAAGCCAAGATTGATTCGTCTGAATACTTTATTGCTGTCATCAGTCCCAATAGCCTTGACGAGAATTTGGGGTCTGACCCGCGTCTTGAAGTTCGTTACGCCATAGACTCGGGGAAGGGGAGAAACAATAGGATCTTACCCCTTCTTCTGGATGATCCCTCCGACCAATGGCTAAATCTATACGAAGAGCTAAAGTGTATTCGTTGGATCCCTTTCAATGACGGTAGCGAAGCGCGTTTTGATGACACGGTCCGAGAAATCTGCAACTGGTTAGCGGTGCCCTACACTCCGTCAGCGCTGACAGATCCGAGGGTTTTCTTTGCAAAGCTGTTCCTGGAGGAAATCCAGAGCAAGAAGTTGAAGAATGCCCAGTTCGTAAAATTGTTGAGGGGCATGAATGGGTCTGCGAGCGAGTTGCTAATGAACGATTGGAGAGGGGTAAAAGAGAAGACAGTCTTTTTCCTCAATCTTGCTGCTGAAATAACGCCAGAGGCGCCATTCCACTATCCACTGGTTATAAAGGGCCTGTGCGAATTGGAACTTGGACAACTTGATGATGCTGAGCAGACATTTCTGCACGCTGCTAATCTTACGTACGAAGTCCCGCCCCCGCTTTTACCTCTCGGCTTTGCCGGACTGGGTCACACCTACTTTTGCCAGCAACGCTTTGACAAATCATTAGAGGCGTTTCAGCAAGCAATTGATCTTCAGCCACATGATCAGCCACATGATAGTTATCTGCAGTTTAATTATTTCGCAGCGCTTATCAAATCCGGTGGGAATCTACTGCACGAGAAGATGTTGGAGCTTTTCGACCCGGCCCAGCTATCCGCGGAAGAGCGACTGAAGGTGATAACCCTAAAGGCTGAGCTAAGCTATAAGAAGGGAAGCTATGGTGATGCAATCAGGGCCTTTGCCGGTCTGAATTGGAATGACCTCGATGAGGCGTCAACCATCTATTATTCGCTGGCATTACAGGCGAATGGAGAACCCGAAAAAGCTATTGAGGTTTTACGGTTTGTAGCTAGTAGAACAAACTCCACCAATCTCTATCATTACCTGGCCGATGCGTATCTGGGTGTAAGCGAATTGAAGAACGCCCTTTCCGTTTATGAAGATGTCCTGTGTGACGTTACTCGACCAACTGATTTTGCTCGTCAGATTCTCGTTGAGTACGCACAAATAGTCAGGGTATCTGAAGGTGAAAATCAGAGATTCCGCGAAGCCTGCGAAAGGGCTGTCAATGTCAATCTCCTTCCTCCGCCGCAATCGAAAGCAGATTGGTTCTTTGCCGGTTTTGCCTACCACCTCTTAGGCAGGAGTGAGTTGGCGAAGCACTACTTTGATAATTCAGCAGGTTTTTCTGCTCAATACTACGATGAGCTTGAGCTAACGAATGGGCGTCAAGATTAACATACCGCCGTCAATCAGTCTCGGCAACGCATGACGGACGGATTATGAAAGGACGGTCTTTCTTGGGCGCAATCGAAAAGAGCAGCGGAAGGATCATCACGATGAGTACCTCACAGGCGATCTCAAATAGGGCGTGCCCTTCCGCGGAAATGAATTCAGTATTAGCAATCAGAGCTGCTGTAAGGTGGCAGTTGCTCACGTTTCTTCTAGTTGCGGGCCTGGCTGTTGGCCTTTCGGGCTGCAAGAATTGGGGAACTAGCGAGGCGGACAGTCCAGAAAGCACGAAGCTTGATCCGGTTGGCGAATGTCGCGAGCTCGCACCAGAGGATCCCTATGAGGACGACGAGGACGGTGCCGAGCTTGCTTACGCGGCGTGTTACGAAGCCGCTGAGTCAGCTCCCGGCGATGCCGAGACTCTTTACCGACTGGGAACCTCTGCCTTCCAAAGTAAGCGCATGGGTGAGGCTGTCGAAAACTTTCGCAAGGCAGAACAACTGGGGTACTGCAAGGCTTTGTACTTTCTGGGCGAGGACGCGTGGTACGGACAAAAGGATGCGATTCGCGCTGAAGAATACTATAAACGCGGCGCAGCTTGCGGTGATGCACGCGCCGCTGCGGAGCTGTTTACGCCAGAGACCTTCAAGATGTCCGCGCGCCCCGAATTAATCGCGGCACTCTTTGACTCCGATTTAGACAAACTCAACAAGGTTCGCTTCATTACCGCGAGCTATGTTGCGGGTTTCTATGAAGCCCTTTGCGAGCAGTATCAAGGTAAGGACATGGATACGTGTTGGAAAGCTGGCTTTTGCCGCGGGGGCGAGGTCCTGAATCAGCTTCACGCCGCGGAGAAAGGTGACGCCCCAAACGTCGTCGAGGGCGTCGCTTATGAGTGGCTATTGCCGAAGGCGTACCAGGTCATGGTCCCTGGCACCGGCTCCCAATCTCTGGATGAATTCAGAAAGGCGGAACGGACCGCCGGTTCAGGTGACGAGCTCAGAATGGTTGAGAGTTCAAAATGTACAGCCCTGCTGCCACATAAGATCGTGAACGGGATCGAAACCTTCGCGAAGACAAGGAGATCGCTTCTGGAAGTAGGACGAGCGGCCTCGCCAAACATCCGTTCCCTGGGAGATCTCTCGGCTTGGCTGCAACAACAGAACCAAAAACGACCGGCTGGCGTTTCGTCCACGCGTTAGTGTGGACCATTAATCCATGCGAAAAATCAAGCTGCTGATTCTGCTCAGTGTTGCAAGTTTTCAAGTCACCGTCTTCGTAGCGGCTGAGGGTCCCAAGTATCCTGACATCAAACGACGAGGGCGAACCTCCACACCGACGGACAAAGCGGGCAAATGGAAACGGGAGCAGAGGGAAAACGCGAAGCGCGCCCCTGAAAAGGTGGGTGCTGAAACAAAACGGGCGAAGTTGGAAGAACGCGCCGGCGGTCGTCCAGGCACGCGCGATAAGGTCAGCGCTTGGGATCGGCGCCAGGAAAGGACGAGGGACGGACGACCAGTAGATAGCAAAACCGCAGGGGACAGTCTAACTCGCGAGAAGCGGTCCGCTGCCCGAAGAATCGTTGAGAAAGCCAGCAGATGGGATAAGCACCCCAAAAGCGAGTCGAGGTCGAGCCAGCAGGCAAAGTTGCGTGAGCACGTTTTTCGCGGATGGATAAATGGTAAGGGCAGGCCAGTAGGCTTTCATTACGAAGGCGCTGGGGGAACGCCTGCTGATGGGATCAAAGTCGTCGAGGGCTCAAGATCGAAGCCGGACGTCAATGGAGTTTACAAGGCCGAGATAGAGGCGGGAGGTATCAAGAAGGGATACCACACCTTTTTCCCGCGTTCGTGGTCACGAGCTGACGTGCAAAGGGCGATCAACGAGGCTTACGCTAATCGCGTGCGGGCGGGAAAGGCGTCCAACGCATACGAAGGTAGATCCTCAAGCGGAGTGAGGGTGGGTATGAAACTCAGCATAGATGGGGTTCCGAGAACCGCTTATCCAGTCTATGATGGCAAGGAATAGTAGCGATGAAGTTTCGCGTCGAACAAGTGAACGGAAGGCCGGTCGCCGTCTTTGATGACGAACAGACTCCGAAGAGCTGGTTGCTTTCTTCGTTCCTTGAAGAAGCCCGCCCTGGCGTGCAGCGTTTCCTTGATGAGATCGAACGTGCGCTAAGGGGTGAATCAGAACCTACCGGCTTTACAGGCGACGCCATCGACGTTGAATTTTATTCTGATCGGGCGGTGATCGAAGAGTTGTGGCCGGCGGGCGAAGATGCGGAGCCCCAGCGAATCGAGATTCCGTTGGATCAGGCGCGACAATTACTGCTCGACTGGCAGCTCGCAATTGAACAGTGGAGGCTGCAGCGCTCAAGTTAGGATAAGTTGAGCGGCAATTTGCTTCAATTTGTTTCGCACGCCGCCGCAACTACCTGAGCTAATCAGCCAACACATATTTTGAGCATCTCCTGAAGTCAGGATTCGCGAATCAGATCATGACAGTAGTTAACGAAGCTCCTTTCGTGGAGCGGACAAAGAACGAGCCTTTTATCTTTGTTAGTTATGCGCGCGAGAACAGCAACTTTGTCTACCCGGAAATCGAACGACTCAAAGCGACCGGTTACAGAATATGGTACGACAAGGAGCAGATTCGAGCGGGCCGTTCATGGTCTAACGAAATCAATGGAGCTCTGGAGGCATGCGCTTGCTTTTTGGTATTCATCACGATGCGAGCAGTGGAATCCGAGCGCGTTATCGGCGAAATAAGACAAGCCTTATCTCTCAAGAAGCCTGTGATTGCCATCTACTGGCAAAAGGTAGTTTTGCCGCCTGATCTCCAGGATCACCTTCACAGAATTCAGGGATTGGAATTCTACGACTTGCACCGTCCCTCATACGAATCACAGTTGGGCAGAGCCCTGTCCGAATCTGTGGAGCCCAGACCCCGCGCCGAGAAAAGAAATGACCTTGCCCATGGTCGCGACGTGACGTCATCGCAGATCCCACGCGGAATATCCCCGAAACCAATCTGCTTTATCTTAATACTAGTGGGCGTGGCCTTCTCATTCTTCGCCATCATTGTAGCGGTCGTACCTTTCTTTGGAAGTCCGGTCCCCGGGGATCCACTAGCCAATCATGTGGCTGGCTTCATGGTCGGCGCCTTGTTCATGGCGATCGCTGTTGGTCTTTACATAGGCGCTTTTGCTGTCTATCGAAGACACCTCAGGACAAAGTGATGGCTGAGTTGAATCCTCACCGAAGGACTGCCCGCGCATTCGCTTTTGCTTCTTACGGCCTGGCGGCGCTGGTGCTGATAGCCGGCGCCTTCTTCTCGCTCATAGCCGCCACGATGGATATTTCGCAGCTCAAGCTGGAAGGTGTTACCAACCAGCGAATGGTTGCTATGCTCGTCAGCATGTTTTTGATCGTGAGCCTCATGATCGTATTGTTGGGGTGGCGTGCACATAGCTTGTTTGGACAGCGATGGCGCAAGGATAAGCTGGCTGCCAAATCGGCAGTAGGTTGTTTGAGGGTAGGTAGTTTGGGATGCGGCCTATGGGCTTTACCCTCAACCGTGTCAGTCCTGATCACGGGCACGATGCTGTCGAACAGCGAACCGGCTGGCCTCATAGACATCCTCGTCGGTACCTCCGGGTTCATCTTTGCGACCTGTCTGATGCTGTCAATCGCCTGGTTCATCTCGGCCAATTATGCGCGCTTGAACTCGGAAGAACGCAAGCGCGCTTACCATGCGTACCAAAGCGCCATCCAACCATACTTAACCCATTTAGTTGAACCGGAAGCACGGACCTTTGTGCAGGAGCAAACAATGGAGATCTTAGAGAAGCTCGATACTTCGCTGAAGACTACTCTATTGGTTTTCCTGGGTCACTCTGGTCTTCTGAGCGGAGATTCACGACTTGCCCTGCAAGGTGCGGACTTTCGACGCGTTGATCTGAGCTCGATCAGTCTCCCTGGCGCGGATTTGCATGAGATCGACTTAGAGCGTGCCGTACTTCGGAGCACAAATCTTTTCAAAGCCAATCTGCAAAAAACCAGGTTGAAAAACGCTGATCTGAGTAGCGCCAATTTACAAGAGGCTGACCTTCGCGAAGCCGATTTGACCGGCGCTGTTCTGGAGGACACCAATTTCACTGATGCCAACCTTACCGGCGCAAACCTTAGTCCTGGGCAACTCGTCGGACCGGCCTGAAAAAAAAGACCTAAGCGCAGGTAGTGGGGGTGATCTTGTCCATAGCGGTTGTTGTTTATCGAAAGTACCTCAGGAGAACATGATGGCTGAGAATCCTCACCGAAAGGTCGCACGGACCTTTGCTTTTGTTTGTTACGTCCTCGCGGCGCTGGTGCTGATAGCCAGCGTCTTCTTTACGCTCGCGGCCGCTACGGTGGAGGTTTCGCAGCTTCCGGTGGAAGGCCTTACGAACCAGCGAATGGTTTTTATGGTTGCCAGCCCCTTTCTGATCGTGAGCCTCATGCTCGTATTGGTGGGATGGCGCGTCCAGAGTCTGTTTGGACAGCACCAGCGCAAGGATAAGCTCGCTGCCAAATCGGCAGTGGGCTGTTTGAGGTTAGGTAGTCTGGGATGCACCCTATGGGCCATACCTGCTACCGCGTCCATTCTTATCACCGGCAAGGTCGTGACCACCGGCGAACCGGCCGGCCTCCGGGAAATCTTCGTCCTCGCGTCCGGAGTCATGCTTGTGGTCTTTCTAATGCTGGCTGTCTCCTGGCTAATCTCGGTGTACTTTGCCGCCTTGAATCCGCAGGAACGTTTGGGCGCCTACGATGCTTACCAGAATTCTATCCGACCATATTTATTCAAAATAGTTGAACCGGAAGCACGGATCTTTGTGCAGGAGCAAACGATGGACGTCTTAGAGAAACTGGATCCATCGCTAAAGAGCAAGCTGTTGGTTTTTCTGGGTCAGTCTGGTCTTCTTAGCGGAGATACCCGACTTGGCCTTAAAGGTGCGGACTTTCGGCGCGTCGATCTGAGTAAGATCAATCTGCCCCGGGCGGATCTTCATGGCATCAATCTGGAGCGGGCGATACTGCGGGATGCGGTTCTTTTCAAAGCTAACTTACAAAACGCGAGGCTGAAGCAGGCCGATCTGAGGCGGGCAAATCTACAGGAAGCAGACCTTCGGCAAGCCGATTTTACGGGTCAGGCGCTTGAGGAAGCGAATCTGAGTGAAGCCAACCTTACCGGGACCAGGTTGACGCCTGAGCAACGAAATCAAGCAGGCTTGAAAGAAACGATTTTGTAGCCTTCGTCAAAAAACCCGATCTATTAATCAACACTATTGTAACTTGACGAACTCGAACTTGCTGATGATCACCTCTTGCTCTTTGCCATCGGAGGGCGGGGCTCCAACCATCAGCCAGAGATTGATTCGGGCGTTCTCTTCACCCGGTCGAGGAACACCTTGCGTGAACAGGTGCTGCTGGATAATGAATCCTGGCTCAGGTGGGGCGTCGTAGTGTCCTGCCAGACTCTGACAGAAAACACTTTCAGGCTTCCAGGTAAAACTGTGGGTCGTCGTCTGCAACGCCGTTGAGATGCTGAAGCGTACGATGTTCCGGGCTTTAGTGTAAGGCTGCAATACAAACTGTGCGTCCTTATTGCTCGCATGCCCCCACCGCGACATCTCGATATCGATTTCGCGATGGTTGTAAGCCGGATCGTCATCCCATGTAAACATGCCGAGTACCACCTGCGGATTCAAGTTGTTGACAGCAGACCGGAGATAAAAACGATATGTCCCGTAACCAAAGCTTAGCCTGGAGATTACTTCCGCACAGAACCAGCGCCCGTTTCTCTTCGTAATGCGCAGGTGTAACTGTCCTTGACCGTCAACTGTGACATTGTCGAGACTATCTGAGAAGTAGTTAGGGCCGGGACCAACTCGACCCTCACTAGATTTTACCTTCCACTCGTAGCCGGAGAATTGCACTGTCCTAAAGTCTGGGCCGGGACTGGACCTGGTGATCGCTGAATCATTCGAGGGGGACGATGCGTCCGGAACCTTGCCACAACAAGACAAGCTTGCCGCTACGACGATGCTCCCCGCAATCAAAGTCGCGGCATTTTTCCTCATTCGCTCTCTTGCCAGGACTTCAGTTCCTGGAGTTCACCCTGTCAATCGCCAATACCAAACCCCCAATTTCAGGCAGCTTTCCGGTCGTTGCCGGCGGCTTGTAAGAGGCTTTTACCAACAGAGCGGCATACTCGGAACCAAGATGAGTCTCGGTTCGCCAGGTATTATCATCTCTAATATCGGTATCAGATGAGTCGATGTAGGGTTGCACATACCAGGTGTTAGTGTGAGCGAAGATAACAACTTTGCACTCCTTTACCTTCACTCCACTCACTGTGCCGGCGATAGTCTCCAACGCAACCTCTCCGGCTCCCTTGGAAGGGACTTCAATTATATGGATGCTCGGCTTGGTGGCATCCTTCTCGCCGGAACTGTCAACAGGCCCGTCATTAGGGTTTGCCGAATCAACGGCTGTCTTCTGGCTGGCAGTCTGATTGCTCGCGGTCGTCACACCGCTATTGCTACTCCGGTTGCCATCCTGACAAGCAACAGGCACGGCAACAAAAATAATCAGGCTTGCCAGTGTGCGCTTGGCCAACAATGATTGGGGCTCTGATTTACGCTTCATTCGTGGTTCCTCCTTTAGTTAGTTCAAAAGCCACCGGGCGTGGTTTGGATTGGTCCGATCAATGGCATCGCGACGCCTGCAAATCCTAAGAAGCTATCTCTTACCCTCAACCTCTGTTGCAGCTACAACTCCAGCCATGCCTGCAGGGTGATTGGTTGTTGTGGGGGGTGGAAAATAGTCCGGCCGAACCAGTAAGGCGGCATACCTGATGCCGGTTTGAATATTCGCGCTCCAAGAACCATCCGGTTGAATTTCAGTCAATGGCTTTGCGCTCGTGGGCTGGACATACCACGTTTTTTGCGTGAGCGCATAAATCGCAACCCGGAAATCCTCTGGAGTTACTCCAGATGTTGTGCCAGCTATGCGTGTGTTCGACGTAGGGCCACCAACGGGATCGTAGGGCGGAACGACTGTGATGTGGATTGCTGGCCGAGTTGCGGGTTTATAAACAAAATGCCAGTAGGCACTAACAACCGCGACTACGACACCAATGCCTAATACTATTGCGACATTTCGCACGCTCTGAGTTAGAAGGGCGCCTCCGCTTACTAAAGCTGTCGGATGAGTGCGGGGTGATGGTGGTAGCTCGACAATCGTCGTTTGTTTTCCAGGGAGCGCGCCTGGTGTCGTGAAATGAAGGGCATGGTCACGACCCTCTTCGGTGTAGATGATTGATTTTAAATCAGTGCTCTGAACAAAATCTCTCCGGCGATCACCCATAGCCAGCAATTCATTAAAGATGCGAGCCAACTCTTCTTCATCGCCTGCAATTAAGATTCTAACGCTTCCTACCCTGGAAACGATTCTGATTTTTTCTATGTTTGCTCCAAGTTTATCGCGAAGAGCGGCCATAAACTCTTCCTGGCTGAAACTGTGCGGAGGTCTGTCGAGTTTGAATTCGATCGTTGCGTATGCGAGCTTCGGTGGTGGTGAAACAGGTATCAACAACTCCTTAACTGCTTCACGGATGCCTTGAGCAACGTTCAGAAATGCTAAAGCTTGGGGTCTCCAAAGAACGATGGGTCTCGCACCGGCGGGAAGGGCCTGAAGTTCGGCGATTGGTGAACCATACATATCTGCCGGACTCAGAATGACAGGAATCACACGTGCCTCCCCCGCGTGGTACCGCTCGATGGCTCGCTTACACTCAATGTCCTCACAATAACCAGAGTCCATGAAGTCTGCACTAATCAGCAACAAAAACATCTGGGCCGTTTCGAGATGTTCATCAATTTCCTTTTGCCACATTTTCCCAGGGTCAATCATGCGGCCGTGCCAAGCCGTGATCACGCCTTGTCGCTTCAAATTTGCGAGGTGCTTTACCAATTCTTGAAGCAAGCGTTCGTCTCTCTGCGCGTATGAGATAAAGATCTCAATCGGCTTAGAAGAGGGGAAAGCCACAGAGTCTCCTTTCCGAGATTATTCAAATATCGTCCATCTCTGCGCCGAGGTGTTATTGGTGCCGTTGTCTGTCAATCGATTCTCTTAACAGGATCCCATGATGGTAATTCTGAATTTGGGTTTTCCCTCAGGTGTGAGAGTTCTACAGGGTAACAATAGGTTCGGGGTTTAGCCTGAACGCCGTTATCGATGGTCAGATAACTGCTGATGAGAAAGCCGAAAGCGACAACGTATCGGCTGAGCGTTCCCTTGCTTGCATGTACATAGATCGCGATATCGTGCTGCGACATTCCAAGATTGCGAGCGATGGCGTACACCGACCTTACACGTCTCATGCTGTTAAACGCCAAAACCTTACACGATGGATTTGTCCACACACATTCTTCAAGGGCCCTCGAACGTCATCTTTAGAGTGGCTGCGGCATAAAAAGATCTGTGCTCGCTGTAACATAACGCCTCTTTTGACCATGAGTGGTTGAGCCTGGTCAGAAGAAATGCCCAATTGGTAACCGCCCCATCTGCTGAAGGCGTCGCAAGGGTGTTGCTGTCACCTTCTCGGAGTCTTCGACGCCTCAGTCCCGGTGAGGCGGGAAATTGATCGCTAACGTTGTCGCTGTCAGTTTTTATTCTTCGAGTGGCCATTACCCCTATCTCAGTCGTGGCTGGGTGAGATGGGCCGGCCTATTGACTACCGAACGAACAGCAGCGTCATTTTGGTTGCAATATTCAATATGGGTGAGCATCTCATGGAAGCCTCCAGCTTACAGAGCCTGGCGGAAGAGACAGTTTAGATCAGTGTCTAAAGCGGTGCTCGTCATTGCGTGTTTACTGAGTTCGGCAGCGCCGGCGTGGGCAAAGGCGAAGGCTGTGTCGAGGCCTATATTGGGTCGGCGCTTCATCGTGCTGATTGACGACTCCGGCCGTTCACAGGCCAAATCCGGAGATAAGAGGCCCGCGATAATGGCCGACTTACCCGACCGTCTGTTCGGCGGGATCACTGGACTAAAGGCATTTGATCCCAGGCAGGATAGGATTTCAGTATTGTTCTTTACCATCCTGGACAGCCCCAGGGGGCTGCGACAATCGAAGTTGGTCCGAGCGGACCGATCACTTTGTAGTTGCCGGTCTTGCCTGTCTGATTCGCACCTGACGAGCGTCCCAATTAATCCCCGTCTTCGGAATCAGATTCATCTCGCTGTGCCGAACTCCATTCAGAAGGCAGAACTGAACTTTTTTGGCCGACTCGGTAGCGAGCAATTGTTGGTATAAGGAATATGTGCTGACATTTGTCCTCGATGCGGTGTCGAGCTCGAGAGTTCTGTTCCACGGGTCGGCGATTTCGTCGTTCCGTTTGTGACTTGATCCTGGCAAAAGTGCGGCGCAGTGTCTTGAAAAGTATCGGAATCATTGCAACACCCGAGAGATTATGATTGAATCCGTCTCCTAATTGTAGCTGTACTCTGTCTCAAGGGAACGCGCAATACTTGTTCTGCGTCGATGATGGCGGTCTGGGAGGCTCTGCCCTGACTTGCTAAAGAGAAATCGCGTGATATCAGATCCTCGCAATCCCCGATAACGATAACCATCACTATTACGATGGTAGACATGATGATTTGCGGAAAATTGGGGAATGTCCGTCCGCAGACCAGCCAAGTTCTGTAGTGGCTGTGGAGCGCTTACTTGTCGGCACCGAAGATTCGCAGCCGCTTGCTAACGTCGTGGCCGACTTGCTCCAGAAATCACTAAGCGAGGTTGATCCTCTCCAGATCCTTTACCAAGGGCTTTGAGAATGTCGGCACCAGCCTGTAAACCAAGCTCGTCGTTCCTGTTTGCGAGCTTGCTTAGTTGGAAAAGGTAGCTGGTGGTTCGTTTGTTTCTATGTTTCCTGAGCGAGTGCTGCCTGTTTGAAGCAATAGGTTGAACCGGACTTGGCAACCGACGAAGGACGAATTTGAATGGCAACTAAGGTAATCATGCCGAAGCTCGAACCCGAAATGACGGAGGGCAAAGTGTCTCGCTGGCTCAAGCAGGAAGGCGACAATGTCCGGGCAGGCGAAGCGCTCGCCGAAATCGACACACACAGAGCAACCATGGAGCTCCAGGCACTCGGCTCAGGAGTGCTGCGTAGAATTCTCATCCAGGAAGGCGAATCGGCGCCGCTGGGACAGGTGCTGGCCATTATTGGCGAGCGAGGTGAGGACATCTCCCCCATGACTCGTCAGGCCGCGTCAACCCATGCAAAGGCGTCCGCAGCTTCAACCCGGCTAGCACTCCTCTTCGTCGATCCAGGGGAGGGCCTGAACAACCTTGCAACCATTCTGAAAGAGGCCAATATTGCCCCTTTGTTGCCGCACCAGTTGGCAAATACGTCAGGTCGAGTGTCGATCGTTATTGTTGAGCGCGCTGCGCAGAACGTGATCTCTATCTGCTCAAACCTGCGCCGGCAGGATGACTTCAAGGATGTACCTATACTGGTCCTTCTTGAATCTGCCGGTCCCGATCAGATCGCACAACTAACAAGCCTGGGCGCCGATCTCTTCTTCAAACCTGTCGTGGCCAAAGCCCTTAATCGGTACTTGACAACGAAACTCTCGCCCGAATTGGTCCAACCTGAAGACCCAATTGCCCCGATTCGCTCACGGAGCAGCAAGAAAGATACTCAATCTCAAAGGAACAAGGCTTCCAAATTGGATCCGGGCGCTGGAGAGGGTAAGACCCGCAGCGAACCAGCCCAGCCTGTTTTGGATGACGTAATTCCGAGTTCGAATCGGCTGCTTCCCGTTGGGGCCGCAGCAGTTTTGATCCCCAAGGGAGGCTTACTCTGTTCACAGTGCTCCCGGTGGAAAGTACGTCGCGAAGATGCTTTTTGCTCCAGATGTGGCAAGGCGTTGGCGATTCTCGAGATGCCCGACAAGGTGGTATTCGAGCCGCGTGGCCGGCACAAGGTGGGCCAATTGATCGAGCTTAAGAACGCCGGACAAAATCCTCTCCGTTTGGGCCTCGGTGTCGTGGGCGAGAATGAGCTCGCGAAGCGCTTCACATTGCACACGGAAACCACTGGCCTGGCAGGTGGTCACGCAGAACACTTGTTGGCGTTGTTTGATGCTCAAGGCCTGGATCTCACCACACGTTATCAGGCTGTGTTGGAAATCACTTCCAACGCGGAAGGCTATTCGAAGCGGACCATCTCGCTCATCGTTGAACGACTGCCGATTCCGCGGCTGGTAGCTGAGGAAAGCTATCTCTATGTCCTGGGGGTCGAAAATCAGTGGGACTTTCGTTTGGCCAATGATGGCGGCGGCACGCTGACGCTTTCGACTGCCCGGCTGAATGGCTCCGAGAGTACTCCGGGCTCGATGGTCGACCTCGAATTGCTTGATCGCGTTGCCCTCAAAGAGGCTGAGTCGATGTTGGTGCGCGCGCGCATGCCGCCGCTGGATGTGTCACCCGGCAAGTCGATCAAAAAGCTCGTGTTGGAGTTCGCCAATCAACATCGCCTTGAAGCCAACGTCACCTTCGAAGTGATTCGCCCCGCGCGACTGGCCGTCCAACCACCAGAGTTGGACTTCGGCGTTGTGTCGACTCATCGATCCGGAAAGCTTTCGTTTACGCTGGTGAACGGCGGGGGCGAAGAGTTAGTGGTCGACTCCGTGACTCCATCGGTCGATTGGCTGGACTGCCAGGTCAAAACCCCGCTGATCATCCAGCCAGGTACTGCTAATGTCGTTGATGTGCAAGTGTGGGGTGCCCCGGAACGGCCTGGTGACCATGCGGGTGAGATCGCGATTCGCAGCAACTCTTATGAGGACACCGATCAGACAATTCCTTTCGTGGTGAAATTTGTCGAACCAGGCCCGTATGAGCCGTACATTGGGATCGATTTTGGCACTACGGCTTCCTGTGTTGCGATTCTGGACAAGAATGACCAACCTTTCGTGATTCAGCTTGATTCGATTGGTCAAAGCTCGAAATCGGATCCCCGGCTCATGCCTTCAGTCTTGTTTTTCCAGCCAGACGGTTCGGTACTTGCCGGGAGCGAGGCACTTATCAACGCTGAAAGCGAGCCTGCAAATGCTGTGACCTCGATCAAGCGAATTCTTGGTAGTAAGCAGAAGAAAATGCTCGGGGGACGTGAGTTTGATCCCACCCAACTTACCTCCAAGGTCTTGGGTGGGTTACTCCTGAGAACTGAGAAAGCTCTGTTTGAACTGGGTGATTACACGACTCCGCGACGAGCCGTCGTAACAGTGCCGGTTGAGGTTTTCGATAACCAGCGACGGGCGATGCTAGACGCGTGCCAGATCGCGGGATTGGAGGTGCATGGTTTTTCTAAGCAGGGAATGGTCATCGATGAAGCACATGCGGCCGCCTTGCACTACTTGAGCAAGAAAGCTCATACGGCTTCCAGCAATGAATCAGAGCGATTGTTGATCTTTGATTTTGGCGGGGGCACCCTTGATTGCGCCCTCATTGAGATTGAGGTGGCTGGAGAGAAAGTGCGTCTCAAAACATTGGCATCCGGAGGCGATCCGCGACTCGGGGGTGACGACATTGACTGGGCTCTGGCGCGGTTGATCGGTGAAAAGGTCAAGAAAGAATATCCGGAATTTGACGTTAACTGCCTTTGCGACGAAGAAGAATTCAATCGCCGCTTCGGCGGTATTGAATTAATAGCTAAGGCAACTCGCATTCATTTCAAGCAAAAGGCCGAATCGGCAAAGATCATGCTAGCCACTGCACCCGCATTCGAGTTCCCCGTAGGCATGCTGCTAAGGGAAGGCGCAACAAGACAGAGCGGGCAGAACTCGTACGTCATGAATGGTCAAGGTCAGGCGAATGTTCAGGTGACTTTAGAAAAGAAGGAACTCGAAAAAGTTGTCGCGCCTTTTCTCTCGCGCGCTGAGAGTGTGGTCCAGACCATTTGCAAAAGGGCATCCGTGAAACCGGAGGACGTTCATACGATCCTGCACGCAGGGCGTAGCAGCCTCCTGTCAATTGTCCGCGAGAGAATTAATAGCCTGTTGCCTAACGTTGAGGACCGCTCTGCGTTGATCGAACCTAAGATGTGCGTGGCGCTGGGGGCGGCGTTTTGGGGGCAGATTAAGGATCAACCGCGCTCGAACTTTGAGTTCGTCGGCGGGGCCAACCATTTGATCCACGACATCGGTTATGTCGACTTCTCAACAAGCAAGATGAGACAGGAGTTCGTGACGGTCTTCCCGGCGCAGACGGAATTTCCCTGCGAAGTAGTCATTGATTTCCCAGTAAACAAAGAAATGATTACGTTGCGCCTGGCTGAGAACCGGGGAAGTAAAGAGGCGGTAGAAGGCAATTTGGAGATTAGGCGAACTGGCCGTGTGCGGATTGATACCACTGGCGCGAAGATGCCAAGCTTGGGGGTGAAGTTTGCCATAGACGAAAACCGGGTGCTGCAAATTACAGCCTGTGGAAAAACACAGAACGTAGAGTTGATGGATAAGTGAATAGAGTCCTACAGCGACCTCTGCTGAGATTGTGCAGCCCTCAAACGTACCAAATCTTCGGCTCAAGTTTATAGAGATGAGATCAAAATTACGCGGACGCCTGATGGAGCAAGTTATGATAAAACGCTATCTACTGATTGCCGGACTCTTGCTGATTACGTTGTTCGCTTCAGCAATATTGATCCAAGCCGTGGGAGGAGGCTCGGCAACGGCTGCAGCATCTTCAACTCCTGCGAAGGCGAGAGCAGGAGCTGCTGCCCGATCAAATTCGGCAACACCTACACCCAGAGCAACCGCTACACCGAAACCGTCTCCGTCGAGACCAAACCCGACTGTTGGAGCAAGGCCATTGCCGGGCGATCCGGCGCAGACTGGGGCTCCGGAGCAGGTACCCAATAGTGGAGTCGTTTCAGAGGCAACGCCCCTCCCGTCGCCGCCGACGTATCTTACTGCGGACGATCTAGGGCTGCTGGGGTGGTTTAAAGATCCGCTACTCTTTGGGTTAGTTGCTTTCCTCATCCTGCTGGCTTTGGTTCTTCACCTGCTCCATGTTTCGAGAGTTGGGACCCTGGATCGGGAGATCGCGCAACTGACGATGATACAGCGCAGCCTCGGGAGTAATCCGCGCGCGGCGACGCCGCAGAATAACAGCCCTAAGTTAGACAAGCTGGCAGAACAGTTGAATCAACAGGCGCAGAGCCTCGCGCAGTTTTCAACTCGTTTCGATAAGATCGAAAATCGGTTCACTGTTAACGACTGTCAACTTCGGGACGCTGTCCATGCTGTCACCCTGACGGCAAACTGGATTGGCCAGGCGCAACTTCGCCAGGCCTTTGCGGCAGGTGGCGGAAACGTTAGCGAGAGCGAACGCGCTGCGACGATGGCGCTGCTCGAGCATTACCAGGAACCTTTGCGGCTGAACGCCGGCCGCGTAGCGCCGGTGGCCCAGGGCTTGACGGAAGCGGTCGAGAGACTGGAGCGCCGAGCTAATTCGTCCCCCGAATTGATAGCCAGACTCCAGAGCCTCTCGGAAGACATTGGGCGTTTTGGGCAATGGCACAAGGATGTAAGTGATGAACTGACATCTTTACAGCGCGGTTCGTTTTCGCAGCGTAATGCCGGTCTGCAAGCAGACCAGGAGCGACTCTTCGATCAGGTCAACAGCGGCTCTCTCTCGACGGTCCAGATGGTAAAGAAATCTCGGGCTCTACTCGACCACTACTTCCCGGAGACCCCGGCCAAGAGCTCGGATCATGGGCAGCCTTTGCCCGAAAGGGAAACAAGCTTGAAAAAGCGGGTGGCAGATGCGCCTCACTACCTGATGAATTGGTACGACACTCTCTTTCAATTACAGAGCCAGATCGGCGGGTCGGCGCAACGCTCCGCTGTGGAGGCCGAAACAGCAAGCGACTTGTCGACGATTCAGCAGATTGCGCGCGATGCCCTGGGCAAGTTTGATATCCAGCCGGAAGCGATCCAAATCGGACAAACGAGCTACGACCGGCGCCTTCATGAGGCGGCCCTGGTGCGGCAGGCTCCGCAGTTTCCAGTCAATACGGTGATTGAGGTCCATAAGTGTGGCTTCCGCAAAATGTCTACGGGCGAAGTTCTACGAATGCCCCAGGTAGTCGTAGCAGGCGCCGCAGTCACCTAAAGAACGCATCTGCTCACTGGCAGAACCTAAACGTATGAATCTCCCCATGACCGGTACAAATGAATCATCCCTTTCAGGCAATAGCCCGGTGTTCGAGTTGTGGAACTACTGTCCCTATCTGCCTTGTGGCGAGTTAACCGTTGTCGGCGCGGAATCGCGTTGTTGCGGGCAGTGCGGATCCGCGTTCAACGTTTGCCTGAAATGCCGGGCGACGAATCGCTTACTCGCAGAATTCTGTCGTGGCTGTGGGCAAACGCTTGGGACCGAGGCCTGGCCTATGGAACCCGGTTTGAGGTCCAGCTCGATTCAGAGGGATTCCATCAGGTCGTTAAACGAAGTACACGCACCTTTTCCGGTGCGCCTGGGTGTAGGCGTTCAGGCTACACCGATCGCTGCGGATGGGTTGCTTGTGATTGCGCTAAGCAACGGCGGCGTGGCGCTGCTGAGCGAACATACGGGGGAGAGGATTGGTGATTTATCTGTTTCCGCGCCCATTGCCGTGACTCCTGCTCTCCAATCGGGCACGCTGTTCGCTGCCAGTGGTAATCGATTGTATGCCTTCGATCTGGCTGAGTTTTTGGACCAGCCCTCGTTGCAACAACTAGCGCCAGTTTGGTCTTTTGCATGCGCCGAGAACGCGGTTACACAGCCACTCTTAGTTGACGAGAAGGCCGTCTACTTGCTTACAAGCCGCAACCAGCATGCGGTGCTTTATGCGGTCGCGCAAAATAATGGCGTCCCGCTGTGGCCAGAGCCGTTGCTCCTTGAAACAGATCAGATGGCACCCCCCCTCCTGGTGGAGGGCCAGATCGTTCTCATTTCCGGTTCCGGTCAGGTCAGTGTGGTCGAAACAGGCACGGGCGAAATCACGGGCAGCTTCTCTCTAAACCGCCGGGTCGACCTGCAAGTGAAGCCGTTTGTTGTGGATAATAGAGTATTTTTTTCAGACCCCGGTGGGTACGTCTGTGAGTTGGTTATGGCTCCCGGTGGTCCATTGATCAACCCCCTCTACGATCAGCGATTGCGAATCAGCAGCATCGCCGCTAGTTCACAATTTATCGCGCTGGGTCACCTGTCGGGGCTGACGCTATTGTCATCGCGCGGACATTTATTATGGACCAGCAACACAAACGAGTCTGTTTCCACTACGCCAATCATTTCCGGTGATAGCGTCTTTGCACTTGACGATTCAGGCAGCGCTTTGCTCTTCGATGTGCTCAAGGCAAATCCGGTGAGGCGGATGAAACTGCTGCCGGGAGAAGTCGGCATGTCGCCGCTCATGACCCAGTCAAGAATCGTTGTCGTAGCGGCTGACGGTAAAGTTGTTGCGCTTGATTGGCACTAGCACCCATATGAGGCTACCAAGAATCAGAACTTTCGCGTGCGTGTTGCTTGTGGCGGTGGCGCTGTTAGCATTGACCGAGCCGCTCGCTGCGAAAACCCATATTCTGTTGCTGGATATCTCCGGGAGCATGAAGGAGAGACCTCAGCGGCGTTACAACAACAATATGAACGACTGGCTGTTCGAGCCTCTCTTGAAATCCCTTGCTTTTGAGCCGAACGATCGGGTGATCGTGCGCTGGTTTAATGTTCGCAACAATGAAACGTTCCAAGCAGTTGACAAGCAACGCACGTACGATGGGAACTGCGATGTGCAGAAGATCCGCGCCAGACTGCCAACTGCAAACGATGCGACCGGAGACACAAAGATTGACGAAGCATTGGGATTAGTGTTGGCTGACATCCACAATCTGAAGATAACGGGAGACGTGCTGATCTGGCTAGTGACGGACAATAAGCAGGATCTTGGCGCCGGCGTCGTGAATGCGGACCCGCTTTACAGGAGGATAAAAGACAATCCTGATTTCCAGTCGGCCTATGTTTTTCCGCTGACCAACGAGAACCACGCCAAGCTAGCGCCGGACGAAGAGGCGATGGTCATGTACCTCTTGCAATACTCCAAGAAACCGTCTCGTCCCAATCTGAACAAAGAAGCCGACGACGCTGGGCAGAAGATCGGCAACGTCCCAGTTACCTGGTTCCCAATTGAGAAGGGTGTAGATTTGGACGAAAACGGAATCATGGTTAATGACCTGGTATCCAAGCTGGTCGATGGCAGACTACCCCTTCCTGATGTCCAGGAAGGAGCCACGCCGGCCTTTACGCTCAAATTTCCATTCACGTCAAAACTGAAGTACCTCAGAATAGTGGAAAGCAAAATCGTCCCGCAGAAGACTTCGAGCTTGGTGTTGCCTGGCACGCTCGAGGTTGAGGGCGACCCTACGTCGTGGCAGGGCAGTATCAGTCCGACGTATCTAAGGCTCGAACCCGGAAAAACAACGAAGAACTACACCACTACGTTGGCTGGTCAAATGACTTTTCATCCGGCTAGTTTTTGGGACGCAGTCTGGAACTCAACGAGCGATCCGGTTGAGGCCACGTTTGATTACAAGCTGGTCGACGTGGATGCGAAAATGGATGTATCGGGAATGAACCAGGTTCAGAATCTGAAGGGCATCGAAAGTAATTTGAGGCAGAGCCAGCAGAATGTTCGTAGCCGAAGCATTCCCATGTCATTCCACGTGCAGTACAACTCGCTTTGGCGCCGCGTTGTGGTCATCCTGGTGGCGCTGTTTTTGTGCCTCCTCGTGCTGGGAGTCGCCGGTCTCTTCTTGATCAAGAGCCGGTATCAGCTTTCCACACCGTTCAGTGAAGAGACTCTAGCGTTACCACTGTTTGGCAGCAGCCATCTGATGATCAATGGCGAACCAGCCGCGGTAATCAAACGGCGGGGAACACTATCGGTCACGCCGCTCGGCGCCTATACCGTCAATGGACAGTTGCAGGCACACCGTCTCTCGCAAGCCACGAATAGCTTTGAGATTGAAAGCCAGGTTGACCAGAAGCGTTATGCGTACGTTCTGAGCCGGGCTACGCGTGGGCCGACGCCGCCCGCGGCGGGTCACGATCCTTTTCTCGATTGACGGGGCCGAAAATTTCGAGGCTTCCGGCATTGCTACTCGTCGCCGATGCCGACTGACTGATTAGTTCAAGCCGACCTGTTTCGGTGATCTTTTAGCTTCCTTCCGTGAGGTTTCCGCTTGCGGAACTACTCATTGTCAGTTTCCGAACCAACTGACAAGAAAGAGGTGCCATGAAAATAAGACCTATGTTGCTATTTGTGCTGCTGACCCCGCTGGCCTTTGTAGCGGGTGACGCGCGTGGTCAGGGAAAAGAATTCGAACTCAAGACGGTCAAGCAGTACTGGCTCGACGACCACCGTCGGCCGTGGAATGACTTGGGTTACCAGATGGCGGTCCGGATAGCTCCGGAGGACGCCAAAAGCCTCGTGGCGGAAGTCGCCATCGATAACCCGCCCATCAAGTATGCGGTCGGCGAATTTCACCTTTTCAGTTTGAAACGTGACGCGGGCGGGACGTTTGCCGATGTTGACTATCTGGTCTACAAGGATTCTCCCGATCCGATCATCTACCAGATTGAATTGCGCAAGGGCGATAGGTCGGTGCCAATCGTCTTCGGAGCTAGTAAGGTGGAGATGCGCAACGACTCACCTAATCCGCCGCCGGTTGGACTCAAGCAATCGAACGCGATCTTTCTCAAAGACTGGTTGTTCATTGGCGGCGTGATGCTGGTCGGTTTGATCCTGATCTACGTTTTGGCCTTTCGCTGGCTCTTCAACGGCTTGCTTTTCAAGCGCCGTTGGCCGGTGCCCGGCGCCGAGCATTTCACCTGGTCTGTGGGTCTCCTGATGTTAATGGGTCTGTCGGCAGCCCTGACTTTGTTCTATCTGGGGCCGCGACTCGAAACGTGGATCATTATCGGGGTGTTGGGAGCTTTCTGGCTGCTGCACGCTATTGTCTGGCTCGTTTCCGGGAAGGAAGCGTAAGAGGAGGAGGAAGGCATGAACGATACATTGATAATTCGCGGTAGAGCCGAAGTTAAGCCACTGCAAGAGGCCCCGGTCAAACCGACCATCATCATCGGTGTGGGTGGCTCGGGTGGGGATATCCTGCTGCGGATTCGCAAACGCTTCTTTGAACGATATGGCGCGTTGTCGCAGTTTCCCATCGTCTCTTATCTTTGGCTTGACACGGACGCCACTGAAAAAAACGTTGGAGCCGGCATCTTCACTGAGCAGATTGCCTTTACTCCGAACGAGAAACTGATGACCACAATGGCCGATACGACCAGAGTGACGAATGACCTTAACCAGTATCCGAATATCAAGAGTTGGTTCTATCCGGGCCTGACTAAGCTGCAAACGATGACGGAGGGAGCGGGCCAGATTCGTGCCTATAGCCGTCTGGGCTTCTTCGAGCATTATGCCAAAATCAAGAATGCGATCATCAATGCTGGCAGCGTAGTGCGGAACGTCGAGAACACCAAAACTGTCCGCGAAAAACATCATTTGGAAACCAACGACGAGGACCTGCAGGTGTTCGTTGTTTTCTCGCTCGCTGGTGGTACCGGCAGCGGGATGTTCCTGGATCTCGCCTTCCTCATCAAGAACATTTTCGAGGGCACGGCGCTAACGACCATCGGCTGTATCTTAATGCCCGGTCTTTTCAATCCTCACGAAGATCGAATATTTGCAAATGGCTACGCCGCGCTCAAAGAACTGGAGCACTATAGCTACGAGCACAAGTTCGACGTCGAGTGGCCTGACGGCGTCGCTCGGAGTATTTCCGGCCCGCCGTTCAGCTATGCATATTTGATCGACCGTCAGAACCACGCCATGAAAAACGTAGACTTCGGCACGCGCGAAATAATCTTCAACATGGTGGCCGAGAATATCTTCAAGGATTTCACTCAGGGTGACTTTGCCGGATATAAGCGCGGCGTGCGCGTCAACCTCGATCAGTACCTGGTCGATCTCTTCGCCTTTCATCACTTAAACGAAAACCGCGAGAGTATCATTGACCAGAAATTCATTACGCGCTTTTCCAGTTTCGGCATGGCCTCAATCAAGGTCCCTGCCGATCAAATTGAACAGGCTTGTGCCTACAAACTCGCCGCTGAAGTAGTGGACCACTGGGGCAGCCTGAGCCACGGTGACTTCAACGCCGCAGTGCTGACCGAAGTAGTACTGCGCGATATCCTGCCGTCTATCCACCTTTACGAAGGGAGCTTTGCCGCACAGGGCGGAATCGAGCAACGCCACGACATTCAGAATGCGTTGCTCGACGACGGTCGGAAGCAAGGACAAAAGCTTCAAAGCTTGATTTCACAAGCGGTGGCTCTGACCGCCAGAGAAGTGCGCGAGAATGTTCATCAGCAGAAAGGCCAGCGGCTCTCGCAGTATCTCCGTGCGGCGGTGGAGCGGGAACTCGGCAAGCTTCGCAATGACCAACAGGACGTACAGCAGTGGGGCGACTATTCAAGGGCCGTGCATTTCAATAGGGAAGCGCTGACCCAGGCCTCGCAAGACGCGCTTCACCTTGAGACTAGCAAGATAATTAACCAACAACATCAAAGTGTAGGCTATGCCATTGCCCTGGTCAGGCAGGTCGTAAATGTCTTGCGGGACGAAAACCGAGAGTATATCCCGGTTCTCAAGCGGTTGGTCGAGCGATCCGTGAAAGAAACCGAGGAGTCGAAACGCCAGTTGGATCGCTTGCTGGCAGAAACGGGTCGTCATGAAATGCGCTCGAATTGGGATGGTCGTAAAGGCGCGATTTTGCGTTACGACATCCTACGGTTCGAAGAAGTTGCCGCGCGTTATCTAAGTTCCGTTTTGCTGTTGCAGGTCCGCATTGCCGCGATTGAGGTCTGCGAGCGGCTAATCCGCTACATCGGCGCGGCCGATCGCACCGAGGGCGGCGAATTGTTCACGGAAGGGTTGATCGGCGAACTCTATAAGCTCGGCGGTCAGCTTGAGAGTTTGAAACTACGGTTCGAAACCAAGTTCAAACATTTTAAGGGAGCAACCAGCAGTGAATTGTCTTTGCTGCTTTATGATCCGGAGGATGTCGAGAGTAACTACCTGCCTAAATACCTGGGAACAGGAGATAGAAGAAGGCTCGCCGTTGAAAAAATCGGCGATCAGATCTTGCAGGAGTTGCGCACTTCAGTAATGGATTTGCCGAAACTTTTACAGCAGCATGGAGCGGGAGAACACCTAGACCTGAAAATTCGTGATCTGGCGCGGGTCCCCTTCCTGACTCTCAAAAACGATTTTGATGTGATGGAGGAGCTTTGGAAGAAATACCCGGAGCGAAAGGAGCTTGAGGCTCAGGTGCGGTTTATCTATCAGAAGGCCAAGTTCTGGCTGCACGGCGGCAACCGCGCCCGCAGTTACGACCTTGCGCCTGAGAGGCACAAGATTCTGGTGGGGATTCCCAAGGACTCCGCGGACCGGGGGAAGATCGAGGACTTCAAAGCGCTTTTGAACGCCAGTGTCAAAGAACCCGGGGACCCGGCTCTCTCGATTCAGGAGATTCCAGGCAGTTCCGAGATAGTGTTCTATAGCGAGGTAGGCGGCATTCCCATTAACTGGGCCGATCCGATCGCCGAGTATCGGCAAAAGTATCTGGCAAAACAGGCTGACGGAGAAGAGCTGCACACGGACCACAACGAGATCAGATTCACCGATCTGGTTGTCCTGGACGATCGTGAGCGGGCTGATTTGGAAGCGGCACATGATTGCTTTCTCTTGGGCGTTATCTTTGGCGAGATTAGGCCGGAGAAGGATGCTACTGGAAATATCCGGTACGTCTGGTATGAGCAGCTCGGAGTTGGGCTCCAGCAGAGGACCAATTCGCTGGGCATCGAGGCGCGGGCGTTTGCTGAACTAATCAGCAAGAAAGCTACTCGTGACAAACTGACTGCGCGAAATCGTAACAACATTGACTTGGTACGACGCGACAAGGCTAAGTTAGCGCGCTTCCAGGCCCTGCTGGGTTGGTATTTCGAAAACGTCTATCCGGAAACCAAAGTACCTGGCACGGATGGCCGGGAAATCCGTGAGCAGTCCAACACATGCCGGGCCCTGGTCAAAGAGATCACCGATGTCGACAACTTCATACAATCGGCATACGGCGGCACTCAAGGGGGAGTAACGGAGTTTGGCGAAATGATTGCGAAGTGCCGCCAGGACATCGATTCGTTTGCTCCCTTATTGGTAGATGGGAAGCGCGCGCTAAAACAGCAGGACACAGCTGCGGAGGCGACCACGATTAGCATTGGTGAAACTCAAAGTTGATACGCCCGCACTTTGATTGGTTTGCTACCTGGCGGTCTGCAGGAGGCTGAGCTTGATTCTGTGTGCACATTGCGGGGCGGGCGCTGAGCCCGGTCAAAACTTTTGCCTGAATTGTGGGCAGCCAATACGAACGCTGCACCGCCGACGGTCCAGCTACCTGGAACAACTTTCGGTAATGCCGCAGCGATAACGGCAACAGCCGAAGTTGCTCCGCCGCAGTCACGAAGCCATCTGGTGATTTTGGGCGCAGCGGGACTCCTGGCGATGGCCGCGGTTGCGGTGGCCATCACCGTAGTGCTGCTCCGGCATTCCGGCGATGCGCCTAGTTTGACACCTGTCAGGATCACAGCGACTGCATCTTCGACGAAGGCTTCGGATGGCTCCCTGACATATTGGGCCGCCAATGTCCTCGATGGCAATCTTGCCACTGGTTGGTGTGAAGGAACACCTTACGATCCCGGTATCGGTGAATGGATTCGCCTTGATTTTGATCGTGAAGTCGTTTTGGCAAGCGTTCGTTTGACTCCCGGTTATTTCAAGACTCAGAACCTCTGGGTTCACAATAATCGCCTCGCGGTGGCACGCTTCACTTTTCGGACGGCAGTTCTCGCCGCTTTGACTTTTCCGATCGGATGGAAGAACAGAGCCTTGAGCTGGGCGGAATCAAACGCGCTGGGCTGAGGATGACCATTGACAATATATACGCTGGCACAACTGACACTAAAGACAGTCCTATTTCGGAGATGACCTTGGTCTGGGCCCAGTAACCTAAGTCGATGATGTGATCGAGGATAACTGAATGAATTCAAATGGTCCTGCAGCAAAGACAATCGGCGCCCAACTCCTGGTAATCGCTGTCTGCGCTATTCTCGTCTTCTTGTACGCTCGGTCGTACAACCGGCCAACGGCGGTGCTACCACCACCTCCGCCAAAGGCAACCACAAAGGCACCCGATATTGTCGTGAAAGAGGGCAAGCCGCTTACTGATCTGCTAGGCGCCATCAAGCTGCGCCCGGAAACGGACCTGATAGTGTTTGTGATTGATACCTCGTCAAGCATGAACGATGACACAGAGCAACTAAAGGCCGATATAAGAAAGACGGTCGCGAGTCAAAAGGGGAAGAAGTTTGAGATTGTGGCTTTCAACGAGACAGCACTGATCGTCGCCACGCCGACGCGGGATGCGACGGATTTGGAGAACCATCTCAAAGGGTTGGTGGACGTGGGCGGTAATGAGAATAGCTACAATGCGCTGGTGACAGCGGCCGTCAGCGCGCGCCCGCAATTCAAATATCCGGCGATCATCCTGATGACCGACGCTGCACCCAACGACGGCAAGTTACTTAGCTCAAGCAAGGTCACCATCGATGAAGCTGCCAGTGCACTCAAGGCGGCGAACGCTGAACTCCATATCTTTGCTGCATTCGACCAAGCCGAAGCGACGTCGGGCGGTTCGGCGGTCGACTGTCCTGCATATGAACGACTGGTGACGATGACTGACCCCCAGGGGCAGATACATATCTTAAAGCGGAATTAGAATTCGCCGGCGAATTTTGCCTGGAAGAGGCTTTTGGAAGGGGCTTCGACGATGATCATCTGCAGTCAATGCGGTAGTACGGTTGCAGACAACCAGCAGTCGTGCAGCGAGTGCAGTACTCGTGTCCCGACCTTTACTGCAACCCAACCTCAACCGATCGTTTCGCCGCAACCGCAACCAGTCCAAACTCAACACCAACAACCTGCTTATGCAGGGGCCTCAGTATCCGCCGCGCCGACGCTCAACAATCTCGCCGGATTGTCCGCATCATCTCAAGCCATTCCAACTTCAATGCCAGTCACTTCTTCTTCAATTGCCCCACTAGTTATCTTGGGGCTTGTCGCCGGAGCCTTTGTGTTGGTTGTAATCGTTGCCATCGCAATGACAGCAGGAGGTAAGTCCGTTGAGAAGAAATTGGACGAGGCGATTGGCAAGAAAACCTTTTTCGACCCTTCCAGTGATAACGCCTACGCTCTGTATACTCAACTTAAGAACAGCGGCGCGAGTGAACAAACCTTACGACCATACGCCGAACGACTCACGCCGCTTTTGACCGAGAGTGGTTACAAGCTCGCTAAAGATCTTCCCACGATCGGTTATGACGAACCAGACGCAAGCGTATGGCAGGACGCAGCAAGGAATTTAAACTGGGCAGTTGAACTGAATCCGGGTAACAGCCAGATCGCTTCACGAGCAGCCTACTGTGACGGACGCGCCGCGTACCTACAGAAGCTATATGATCGAGCCCTCCCTTTATTCACTCGGGCCGCGAACCTCGATAAGACCTGGGCGTTGCCTGTCAATGGAGTCGGACTCATTTATCTTGACAGAAAGGATTTTTCAAACGCTCGCGCTTCCTTCTCTGACGCGATCAGCCGAGATGCAGATTGGCCGGTACCATTTGCGAACCTGGGTAGTGCTTATTATCAGGACGCAAATCGTAGCTCGGCCAAAGAGTTCTATAACAAAGCTTTGGCAAGAGCGCCGAATTGGGGGAGACCACACATGGTTCTGGGCAATATTGCTATGGAGGAAGGTGATTATGCAGCCGCGGTTGCTGAATTCGAGACGGCGCTGAATTCCAACATGATTGGTTTGAGAGGTGACGACTTCCGAAAAATCCACGATGCGTTAGAGCGTGCCCGGAAACGTACACAGGGCTATTAACGGACCCGAGTTCTCAGCTTAGCTGTCATCAAAGAATCTTAGCGAATTGTGGGATGTGAAGCTTGATGTGCCATCTTCAGGAGAGAAGCTGGAGAATGTCAGAATGGATCGCGAAGAGTTGGCTTGCATATGCAAGATTATGCCGGCCAGCTAAAAGATCTAACCGATGCTTTCGATCTGATTCAGATCACTGAGGCGGAGGCTGAGCTTGATTCTATGTTCACAATGCGGGGCAGGGATTGAACCGCAGCAAAACTTTTGCCTGAATTGCGGTCAGCCTGTGCGGCGTACCGATCGGCCGCCTGTCCCAGCGGCTGAATCGGCGCCTGCTAGTACACAAAACAGTGCGATCGCCCCACAGGATCAGTCTCCGGTCGTTCCGTCAAAGTCGCCAAACCGGCTGGCGATTGTTCTGATCGTGGCGGGGCTGCTGGCTACCGCCGCGGTTTCGGTAGTCGTTACCGTAGCCCTGGTCCAGCGTAAGGGCGACGAGGTCTTGCGTAAGGACGACAACGTGGCGACAAACACGGGCCGCCTCAGCCCGGCGCCTGGGCCAACGGCGGTCAGGATTACGGCGACAGCCTCTTCGACGCGGGCTTCAATCGGGGGCGGCCCATACATGGCGAGTAACGTCCTCGACGGCAGTGTCGCGACAGCGTGGGTGGAGGGAGTTGGCGGCCCGGGGATTGGTGAATGGATCCAGCTCGATTTTAATCGTGAGGTCGCATTATCACGCGCCCACATCACGCCCGGCTATTTCAAGAGCGAGCGTTTATGGGCCCACAACAATCGTCTGGCCGCGGCCACTTTTCAATTTTCTGACGGCACCGTGCTCAGCGTAAGTTTTGCCGATCGAATGGAATCGCAGAGTGTCGAACTGGGCGGGAAAAAGAGTCGGTGGGTAAGGCTCACCATAGATCGCATCTATGGCGGAGCTCGAGACTCGGACGACACTCCTATTTCGGAAATCTCATTGGATTTGACTCCCTGAGAATTCTGCAGAGGGTTGGGTGTTTTAGCGGGTCATTCGCTGAAACATATTGCCGGTGACCAACAGCCTGGTCTGACGAGGACATTATGACGAATTCTCGGCGTGAGTTTCTGATGGTTATGACCGGCCTGCCGCTGTTCCTGGCAGGCGGTTACGGTGTGTCCGGCGCGCAATCAGCAGCGCCGAAAAACGAGCCAGCCCAGCCTGAAAAGGTCTTTGTTCTAACCGAAGGAAAGACAGCCATCGCGGAGGTGTCGTTCCCCGATCCGATTACCGACCTGACTGGCGGTCTGCCGGTTCGCATTGAGCCCGCATCATTCGGCGGCGAGCAATTGAATGAACCCCAACCGCTTTTTTTCTACCCCGGCAAAGATGCCCGAAGCTTTCGCACGCTTCTGACTGCGCCGCTTGACGTTGTCGCCGGCGACTATACGGCTCATCTAGTCGGCAAATACGAAGCCACGGAGGTGCGCCGCAGTCTCAAGTGCACGATTCGCCGCGGCGTTTACCACGAAACGGCAATCACGGTAGATCAGAGTTTTAGCAAGCCCACGACGGATATGATCAAACGCATGCAGAGCGAGTTTGAAGTGATGGTCGAGATTTATCAGCGGCGCACGCCCCGCCGCTGGAGCGCGGCTTTCATACCACCAGTTGCCGGACCCGACCGAGATAACTATGGCGACAAACGAACCTACAACCTGACAAAGCATTCGCGTCATGGGGGACTAGATTACAGAGCGGCCATCGGCACTCCGATCAAAGCCATCAACGACGGCGTGGTCGTTTTGTCAGGCGAGCAATGGGTGTCCGGTCAAACTATCTGTATCGATCATGGTGGGGGCGTTTTCTCGAAGTACCTCCACCTCTCGCAAAGGAAAGTGAAGGTTGACGACGTTGTAAAGGCCGGAGACCTCATCGGACTCTCCGGACGAAGTGGCAGTCAAAAACCATCGCCGCATCTTCATCTCAATGTCGTTGTAAACCGCGTGCCGGTGGACCCGAAGGATTTCATGCGCACAGCCTCAGAACTGCTGGCGCTGGAAACGCAGGATCGCGCCGGGCGAGGCTAGCTGGTTGATCTAAGCCTGACTCATTTGACGCAAATCTAAGACGATGCTTTTGCTTTACTTGCAAAGCACTAACAACAACAGCTCGGGTACCGGCTGTTGCCTGGGCTTCTTAGTCATTGTAGGCCTCGTCATCGTCTTCTCAGTCATAAGTTCCCGGGAACGGGCTAAGGCACAGGCTGCGGTGGTCGCAGAGCAAACGAAGATGCTGGCAGAGCAAAGGAAGGCGCAAGCTCAAGCGGCTGCCCGCGAGATTGAGGCTCAGGCGGAAGCGAAGGCGGCCTATGAAGAGTCCTTAGTCAGACTCAAGTCGAATCCTGCCAGCGTTGACATGAGGCAGAGGACACTTCAACTCGGACGGGCTTACGCCAGTCTGACGAGGCGTAGTCAAGGCGTGACAGTCTTTGATGAAGTCGCACTAATGAATGACATAAATGCTGCAAGCGGTGGATTGGAGTCGGCCGCCAAAAGCGACCCTGCGGCCCCGGCGAAAGCCTCCATCGAAGAACGATTGGCAAGGCGTGGTGAATTGAGAGTTCAGGGATTGATTGACGAAGAAGAGTATGGAACCAAAAGACAGAAAATTCTCGACGAGGTTTAGATCAGAGCGTCAATGAATCGTGGCGACTTCCTGAGAGTCGCTGCGGTTCCAGGCAACAGGTGATCGATGATTATTTGTAGTAGCTGTGGGAGCCAGATGGAAAGCGAGCTCCGCTCCTGCGCGGAGTGTGGCGCTGAGAATCGTATGCGAGATCTAGCGACACCGCGGACACCCGGAACCGTTGCAGCACAGGGATCAGGAATGGCACCACCCGCAAGTTCTCTGCAGGCGCATGACAATCGGCAGTCGCAAGGAGCGTCTGGCCGGAGTCAAGCCTCTTATCCCGATCATACTTCACCCGCCGCTTATGCAGCAGCATCAGTGCCGCAGAAGCGTAGTCCCTTAATGGTGATTGCCCTTATTGCCGGAGCGGCGGTGCTCCTCCTTATCGGAGGAATCGCCTCGCGCTTCTTGTTTGACAACAATCAGAAAGACAACAGCCTGACCACCATGCAGACGCCGGCGCCGGCGTCGACCAATGATGTGACGCCAATAAGCGAACAAAGAGGCACACAAACTCAGAGCCACGCGCTGCCTCAGCCAACGGAACGAGTGCTGCCTCAGCCTACCCAGCCACCATTGCTTGATAACCGGACATTAAAGCGCGAAGTAGAAGACACGCTTAACGGCTGGGCAGCGGCAGCACGAAACCATGATCTTGATGCTCAAATGAGTTATTACGCCGATTCATTAAACACCTACTTCAAGCGCCGCAACGTAAGTGCGGCTTACGTACGGTCGACCCGCGAGGCCGCCTTCACGCGCTATACCACACTGGATATCCAACTCGGGACTATCAGCGTGGAGTTCGATCCCTCGGGAACGATCGCAACCGCCACCTTTGATAAAACCTATAGGTTCGAGGGCGACAAGATTCTTTCCGGCTCAGTGCGGCAAGTGCTGACGCTAACCAAAATTTCTGAACACTGGCGCATCACCGGGGAGCGGGATATTCATGTTTATTACTCGAACTAGTAAGGCGTGGTGAATCCGAAGATTCTCATCGCGTTGGTTGAGGCCTTTGAACCAACGGCCTAAGGAACTGGCGATGGTGCTTTGCAACCAATGCGGGAGGGAGCTTGCTGATGGGTTGGGTTTCTGCACAGAGTGTGGCGCTCCGGTGGTCGGCGTGGCGACTGGTCCACCGCAACCGGCTCTCAGTATTCCAACTTACTCGGCTGACCCGGGGCGAGAGATTGAGAGGGGAAAACTTAGCTTCTCTGCTTACGCAGGAGTCTCGATCCTTGTGGTCGTGCTAGGCGCCGGCGCCGTTCTCTTTTTCCGAAAACAGCAGGAGAACCCCAACGCCAACAACAGACAAACGGTGATAGCCGCAGGCGCTCCCAGCCTGGCACCGAGCCCATCTCGAAAGAGTAATAACACCGGGCGCTACTCGGTAGGAACTTGCGGCGCGATAAAAGATTCGCAAACCGGTCTCGAATGGTTAGTCGGCGAAGATCGCAACCTGACCTGGTTTGAAGCGCAGAATTGGATTGTGGGGTTGGCAAGTTGCGGTGGTGGCTGGCGCATGCCGACGATTGAAGAGATCGCAACCCTTTACGATCCGTCGCAGCGAGCCGGCACCGGTTATTACACCGAAGGCAGGTATTTTCCGGCGCACGTTGATCCGGTCTTCAATGCGATTGGAAGTGGTTCCTGGGTCTGGAGCGGCCAAAGAGTGGGAGTAGGTGATGCCCGATCATTTAATCTGAATCAAGGAAAAGGGGTGGTCTATTCGGCGACGAACACGCTTTACTCGACCAGGGCTTTTGCGGTCAGAAGTTTTAGGAAGTGACATTCATACAAAGGGCGACGGAATCGGGTTTATGGTGAAGGCAAAGATTACATCAAACCGGATTCCGTTGTGCCAGAGGCAGGGGAACGATGGTTCTCTGTAACACATGCGGCAATCCGCTTGAGGTGGGAACGAGTTTGTGTGCGACGTGTGGCGCACAAGCTCCTCATAATCCTCAAACGACTCAGGGCATTCCACCCCCAAGGACCAACAATGCGCCAACGGAAGTCTTGCCTTCGCCGCGTTCTGAAGTAATCGGAACCAACAGAAACCCCTTGCCAACTTACATCATAATTGCCCTGTTGGCCTTGATTGCAGGTGGCGGTATTGTGGCAGTGATTAGATTGGGAGTTAAAGACACCACTACAGCCGAGGCATTCGTTCCTATCTCTTCCAATTTTTCAAATACTGCTTCTACATCACCAGTCAGCGCATTTAAACAGGCGGCCGAAACGGAGGCTAAGCGAACTCCTGCAGATAGCGCGCCCACTTTGTCACCAATAAGGCAACCTCCGCAGCACTCCAGCGGAACCTGGTTTGTTGTGCTCGGCTCATTTCCCAGGAACCATTACGACAAGGCTAGTCAACTCCTGCAACATGTTCAGGGACTAGGTTACGATGCGAGCATTATTGATACGGACAATTATCAGGGTCTCAGGCGCGGTTTATGGGCTGTCGTGAGGGGACCTTATTCCAAGTCTGACGCAAAGAAGGTAGCGACTCAAATGAAGTCCGTGCGTTCAGATGCGTATATTAAATCAGGTTGGTGAAATGCGACTAAGACACTTTCACTGTCCACTCATTTCTATTGTCGCGGTCGCGGCAATTGTCTGTGTAGCATGTTCGTTTGTCCGCTCGAATGAATCACCCCTAACTTCTAAGAGGGCAAACACCAATCAGAATCAAACCACCAATCGTAAGAGAGAAACACCTGCAACAACTCTCCCAAGCCCGCCGAGCCCGAAGATTCTTTCACGACAAGAATGGAAGGCGAAGGACGCTGTTGGGAAAATGCAGCCAAACACGCCTCAACGCATAACCATTCATCACACCGCGTCTCCTCAGAAAGATGGAATCACTATTGAAAAGAAGATGCAGAATCTACAAAACTTTTCCCAAAGCGAGAGTCGTCTTGCTTCGGGCGGAAATAAACCCCCATGGCCTGATGTCCCATATCATTATTACATCGCTGTAGACGGCCAGATAGCTGAAGGAAGGGACATAAAATACGTTGGAGATACAAATACCGATTATGACCCCAGCGGACATCTTCTTATTGTTCTTGAGGGTAACTTTGAGACGGAGCAACCATCGTCAAAGCAAGTAGAGTCATTGCTCGAGTTAGTAGCGTTGCTTTCCGCGAATCTCGAGATACCGGTATCGGAAATTAAAGCGCATAACGACTACGCAGCAACTGCTTGTCCGGGAGTAAGTTTGAAGAATGCCTTACCAGTACTTCGACAAAGGGTTGCTGAAATCAGAGGCAGAGGAGCCAGTTCTTAGTTACCCAGCAGCCAACCAACGAATCTTGGATTTTCGTAAACACTAGCCATGATCTTTTGTAATAAATGTGGTGGCCCGCTTGATGCCCGGGGCGTTTGTCAGGAGTGTGCGTCGCTGCCCTTTCCTGCGCCGGACCCGATTCGAACCCCGACCGCGGTGCAGCCGGACGTATCGTCGATCTACCCTGGCGTGGACCATTCTGGCCTCGCTGCTGGGTCGAAGCGTGCGCCGCAAAAGCCTTCGTCATTTCCCCCACCGCTCGTCGTCGGACTCGGGGGCGTGGGCATTCTGGCAGTCGCTGTGCTGATCTATTTTGCCGCCACATCTGGTACGCGTTCCGGCAGATCAAACTCGACGCCGACTCCGGCGAGCCCGACCCCCACCGTGGGCAAGATTCTCGACTTCGGCACCGCGCAGCCGAGTCCGACCCCTTCAAGGGTTAATCCGACTCCCGCTCCCACCATGAACCCAAATCCCCCCTTACCCGATTCATTTCGGCACGATTACGAAGGAACCATCGGGAGAGACTTCCGTTTCTCCGTCACGCTAGCCAGGTCAGGCCGCGTTCTCTCGGGCCGGGCTTCGACGAGCGGGAGGACGGGCAGCAGCTGGGACCGCCTTGAGGGGACGATTGACGCAGATGGAAACTTTAAGCTCGTGGGGTACGAACGAGGGGAAGAACGCGTTACCGGAGATTACGAAGGAAGGATACGCGACCGCACAGTTAGTGGAAGCTACACTTCCAGGTTGAACAACAAAACCGCACGGTTCCATTTAAGTCAGCAGGATTAAGAACAAATGGAAAGAAACTCTCACTCAAAACTAAACGGCAACCCGCGTCGGATTTGGCAAATCCTCTTCCTGATCCTCGCGACAACAACAACGGTTTGTTCAACACCGCAGAAGCCCGCACGCCGAACCGTGGGAATACCTGCGCCCAGCGCTGAGATCAGCATTATTCCCCAACCAGCTTCGATAACACCTACCACCGGTTATTTCGAATTTAGCCGCGACATTAAGATCATCGCGGCCGACCCACACGCTGTAAAAGCGTCAACCTCGCTGAATAACATTTTGATGGAAAGGTATGGATTCACGCTTCAGGTAACACCTGACACACGCTCGCAGAATTCGATTAGATTTTTGACGGCCCACGCCAGCCAGGACCAATCAGGTGCGGGGGAAGGGTATTCCTTAAGAATCGAACCGGCCGCTATTCAGATAATCGGTAGTGAACGGGGAATGTTCTACGGCATTCAGTCGTTGATTCAACTCTTCCCGGCAGACTTCAAGGGC
>Ga0190272_10000190_pt1 | contig 37264 bp, 35 predicted proteins | sample Popmic504T_FD_133746 | JGI IMG/M metagenome (GOLD analysis project Ga0190272, IMG submission 133746) | Populus adjacent soil microbial communities from riparian zone of Shoshone River, Wyoming, USA - 504 T | ecosystem: Environmental > Terrestrial > Soil > Riparian zone | place: USA: Wyoming...
ACGACCCCATCCGAACCTTTCGGCTTTTCTTGAAAAGGAGGCCGATTGTCGAACACCTGGTGCTTTCGCCGATGTGGCCGGGCTAGCTTCGGTCGCGGCGGCACTCTTCCGGCTGCCGACCTTCCCTTGAGAGTTCAGGTGGTGATCGATGCGTATTCGCCTGCGGTTCATCGTTCCACTGCTCGGCACCATGGCGTTGCTGTTCGGGCTCGCTCCGTCGGCGTCCGCCGACATGGAGCAATGGTGGTTGAAGTACAAGGAGAGCGGCAACTACCTGTGCCTCACCATCTCCGGCGCCTCCACCGCGGACAACGCGCTGCTGGTGGAGAGCACCTGCGCCTACAGCGGCAACACGCAGGCCGCCCAGGAGATCCGGCTGCTCGGCAACAATCCCACGTACATGATGAACATCAGGCGCAGCAACAAGTGCCTCGACGGGTACGACGGCTGGTACGTGCGGCAGTTGCCGTGCACCGGCGGCACCAGCCAGTACTGGCACCTGGACTTCATCAGCAGTGACCAGTACGGCGGCAACCGGCACTATCTGTTCCGCAACGCCCAGACCAACCTGTGCATGACCGGCAGTTCCCTGGGCGCCTACGTGCTGCAGACCACCTGCAGCATCACCGACATCAAGCAGAACTGGTGGCAGGGCCTGGAAGTCCTGCCCCCGTGGGACCCCCGCTGACCAACCCGCACTGACGGTCCGCGTCCGGCCCCGTCTCGACAAGGGGGCCGGACGCGGGCGTCGCCGTCAACCGGCGGCCACCGGCGCACGGCCGCTGCCCAGGTTTCAGGAGCGCGGACGCTCGTCCACCACCTGCACGAGCTTGCCGGTGCGCGGGTTGATCACGAGCTCGGACCGGCCCACCCAGTCCACGGTGAGGTGGTGGATGGCGCCGGCCTCGACCTCGGCGGGGTACAGCGGCCGGGCCGTGTAGACGGCCTCGACGAGCCGCGCGGCCAGGTCGGCCGGTGGCTCCTCGGCGCACACCAGCCGCAGGATGAGCCCGTCCTTGCCGTCCCAGCGGCGCTGCACCAGCTGGATCCCGGTGATGAGCCGGTCCGCGTCGGCCGCGACGAGCACGGCGCGGATGTCCTCGGTCGGCATCGCCACTGTCCCCACCCTGGCGCCCTCGATGGAGCGGCCGGCCAGGCGGAACCGCTGCCGCTCCGGGTCGATCCACTCGGCCAGATCGCCGACCGGGTAACGGATCGTGGGCATCAGGGTGCGGAACAGGTTGGTGACGATGACTCGGCCGGGCACGCCCGTTATGGTGATCGGCTCGCCCGTCACGTCGTCGACCAGCTCCACCAGGGTGCGGTTGGGGAACGCCTCGTGCACCCGGGCGTCGGTGCCCGGCACCGGCGCGCCGACCAGCCCCGCGTCGACCGAGGCGTACCCGAGGGAGGCGATCGTCGCCTTCGGGAAGGCGCGGGTCAGTAGCGGCCGCAGGTCGTCGAAGAGGGGGTCACCGGCGAAGAGCAGCAGCTCCACGGAGTCGGTGGCCTGGCCCCGCTGGATCACGCACTCGGCCACGGAGCTCAGCTTCATCGGCTCGCCGGCCAGCACGTGCACCCCGAAGTCGTCGATCAGGTCGGCGATGTACTCGTCCGACGCGGCACCGCCGACCGGCAGGCGGACGTTCTCCACCGGTGCGTGGTGCAGGGCGTACTCGATGTACAGGAACCCGCTGTAGAGCTCCCCCGCGCAGAACAGGTTCGCCACCCGGTGCCCCGGTTTCAGCCCGGCCTGCGCCAGCCCGGCGCCGAACGCGGTCACCGAGTCGGCGTGCTCGGTGCGCGTCCACGGGGAGAACTTCGGCGCGCCGGTGGTGCCGCCGGTCTTGTACACGGCCGCGTCGGTCAGCGGTCCGGTCAGCAACCGGTTGTCCGGCCAGGTGTTCGCCGCCCAGAAGGCGGCCTGGTCGATGATGGGGAGCTGGGTGATGTGCGAGACGGTCCGCGGCACGTCGCGGTACGCCTCCGCGTAGAACGGCGAGTGACGCCGGACAAAGTCGACCAGGTCCTGCAGCGACTTCGCGGGCATGGGGCCCTCCTTCGGGTGCGGTCGGCGGCCTACCGCACGGTCATACGGTCGAGCCGATCCAGGTTCGGGCGAGGGACTGGACGGCGCGACCGTCCGGGTCGGCCAGCTTGGTGGCCAGGTAGTCGGAGACCCACTGGCTGGTCGGGATCCGGAAGGCCGGTCGGTCCGCGGACAGGGCGCGCACCACCACGTCCGCCACCTCCTGCGACTTCTGTCCGGCCGCGTCCCAGCCCTGGCCGGTGAACCCGTCGACGTAGGCGGCGAACGTCGGCGCGTAGGGGCCGGAGGCGGCCTGGACGGTCGAGCGGTTGATGTCGGGGAACACCCCGAACGACGTGTCCACCACGCTTGCAGGCACGACGATCGACACCGTCACGCCGTGCGCCTCGGCGACCGGGGCGAGGCTCTCCATGAAGCCCTCGACGGCGAACTTCGCCGCGCAGTAGGCCTCGTTGAACGGCTGCCCGGCGATGCCGTGCACGCTGCCGATCGTCAGCAGGCGGCCGCGACCGGCACGCAGCAACGGCATCGCCGCGCGGCTCACCGCGACGACCCCGAAGAAGTTCACCTCGAGGTTGGCCCGCAGCGCGTCCAGGGTGGACATCTCCATCGTGGGGTCGAAGTTGGAGATGCCGGCGTTGTTGACCACCGCGTCCAACCGGCCGTACGTGTCCGCCGTGCCGTCGACGCAGGTCGTGATGGACTCGGCGTCGGTGACGTCGAGCCGACGGATGTCGACGGTCACGCCGGCGCGGTCCGCGGCCTCGCGCAGCGGCCCGGCCCGTCCCAGGTCCCGCATCGTCGCCACCGTGGTGAACCCGGCCAGCGCCGCCGTGACGGCGGTGGCCAACCCGATGCCGGAGGACGTCCCGGTCACCAGGACGGTCCCGCGCCGGGTCGTCACGGCGCGCTTTCCGGCTGCAGCGACTCGGTGTCCGCCGCCGCCTCCCGCTGCCGCTCGGCGTCGTCGAGCATCGCCTGGACACCCATCACCGGCAGGAACGAGAACGCCGCCAGCAGCGTGCCGCCGACCATCACCACCCTGGTCGCGTCGAGGATTCCGAGCGGCTCGGTCAGCAGGGTGACCGCCAGGCCGCCGACGAGGGCGGCCAGCGGGATCACTCCCCAGGTCGCTGTCCGGTACGCGGCGTGCATCACGCCCTGGTTCTCGGCCGACATCCGGGACTGGCGGGTGGGTGCGCTGCACACGTTGATGCACGACATGAAGAAGCCGTAGAAGCCCAGCGTCACCGCGATCACCAGCATCGGCGACAGCGCGGGCGCGGCGAGCACCCCGAGCCCGACCAGGCAGTGCAGCAGCAGCCCCCACGCCATGGTCCGCCCGGTGCCGAACCGGTCGCTGATCCTCGGCGCGATCAGGGCGCCGACCACCGCGCCCGCGGCCGCGATCGACATGGCCACGCCGAAGTCGCCGACGGACAGGCCGAGGCCCCGGTAGGCCAGCACCGGCAGCACGGTCACGAAGATGGGGCCGCCGGAGTTGAGGATCACGGCGGCCACGACCACCCGCCGCAGCACGGGGTCGGCCCAGTTCAGCCGGAACCCCACGGTCAGCCGGGTCCACACGGATCCGTGTTGGATCGTCGTCTCACCCCATGGTCGCATGTACTTGAAGCACACGGCCGAGACCAGGTAGCTGGCCGCGTCCACGAGCAGGGCGACCATGCCCAGCGCGTGGTACAGGCCGGCGGCGATCGACGGGCCGGCCACCTCGGCGACCGAGCCGGTGCCCTCGAGACGCGAGTAGGCGCCGACCAGGTGGCGCGGCGCCACGGTGGCCGGGACCGCGACGAGGTAGCCGACGTTGAAGAAGATCGTCGCTGCGCTGATCAGCGCGACGCAGAAGAACAGCAACGGCGTGGACAGCACGTCCAGCCAGTACGCCACCGGGATGGCGGCCACCGCGGCCAGCCGGATGAAGTCGCACATCAGCATGGTCCGGCGCTTGTCCCACCGGTCCACCAGCACGCCGGCGATCGGCCCGAGCAGCGGGATGCCCAGGTACTGAGCCATCGCCACGATGCCCACCTCGAGGGCGGACGCCTCCAGCAGGAAGATCATGACGGTCGGCACGACGAACACGGTGATCCGGTCGCCGACGGTGCTCACGGCCTGGCCGGCCCAGAACAGGTTGAACTCCCGGCCGAGGGACATCGGCGGCCGTGGCGACGAACTCTTCACTGCTCCTGCCGCACGACGAAGTTCGACGTCTTGCCGGTGCGTTCGTTGCCGACCAGCGACTCGACGACCCGCACCCGGAACGACTCGGGGTCGTGCTGGAAGGCGGTGCTGATGGTGAAGGTGGCGGACATGAGGTCCTTTCGCAGCCGCTCGGCGAGGTCCGGTGCGAAATCATGGCCCGCCAACAACAGCACGTCCACGGCGGACACCCTCCCCTGCTGTTCGGTGATGAGGACCTGCGCCCGGGACACGCCTGGCTCGCGCTCCGCCTGGGCGATGATGTCGTCCACGTGCAGCCCGAGCCCGCGCACCTGCACCACGCTGTCCCGGCGGCCGAGCAGCCGCAGCGCCCGGTCCGGCCGGCCGCAGTCGCACGTCACGAACCCGCCCGCGTCGCCGGTCCGGTAGCGCAGCACCGGGTTCAGCATGTCCGGGTTCAGGGTGGTGAAGTCCAGCACGTTGTCCGCGCCGACGTGCACCAGCTGCTCGGGGAGCGTGTGGAAGACGTCGGCCGGGCACCGCGGGGTGTTGGTGCCGACGACCCAGGTCTCCGTGCTGCCGAACATGCCCCAGCGGCGCGCGTTCGGCGCGACCACCGCCAGGTCGTCGTCGAGCTGGGGCTGCCACGCCTCCCCGAGCCAGAGCACCTTGCGCAGCGCCGGAAGCCGTACCCCGGCGGCCCGCGCGTGCGCGAACCACAGCCGCAGCACGCTCGGCGTGCCGCCGAACGCGGTCACCCCACGGGCAGCGAAGAACGTCAGCCAGTCGCCGTACTCGTCCCTGGTGACCGAGCCCAGCGCGATGACCTGACAGCCGGACAGGTCGGCGAAGGCGGCGGCCAGGAAGTGCGCGCCCCACATCCGGCCGGCTCCCCAGCCGTTGACGAAGACGTCGTCGCGGTCCAGCGGCCGCCACTGCTCGTACACGCCCTCCATGTAGAAGCCGGTGGGGGCGTAGCCGACCTTGGGCGCGCCGGTGCTGCCGCCGCTCTGGAACAGCCAGGTGGCGCCGCGCTCGGCCTTGGGCTCCAGGTGCGCCAGTGCCACGTTCAGGTCGTCCTTCGCCAGCACCGGGACCGCGGCCAGGTCGTCGAGGGTGAGCACCTTGTCGTTGTCGACGTAGCGCGATGCCAGTTCGGGCACCGTCTTCAGCTGCGCCAGCGACCGCTGGGCGATGTGCAGGTGCGGCTCGGCCGTCTCCGGCGGCAGCGAGAACGCCTCGGTCATGGCCGTCACCATCCCGACGTGAGGGCGAAGGTCGCGGCGGTGGCAGCGGCGCCCGTGGCCGACCACCGCGCGTGGGCGTCCCGGTAGGCGGCGAACCGGGCCCGGGTGATGTCCCGCTGGATCGTGCGGTGCGGATCGTCCAGGTCCGGGGCGATCACCCCGTCGGGCTCCAGCTCGGAGAACCAGAACCGCTCGCCGTCGAAGAGGAAGTCGACGCAGAAGAACGGGATCGGCACCTTCTCGGCGAAGTACGCGGTCGCCTCCGCCAACTCGGCCGGCGTCGACGAGAACTCCATCGTGCCGCCGCGGCTGGCGTTGGCGACCGGGGAGCCGTACTCCGGGGTCCGCTTCAACGTCCCGTACGGCTTGCCGTCGATGACGTACACGCGGTAGTCGACGGTGTCGTCACCGAGGTAGGGCTGGATCACCAGCGGGGTGTCGCCGCCCTGCGCCAGGCTGGCCAGGCCGCGGATGTCGTCGGCGTTGCGGGCCAGGTTCACCCCGCCGCCACCGCACCACCCGGCCGGCTTGACGATGGCCGGGTAGGTCAGGTTCCCCAGTGCCACCTCGTAGGCGTGCTTGGCCACGTCCCGTCCGGTGCCGATGCGAATCGTCGGGATCGGGGGGACCGGCGACCCTTCGAGGAGGAGAAGCGTGGCCAGCTTGTCGTTGGCGATGGGCGACAGGCCAGGCGGGAATGGCAGGTAGAAGCCGAGCTGTTCCAGCACGGCGTACAACGCGTACTGGTTGAAGATGTCCATCGACTGGTACGGCAATGAGTAGAGCGCGGTGATGAAGACTGTGTCTTCCGGGGTGACGAGCTCGTCGTCGACATAGACCCGGGGCCTGCCGCGCTCCGTCGCGTCCACCGTCACGGCGTCGGGCGCGTGCCTGGTCCAGGTCATCCCGAACCCGGCGGCGACCTCCGCGTAAATCTCCCAGAAGTAGTGGTTCCACATGGCGCCGGTCCGCGCCGACTCCCGATCGGGGAAAACCCAGCACAGGCGGCGCAGTGTGCTGGCGGCGGCTGAGGTCATGGTGTCCGTACCTTCCGGCGATCTCCAGCAATCCTGGCGACGGTTGCCCGCGCATACTCGCAATGGCCACCACAAATCCGCTTCAGATCCGGTGCGGATTGTGTACCGTCCTGGCGGGCCGCCGGGCGGCGGGTCCCTCCGGGGGCGGACCGTCACGCATACGACCTGTACGGTGACCATGAGTGATCCGACGGTGGTCCGGCGTGGCCGCCCGACGCCCAGTTCGCACCAGGCCCTTTGTCGAGGATCGGAAGCCTTGTTCTGGGTGTCCGCCTCGACCAGGATCGGGCGGCTATCACACACCCGTGGGAAACGGCACCCACGGTGTCTATGTCGGATCTGCGCAGTGGCAGGAGTTCACATGTTGGAGATATCTCTGCTCGGCCCCACCGAGGCCCGGATATCGGGCGACGCCATTTCACTGGCGCCGCTGGAAAGAAACCTACTGGCGATGCTTGCATTGTCAACAGGGTCGGTGATATCGACCGAGCGGATAATAGACTACCTCTGGGGGGACCGTCATCCGGTCGCGCCGCGGGCGCGCGTCCAGGGCCTGATCTCGTCGTTGCGCCGCAAGATCGGCGACGCGCTCGTCACCCGGCATCCCGGCTACCTCCTCGACTCCGGGCGGACCACCATCGACCTCGACGAGTGCGCGCACCTGGCCCGCCAGGCGCGGTTGGCCACCAACCGCGACGAGGCCGCGCAGTACCTGCGGAAGGCGCTGGACCTGTGCCGCGGCGAGCCGCTCGACGGGGTGTCCGCACCCGGCATCGAGGTCGACCGGGTCCGGCTGGAGGAGCTGCGGCTGGGCCTGCTGGAGGAGCGCGTCGCCGCCGACCTCGAGCTCGGCAACCACGCGGAGCTGGTGGCCGAGCTGGGCGCCGCCGTGGCCGCGCACCCGCTGCGCGAGCGGCTCGCCGGCCAGCTCATGCTGGCGCTGTACCTGTGCAACCGACAGGCCGACGCGCTGCGCACCTACCAGGCGCTGCGCGACCGGCTGGCCGAGGAACTGGGCAGCGATCCGTGCGCTGACCTGCGCGATCTGCACGCGTCGATCCTGCGCGGGGACCAGTCGTACCGGCCCCCGACGGGCCTGGTGACGGACTCGGTGGCGGACCAGAGGCCGGCCCAGCTGCCGGCCGGAGTCGGCCACTTCACCGGCCGCGACCACGAGCTGGCCGCGCTGACCGGCGCCATCGGGTCGTCCGACGAACCCCAGGTGCTGCTGGTGTCCGGCCTCGGCGGCCTGGGCAAGACCGCGCTCGTGGTGCGCTGGGCGCATGCCGTCGCGCACCTCTACCCCGACGGCGTGCTGTTCGTCGACCTGCACGGCCGCACCCCGGGAAGGACGCTCTCTGCGGCGGCCGCGCTGGCCGCGGTGCTGCGGTCGCTCGGGGTGGCCAAGGCCGACATCCCCGGCACCGTCGACAAGCGGGCCACGCTGTATCGCACGCTGGTCAGCGGGCGGCGCGTGCTGCTGGTGGCCGACGACGCCACCTCGGTGGGGCAACTGCTGCCGCTCGTGCCACCGACCACGGAGAGCCAACTGGTGGTGACCAGCCGGCGTCGGCTGGCCGTGTTGTCCGCGCACCACGCTGTGCGTCAGTTTCCCCTCGAACCGCTGACCCCGGCGGACACCAGGGAACTGCTGGTGCGAATCGTCGGCGCGGCGCGAATGCACGATGCGGCCGCGGCCAAGATAGTGCACTGGTGCGGCGGCTGGCCCCTGGCCATACGCCATGCCGCTACACTGCTCGCGGCCCGCCCCGGACAGCCATTGGCGTCGTTCGTGGACGAACTGGACGAGCTGGCCGGAAATCCCGTGCTGAATGACGATCCGCGCAGCGTCCGCGCCGCATTGGTGAGTGCTCACACAACGCTCAGCCCGGCCGCGGCGCACCTGTTCGGCCAACTCGGTCTCAGTTCGTCCGCGTCCATTGCCCTGCAGTTGACGGCCGCGAACTCGGGTTCCTCGATACGTCAGCTCCGGCGGCTCTTCGACGAGTTGACCGCGGTTCACCTGATTGTCGAGGACGGCCCCGACCGTTATCACATTCATGATGTGGTGCGCAGGTTCGCCCGGCACTGCGGTGCGGAACTGGCGGACCGGGACACCGTCGACGAGTGGATGCGCCACCGCAGCCTGGCCGGCGTCGACCGCATGGCGGACGTCCATCAGATCTGAAGCGACTTCGAAGTCGTGGTTGTGAGGATGACCATCCCGACCCGCGAGGACACGTCGTATGGACCTTCTCGAAACCTTCCTGGACGTCGTCGCCAGACACCCGGAACGGCCGGCGATCGTGCACAACGGACACGCCATGGCCTATTCGCGGCTGGCGTCGTCGGTCAGGGAGGTGGCGCGACGCCTGGGGCCCGACCCCGGGGTCATCGGCGTGCCCGCCATCCACGCACCGGGCACGGTGGTGAGTCTGCTCGGCATCTGGGCCGCCGGCGGCACCTACTGCCCGATGGACCAGGGCTTCCCGGCGGAGCGCAGCGAGTTCATGCTCGCCGCGGCCGGCTGCCGGGCCGTGCTCACCGCCGACCTGGACGTCCTGCCCGTGACAGACATGGCCGCGACGCCGGAGCCGCAGGGCGGCGCCGTCCCGCCCGCCTACTGCCTGTTCACCTCCGGCTCGACCGGTGAGCCGCGGCCGGTGCTGACCCCACGTCGGGCCATCGACGCCGCGGTCGGTGCGCTGCGTGGCCTCTTCGGCATCGTCGCGTCGGACCGCGTGCTGCAGTTCGCCTCGCTGAACTGGGACACCTGCTTCGAGGAGATCCTCCCCACCCTCACCGGCGGGGCCACGCTGGTCTTCCACGACGAGGCGCACACCGGCTCGTTTCCCCGCCTGCTGCGGATGATCCGTGACCAGCGGATCACCGTGCTGAACCTGCCGACGGCGTTCTGGCACGAGCTCGTCCACCACCTGGCGGAGGACGGCACCGGCCTGCCCGACCACGTCCGGCTGGTGGTCATCGGCGGCGAGGCGGCCGGCCCGGCCCGGCTGGCCGACTGGTGCGCGCTGCCGACCGGCGGCATCCGGCTGGTCAACACCTACGGGTGCACCGAGACGACGCTGATCACCCACGCCGCCGACCTGCACGGGCCGCTGGCCCCGGCGCCGGCCACGCCGTGGGAGCGGACCGTGCTGGTCCCCATCGGCCGGCCGCTGCCGCACGTCATCGAGCTCATCGACGACGGTGAGCTGCTGATCGGCGGCCCGTCCGTCGCCGACGGGTACCGCGGCGCGCCGGAGGCCACCGACGCCAGGTTCGTCACCGTCGGCCAGGAGCGGTTCTTCCGCACCGGCGACCGGGTCGACCGGCTGCCGGACGGGACGCTGGTGCACCAGGGCCGCGTCGACGACCAGCTGAAGATCCGCGGCATCCGGGTCGACCCGGTCGAGGTGGAGGCCCAACTGGCCCGCCACCCCGCGGTGAGCGCCGTCGTGGTCGCCGGGGTCACCGTCGCCGACCACACCGTGCTGGCCGCCTACGTGGTGGCCAGGCCGGACGCTCTGGACGGCTTGGAGGACGAGCTGCGCGACCACCTGCGCAGCCGGCTGCCCGCCCATCTCGTTCCCAGCCGCATTTCCATCGTGCCGGAGCTCGCCCACACGGCGAGCGGCAAAGTCGACAGGCGCCGGACCAAGGGAGCCGTTCCGTGACTGTTCATGGCGTGTCGGACATCTTCCGCCGGGTGCTGGAGACGCCCGAGATCGACGCGGAGTCCGACTTCTTCCGGCTCGGCGGCGACTCGCTGCTGGCCACCAGGGTGCTCAGCGCGGTCGCCAGGACCTACGGCGTCGAGCTGACCTACTACGACTTCGTGCTCACCCCGACCCCCGTCGGGCTGGCCACGAGGATCGCGGGCGAGGCGCCTTGAACGTCGTCGTCGTCGGTGCCGGCCTGGCCGGGTTGACCGCCGCGTCGGACCTGGCGGCCGCGGGCGTCGGGGTCACCGTGCTGGAGGCACGCGACCGGGTCGGCGGCCGGACCCACGGCATCGAGGTCGCGCCCGGCAGCTGGGTCGACGCCGGCGCCGCCTACCTGGGTGATCGCCACACCGCGCTCAACGCCATGCTCACCGAGCTGGGTCTGAAGAAGACCCCGACCCGCATGACCGGGCGCAGCAGGTTCGCCCTCGGCTCGGGGGACGGCACCCAGCTGGGACGGTTCCCGCCGCTCAACGCGGTGGCGCTGGGCGAGATGTTCGACCTGCTCGCGGACCTGACCGCGGTGGTGCGGGTGGACGCGCCGTGGCTCACCCCGGACGCCGCCCGGCTGGACTCGCTGACCACGGCGGAGTGGGCCGAGCAGCACCTGCACCACCCCGACGCCCGGCTGTTCTTCCCGCTGTTCCTCGGCGAGATGATGGCCGCCGACCCGGCCGACGTGTCGGTCCTGCACCTGGCCTTCTACCTGCGCTCCGGCGGCGGCACCCGCTACCTCAACGCGTTCGAGGGCGGCGCCCAGCAGGACCGGGTCGACGGTGGCGCGCACCAGCTGTGCGAGGCGCTCGCGGCCCGGCTGGGCGAGCGGGTGCGGCTGGGCGAGCCGGTCAGGGCGATCCACCAGGACGACGACGGCCCGATCGTGCACTCCGACCGCGGCCGGCTGCGCTGCGACGCTGTGGTGGTCGCGGTGCCACCGCTGCTGGCCGACGACATCGAGCACCGGCCCGACGTGCCGGTGCGCCGGGCCGGGGAACGGACCGCGCGCGGCTGCGCGGTGAAGGTGCAGCTCGTGTACGCCGAGCCGCTGTGGCGGGCCCACGGGCTGTCCGGTTGGTCGGTCAACGCGAACGGCCCGCTGCTGTCCACTGTGGACGATTCGCCGGCCACCGGTGGCGCCGGCGTGCTCACCGGCTTCGTCACCGGTGGCGAGGCCCGCCGGTTCTCGGCGCTGTCCGCCGATGAGCAGCGCCGCGAGGCCGCCGCCCAGGCCGCCGGGCTGTTCCCGCAGCTGCCGCCCCCCATCGGCATCCACGTCACCGACTGGCTCGACGCGGACTACAGCCGGGGCTGCTACGCGGCCCTGCACGGACCCGGCGACTGGGTCCGGCTCGGCCCGCACCTGACCACCCCGCACCGGCGGGTGCACTGGGCGGGCACCGAGACGAGCACCGAGTTCTTCGGGCTCATGGAAGGCGCGATCCGCTCGGGCCACCGGGTGGCCACCGAAATCCTCACCAGCTACTCATCCACCGGGAGATCGCGATGAGCGACCACACGTCCATTGCCCCGCTCGACGTCCGCCGGCGTTTCATGACGGAGCCGGACCTGGGCGCGGGCAACTTCCTCGACCACGCCGCCGAGGCCAACCCGAACCGGGCCGTGCCGTTCGTGTACAGCCACCAGACCGACCACCGCGGCGAGGTGATCCTGCGCGGGCACAGCCTGCTCGACCTGGTGGAGCTGCGCGACCGGTACGCGAAGTGGTACTGGGCCAACGGAGTGCGCCCCGGCGAGCCGGTGGGGATCGTCGTCGCGGAGGGGCTGGAGCCGCTGCTGCACTACCTCGCGCTCACGTCGATCGGCGCCATCCCGGCCATGATCAACGACGCGATGCGGGCCGACGTCATGGTGCGCTACCTCGACCACGTCGGCGTGGTCGGCATCATCGCCGACGACACCACCAGGCTGGCGTCGGCCTACCGGTCCGACCCGCAGCGCCGGCCGCGGTTCATCGCGCTCGCGGCCGAGGTGCAGGCCTTCGACGCCGCGTCGGCCGAGCTGCCGCCGCGGTACCGGCACGCCCCCGACGACGTGTGCGCGCTCATCCACTCCTCCGGCACCACCGGCACCCCGAAGTCGACCATCCTGGGACACCTGAGCTTCTGGGACGGCAAGCAGCCACGGATGGTCCGCTTCCCGGCCGAGCCGTACGACAGGCTCATGTCGCTCATGCCGCACACCCACGCCGGTGGCCTGAGCTACTTCCTCACCGCCGTCCTGCTCGGGCTACCGACAGTGGTGATGGCCGACTGGCGGCGCACCACCGTCGAGCCGGTGATGGAGGCGTTCCAGCCCACCATGCTCGCCTCGTTCCCCCGCACCTTCGTCGAGCTGGCCACCGGTGAGCTGCCGTACCGGGGCGCCGCCAAGGTGCACTCGTGGTTCAACACCGGCGACTCCGCGCACTACGGCCACATCCGGCGGCTGGTGCAGCTCGGCGAGCGCCCGGCCGGCCTGATCAAGGCCTGGCTGCTGCCGGAGGACCAGGCCGCGGCCAACGGCGAGGCGGCCGAGGCGGCCGCGCTGCCGGGCTCGCAGTTCGTCGACGGGCTGGGCTCCTCCGAGATGGGGATGGCACTGTTCGGCGGCCTCACCACGCCGGAGACCCCGCGCAACGACCGCTGCGTCGGCAAGGCGCAGCCGGCCGTCATCAGGGCCGCCGTGCTCGACGAGGACGGCCATGAGGTGCCGGACGGCACGGTCGGGCTGCTCGGCGTGATCACCCCGTCGCGTACCCCTGGCTACTGGAAGAACTCGGCGCTGACCAACAGCTTCGAGCTCAACGGTTTCTGGCTCACCGGCGACGTGGCGCGCCGGGACGGCGAGGGCAACTTCTACCACCTGGACCGCACCGTCGACATCATCGACACCGCCGACGGGCCGGTCTACAGCCTGCCCGTCGAGGAGGTTCTGCTGGCCGACTGCGCGGACGTGGTCCGCGACTGCGCCGTGGTCGGCGTGCCCGGCCCGGCCGGGGACGGCCAGCGGCCGATCGCCGTGGTGCAGCTGCAATCCGACGCGTCGGACTGGACGGCGGAGGCGGTGCTGGAGAAGGCAAACAAGGAGCTCGCGGCGGTGGGCCTCGCGCCGCTCGCGTCCGTCAGCATCGCCCGCACCCCGCAGGACTACCCGCTCGGCCCCACCGGGAAGGTGCTCAAGCGGGAGCTCAGGACCACGTTCGCAACCCTGTTCACCAGCAGCAACTAGCCCTCAGCGAGGAGAGCACACAATGTCCCGGTACGACTGGAACGACACCCACCCAGGGATCGAGAAGCTGACGGCGCACATCATGCCGGCCAGGGACCGGGTGGTGTCGCATCCGCTGTATCCGGCGCTGGACACCAACGAGGCGATCACCACGTTCATGGAGCACCACGTGTTCGCGGTGTGGGACTTCATGTCGCTGCTCAAGTCCCTGCAGCGCAGCCTCACCTGCGTCGAGCTGCCGTGGGTGCCGACCGGCCCGACCGGCAGCCGCCGGCTGATCAACGACATCGTGCTGGTGGAGGAGAGCGACGAGCTGCACGGTGGGTTCATCAGCCACTTCGAGCTCTACCTGAACGGCATGGCGCAGGCCGGCGCCGACCACTCGGCGATCGACTCGTTCATCGGCGAGCTGCGCGGCGGCACCGGCGTGCCGCAGGCACTGATCGCCGCCGGCGTGCCCGCCCCGTCGGCCGAGTTCGTCAACACCACCTGGCGGTTCATCCAGGACGCGCCGGTGCACTGCCAGGCGGCCGCGTTCGCCTTCGGCCGGGAGGACCTCATCCCGGACATGTTCGAGCAGGTGGTCAAGGTGAACGCCAACGAGGGCGGCCGGCTGGACACCTTCGTCGACTACCTGGCCAGGCACATCGAGGTGGACGGCGAGGAGCACACCCCGATGGCCATGCAGATGCTCGCCGACCTGTGCGGCGACGACGAGGTCAGGTGGAAGGAGTGCGCGGACACCGTCATCGGCGCGCTCGACGCACGGGTCCGGCTGTGGGACGGCATCCTGGCGGCCATCTGAGCGGCCGGCACCCCGGTCAGGACGGTCCGGCTCGGCCGAGCTCCCCCGCGCTACCTGTCGAGTGAGCTCGGGTCGGCCGGGACGTCGACGGCGTGCTCCCGCAGCGCCGAGATCGGCACGATCCGCAGCACCGCCTCGTTGGTGCCGGCCAGCACGACCGGCGCGGCCACCCCGTCCTGGTACGCCCTGGCCCAGTTCACCGCGGTGACGCACCACCGGTCGCCCGGCACCAGGCCCGGGAAGCGGAACTGTGGTCTCGGCGTCGACAGGTCGTTGCCGATGCCGCGCTGGTGATCGAGGAACTCGGCCGTGACGACCGCGCAGATGGTGTGACTCCCGAGGTCCTCAGGGCCGGTGCTGCAGCAGCCGTCACGAAAGAAGCCGGTCATCGGGTCGGTGCCGCACGGCTGCAGGTCGGTACCGAGGACGTTGCGCTCTGCCACCGGCCCAGTATCGCCCCGCGCCCCCGGCCTCAGAGCAGCGGCACGTCCGGCTCCTCGCCCAGCAGCAGTTGCCCGGACAGCTCCAGGATCCGGTGCTGGCCGCAGAAGTGCTGGCACGCCGTCGTGAGGTCGCGCAGGTGGCGGTCCAGCGGCGTCACGTGCCGGTACACCGAGTCGCCGCCCACCAGGTCGTAGAGGATCTGGGTGATCTCGCGGCAGGAGCGGAAGGCGTGGTAGCGGGCCAGGGCCGCGGTGGCCCTTTCCTGGGGGGTGGGGGTTTCGTCGGCCGCCAGGCGCTTCCACAGCGTCTCGACGGAGGAGTAGACGGCGCTGCGGGCGACGGCCAGCCGCATCTCGCACTCGCCGATGGCGATCCGGACGCGGCGCGACTGGGTCCAGGGCGTCGACGGGTAGTCCACCCGGCTCTCGGCCAGCTCCAGTACGTGGTCGATGGCGGCCCGCGCCACCCCCAGCGGCACCCCGGACATCTTGCGGGAGATGCTGTCGGAACGCCGGTGCATCGGCGAGTCACGGTAGGGCCGGTCGAAGGAGAAGACGCGCTCCGCCGGCACGAACAGCTGGTGGGCCGAGTAGTCGTTGCTGCCGGTCCCGGCCAGCCCGGTGGTGTGCCAGGTGTCCTCGATGGTGAGGTCCGACGGCGCCGCCAGTATGAGCTTCCAGGTCGGTCCGCCGTGCTCGCCGAGCACCGGCCGGCCATCGCGGAAGAGCAGGCAGCCGCCCACGATCCAGTCGGCGTGGGTGCACCCGCTGCCGAAGCGCCAGTGCCCGTCCACCCGGACCCCGCCGTCCACCTCGTGGGCCTGACCCACCGGCAGCACCAGGCCCGCGGTGATCATGTCCAGCCGCGGGTAGACCTTGCGCACCACGTCGGGGTGCAGGTAGCCGGCGTAGATGCCGGAGTCCATGCCGATCATCGCGCACCAGGCGACCGACCCGTCGGCCTTGGCGAGCTCCTCGACCAGCTCGAGCTGGTCCATCGAGGTCAGCTCGGGCCCGCCCCACTCGGCCGGCATGGCCGTACGGAACAGGCCGCACTCGCGCAGCGACTCGACCAGGTCAGGCGGCAGCCGGCGCAGGTCCTCGATCTCCTGCACACGTTCCCTGATCTGCGGGAGGAGCCGGCGGACCCGGCCCATGATGTCGTCGAAACCCAACACGGTGCCGGCCTCGTCGGACGCCGACGCGGTCGTGGTCGTGGTCATCTGCTCGCCTCCACCAACCCCGGCGATCGTCACGCCGAACGGGTGTTGCGACCGTAGTGAGACCCACCCGCCCGGGCAAGAGCCCGCCGGGCCCGGTCAGGCCGGCACTGCGTCCAGCAGGAGGCGTCGGACCTGGTCGCCGCGGGCGTGGTACATGGTGCGGCGGCCGTCGCGGCGGACGTCGACGAGGCCGGCGAGGCGCAGCTTCGCGAGGTGTTGGGAGACGGCGGGGCGGGCGATGCCGACGGCCGACGCGAGGGTCGTGACGTCGTACTCGGCGCCGCTGAGCAGCCACATCATTCTGAGCCGGGTGTGGTCCGCGAGCATCCGCAGGACCTGCACGGCGTCGTCCAGGCGGGCGCCGGCGGGTGGCTGTTGCCAGTCCTCGGCTCTTGCAACGTCGTCGCGTGCGTACATGAGCACCTATAGTGCCATGGACCCGCCGATCGGCGACCCAGGGAGGGCCGATGCCCCACGAGCACGGACACGGACACGGGCACGGACACGCGGGGCGGCGGGCGTGGACGTCGGTGACCCACGTGATCAGGCCGCACAGCCACGACCCGGCCGACCGGATGGACGACGCGATGCGGGCCAACAGCGCGGGGATGCGGGCGCTGTGGATCTCCCTGGTGGTGCTCGGGGTGACCGCGGTGTTCCAGGCCGTCGTTGTGGTGATGTCGGGGTCGGTGGCGCTGCTGTCCGACACCCTGCACAACGTGGCCGACGCGCTCACCGCAGTGCCGGTGGGGATCGCGTTCCTGCTCGGCCGTCGCGCCGCGACGAAGCGGTTCACCTACGGGTTCGGCCGCGCCGAGGACGTGGCCGGGGTCGTCGTGGTGCTGGTGATCGCCGGGTCGGCGGTCGCGGCCGGGGTCGAGTCGGTGCGGCGCCTCGCCCACCCGACGGACGTCGACCACCTGTGGGTCCTCGCAGCCGCGGGGGTCGCGGGCTTCGTCGGCAACGAGATCGCCGCCCAGGTCCGCATCCGGACCGGACGCCGGATCGGCTCAGCCGCGCTGGTGGCCGACGGGCTGCACGCCCGCACCGACGCCATCACCTCGCTCGCCGTGCTGCTCTCCGCCGGCGGCGCCGCGCTGGGCTGGCGGTGGGCCGACCCCGCGGTCGGGCTCGCGATCACCGCGGCGATCGCGACGGTCACCTGGACCGCGGCCAAGCAGGTGCTGGCGCGGCTGATGGACGCGGTCGACCCGTCCGTCATCGACCACGCCGACACCACCCTGCGCGCCATCCCGCAGGTCCGCGCCGTCGACCGCGTCCGCATGCGCTGGATCGGCCACACCCTGCACGCCGAGGTCGAGCTCACCGTCCCCGACGACCTGACGCTGCGGCAGGCCCACGACATCGCCCACCACGCCGAACACCAACTGCGACACACGGTCCCCCGCCTGACCACGGCCACCGTCCACGCCTACCCACGGCGAGCGTGAAGGCGACGTGCGACGGCGAGAAACTGCGCAGGCCCGGACCGGACCACGATCACACCAGGTGAACAACTGCCGATGGCTCCGCAGTCGTGGCCTTTCGGTGGATCAGGGTTCCGCGGCCGCCAGCAGTCGCCGGCCGAGGGCGCGGGCGGCCTGTCGGAGTTCGGGGCAGCCCACGATCCGGTACGGCACCGGGATCACCGCGAGCCGCTCGACGTACCAGACCGGGTTGCTGGTGCTGCCGGTCAGGCTGGTGGTGCCCGCGTCGAGTGGCTCGAGCAGCCCGAGGGCGCGCGGGAGCCGCTGCGTCAGGATGTCGACGGGCGCGTCGATGACGACCTCGACGTCGTACTCCCAGCCGACGGCGAGATGCTGCTCCAGCATGGCGACCGGGTCGAGGTCGACGGGCGGGGCGAAGGCGTCGTCGAGCACCTCCACCGCCCGGACCCGGTCGATCCGGTAGGCCCGCCGGGCGTCCGAGGTGTGCGACCAGCACAGCAGGTACCACCGGCCGTGGCGCACGACGACGGCCCACGGGTCGACCTCGGCGGTCCACTCCGACCCGGCCTCGGACCGGTAGCCGAGCCGGACCCGCCGACGGTCCGAGCACGCGTGCACGAGGGCGGCCGTTGTGCCGGGGTCGGGCCGGGCGGCGGCCCGGTCGGGGGCGGGCGCCGTGGTGCGCCGCACCGCCTCGGCCTGGGCGGCCACCGGCTCTGGCAGCGCCCGCACGATCTTGCCGAGCGCGCTGCCGACCGGGTCGGTGGGGTCGCCGGCGTCGTGGTGGCCGTCGAGCACGGCCATCACCAGGCCCAGCGCCTCGGTGGCGCTGAACATCAGTGGTGGCAGGCGCAGGCCCCGGCCCAGGCGGTAGCCGCCGTAGGGGCCGCGGTGGGACTCGATCGGGATGCCGGCCTCGCGGAGGATGCCGACGTACCGTCGGGCGGCCCGCTCCGAGACGCCGAGCTTGTCGGCGAGCCGATCGGCGGTGATGCCGGGGCCGGCCTGGACCAGTTCGAGTGCCAGCAACGCCCGCGCTGTGGGGCTCTCGTCGGACTTCACGGCGACACCGACCATTCCGGAAGTAGATCGTCCGGAACGGAGGTTAGCGTGCCGTCCCATGACCGAGAACACCGTCCTGGACACCAGGATCCACGAGCCGTCGATGACGGCCGGCGAGGCCGACATGCTCGTCTTCGCGCTGGAACGCTCCCGCGCGCAGTTCGCCTGGAAGTGCGGCGGCCTCGACGCCGCCGCCCTGAACAGGGCCCACCCGCCGTCGGCGATGACCCTGGGCGGGCTGCTCAAGCACCTGGCCTTCGTCGACGACTGGACGGCGGTGCGACTGACCGCGCAGCAGATGCCGGAGCCGTGGCGCGCCGTCGACTGGGATGGCGACCCCGAGTGGCCGTGGCACTCGGCGGCCGCCGACCCGCCAGATGAGCTCTACCGGCTCTGGCGGGACGCGGCCGAACGATGCCGCGCCGCGGTCGCCGAGGTGCTCGCCGACGGGGGCCTCGACCGGCCGGTGAGGTTCACCTTCGACCCGAGCGAGTCGCCCAACGCCCGGCGGCTGCTCGTCGACCTGCACGACGAGTACGCCCGGCACGTCGGTCACGCCGATCTGTTCCGCGAGGCCGTCGACGGCCTGGTCGGGGAGGACCCACCGCAGTGACGGCACGCGGCCCGAGCCTGATCGCCGAGGAGGATCTCCGGATCGTTGCAGCCAATGAGGCCTCGTGGGACGACCTCGCGGCGATCTTCGGCACCGCCGACTACGCCGGCCGGTGCCACTGTCAGCGGTTCAAGGTCCTCGGCTGGGTCTGGCGCGACTCCACGCAGCAGGAGCGGACCGCGATGCTCCAGGAGCAGACCGCCTGCGGCGACCCCGTCGCCACCGCCACCAGCGGGCTGGTGGCCTACCTCGACGACGAGCCGGTCGGCTGGGTCGCCGTCGAACCGCGGACCGCCTACCCCAAGCTCCGCACCACCCGCATCCCGTGGAGTGGACGGGACGAGGACAAGGACGACGACGGCGTGTGGGCGGTGACCTGCTTCGTGGTCCGCAAGGGCTACCGGGGCCGCGGCCTCACCTACCACCTCGCCCGCGCCGTGATCGAGTTCGCCCGCGGGCGCGGCGCCCGGGCACTCGAGGCCTATCCGATGATCACCCAGCCCGGCAAGGAGATCACCTGGGGCGAGGTGCACGTCGGGGCCCGCCAGGTCTTCGTCGAGGCCGGGTTCACGGAGGTCAGCCACCCCACGCTCCGGCGGGTGGTGATGCGCCTCGACTTCGGGCAAGACTTCGGGCAAGGGGACGACAGAGGCTGACGCAGGCAGGTCCAGAAGCCGCAACGAGTGCCTACGGATGGACCAAGCTCGTCAACTCATAGTGTGAAAGGCCGCACACACGGCGTAATGTGCTCGGACGTGCCGCTCCTGGGTCTCGCCGCGCAGCTCGCCCTGGCCTCGGTTCTGCTGCTCGCCGGGTTCTCGAAAGTGGTCAGGCCCCGGGACCTGCGGCAGGTGTTCGTGGACCTGAGGCTGGCGAACCGCCTGGCCGGTGCGGCCACGGCCGTGGTGATCGCCGCCGAGATCGCGGTCGGCGTGGCGCTGCTGACCCTGCCCGCGCAGGCGTGGCCACGGGCCGTGGCCCTGGTGCTGGCAGCGGGCTTCGCCGGTGCGGGGGCGATCGCGCTGCTCCGGCGGGAGCGGATCGTCTGCCACTGCTTCGGCAGCCTCGGTTCGGGGTCCCTCGGCCGGCGGCAGATCGCGCTGCTGCCCGCCTGGCTGCTGCTGGCGGGCCTCGCCCAGTGGCGGCCGCCGGACTGGGGGACGGAGACGGGGCTGCTCCTGGTGTCCACCGTGCTGCTCGCGCTGGCCGCCATGGAGATCCCGCGTGAACGCCGGCTGCGGTCGAAGGTCACCGATGCCCGGGTGGCGCTCGCGGTCGGCATGCCCTCGCCATCGGCGTCCTCCACCGAAGGAGTCGCTCCATGACGATCGCCCTGCTGATCATCTCGTGCCTGCTCGCCGCCGGGGTGCTGATCCTGCTCGGCTCGCAGGTCGAGCTGTACCGGCAGCTCACCCAGATCCGCGCCTACCTCAAGCTCGTCGACGAGCCGACCCCGGTCGACCTCGGCAGGGCGAGCGGCGTCCAGGCCGGCGCCGTCGGCCTGCCGGCCGCGGTGGACGACGCGACGTCCGCGATCGTGCTCGTGCTCTCCACGAAGTGCGCGACCTGCCGCGCGCTCGCCAACACGGTCCGGGGCGCCGTCCCGAGGTGGCTGTGGCTGCTGGTCGAGCCGGCGTCGGGCGAGGCGAAGGAGGCCAGGGAGTTCGTCGAGGAGTTCCAGCTCGCCGGCGAGCAGACCCTCGTCGACACCGACGGCGACATCGCCGAGCGCCTCGGTATGGACGTGACACCGCTGGCCCTGTTCTTCGAGGACGGCCGGCTGAGCAGGGCTGAAACGGTGCCGTCGACCCGGCACCTGTACTCGATCGCACCGGCCGACCTCCCGCTGAGGTTGATGCCGGCGGAGGAACCGTCGCTGAACAGGTCATGAGCCGGCCGGCACCGCGCCGACCGATGCGAAGGAAGCGGGTGAACCCATGAAGGACGCGGACCAGATGGACCCCGACCTCAAGGCCGAGTTCGAGCTCATGGCGAGGATGGAGGCCGGTCAGCCGGCCGAGGCCCACGGGGCCGAGCACGTGCACGTGCCGGAGGACGGCCAGATGTTCCGGGAGACCCCGAGCCGCCGCGGCTTCATCGGCGGGTTCGCCCGCATCGGCGCCGCCGTCGTCGGTGGCATCGCGGGCATGTCCCTGATGACCGACAGCGCCGAGGCCGTCGGGAGCAACTGCTACCGGTACGGCTGCTGCTGCCTCGCCAAGCCGCCCGGCGGCTGCCCGGGGAGCGGCTCCAGCTACAGCTGCCCGTCCGGCTGGTACCGGAAGTACTGGACGTGCGTGGTCAGCGGCATCGGCTACTACTGCGGGGAGTGCCAGAGCCGCAACCAGTCCTGCACCAACAAGTCGGGCAACACCTACCTCTGCTCCGAGTACCAGCGCTTCGGCTGAGCGGCCGGCCCCATGCAGGCACTGCTGCTCCTCCTGATCGCGACAGCGGGGTTCGCCCAGCTCTTCAGTCCTTGAGGCATCTCCTTCATCGGAATGTTCCGGCCCCTCGTGAAGGGGATCCCGACCGGCGAGCCACCGGACCGGCGCCCAGTGCTCCTGCTGGCGCTCGGCTTCGCCATCTCCGCAACGGTCCTGTACGCCGCCCTGGGCATGGTCGGCGCCGCCGTGTCCGCGCGGTTGCCGTTCGACGAGCGGGGCTGGTTGGCGGCCGCGGCCGCCATGGCCGTCCTGGTGATCGTCGATCTGGCCAGGATCAGGGTGCCCTTCGCGCTGGGGCCGTCCTGGCGCCGGCAGACGCCCGCTCGCCACACCTACCGGTACGGCGAGCGGGTCGCCGCGTTCCTCTGGGGGCTGGACACGGGCCTGGTGTTCACCACGTTCCGGGTCACCTCCCTGTCGTGGGCCGCGCTCGCGGTCACCGCGCTGGGCCTCGTCCCGTGGTGGGCCGGGGTGGCGTACGCCCTGGGTTTCGTCGTCCCGCTCCTCGTCGCGGTACTGGCCATCCCCGAGCGCTCCGGCCCCGAGCCGCTGTGGCTGGTGAACCACCTTTACCGCTCGTGCGGGCTGCTGCGGTTCCCCGCGTTCGCGCTGCTCGTCACCGGTGCCGTCGGCTCGGTACTGACGGCCCTCGCGGGGGCCTGAGCACCGGCCCAACGGCTACCGCCGGAAATCGATCTGCCTCGGTGTCGCCCGGCAGTCGGGCAGTTCGCCCGGATCGTTGAACGGCGTTTGTGATCCCGTTGTAAAGAGTGGACGAACGCCGTTCTGTCGGGCCGAGCGCAGCAAACACGAGGGGTGAGCAGAGTCCCGAGCCACGACTACTGAGAGCATCCACGTTCCCCCATTGGGACTACACCACCATCGGCCGGACCATGATCAAGTATAGGACAACGTGACTGGTCAGCCCGCCACCATCACCCGCATAGCCGATTGCTGGCGTGTTGGCGCTCAACATAGATTGCTTGATCACGGCCCGCGGCACTGTGTAGGAAAGAAATTCACTAATTGTAGTTGTTTTGGTAACTCGACCGTACGCTCCAAAATTCAAGCTGACGTTCGCATGCCCGCGACCACCAGTGTGGAGTGCTGATGATGAAAGACTTGCCGGCGACCAAACGCACGGTGGTGGCGAGTCCGGATCGGGTCGGCGCGACCACTACTTGCATTCCCTTTGATAGACCAATCGAAGGAATCGCGTTGCGCCAAATGGTCGCGTCGGAGAGTTCGCCGATCAAGTGTGGTCGGTGCGCGTGAGCGTGGATGAGCGGACGACCACCGGCAGCGTCGCGCGACGGAAGCTGTTCGGCATCCTGGCGGGCGGAGTGCCGGGCCAGTGCTGCTACGCGGTGGCCAGGCTCGGGGTGCCGGACCTGCTCGCCGACGGGCCGCGCCCGGTGGCCGAGCTCGCCGCCGAGTCCGGCGCTGACCCGCAGGTGCTGCACCGGCTGCTGCGCGGGCTGGTCGCGCTCGGCCTGTTCCGGCGGGTGGAACCGGACGGCTACGCGCTGACCTCGGTCGGCGAGCTGCTCCGCGCGGACGTGCCGGGATCCCTGCGCCAGACCGCGATCATGTACGGGGACGTGGTCGCCCGATCGTTCGCCGAGATCATGCACACCGTCCGCACCGGCCGGCCGGCGTTCGAGAAGGTGTACGGACAGGCGTTCTACGACTACCTCGACGGCCATCCGGACGTCGCCGAGACGTTCGCCGCGGCGATGGGCAGCGAGCCGGCACCTGCTGTGCTGGACGGGATCGACCTGTCCGAAGTGAACACCCTGGTGGACATCGGCGGCGGCGACGGCGGGCTGCTCATCGACGTGCTCGACCGGTATCCGCACCTGCACGGGGTGCTGCTCGAACTGCCGAACTCGGTGCAGGCGGCCGGAAAGCGGCTCGAGGCCGCTGGGCTGGCCGGCCGGGCACGGCTGGTCGCCGGCAGCTTCTTCGACTCGGCGCCGACCGGTGGCGACATCTACGTGCTGGCCAGGGTGCTGCACAACTGGACCGACGAGCGCGCCGAGCTGCTCCTGCGCCGCGTCGGCGCCGCGATGCGCCCCGACGCCCGGCTGCTGGTGCTGGAGAAGCTGCTGCCGGACACGGTCGACACCCTGGGCCGGGCCGCGGTCGACCTGCTCATGCTCGGCCTGCTGGAGGGCCGGGACCGCACCGAGGGGGAATACCTGTCGTTGCTGGACAAGGCGGGCTTCGACGTGGTGCGGGTGCTGCCGATGGAGGGCTCGGCCGAGGGTCTGATCGAGGCGGTGATCCGGTGAGCACGGCGGCCGACCTGTACCGCACCGTCCGGCTGATCCGCCGGTTCGAGGAGCGGGCGATCGAGCTCGTCAGAACCGGCGAGATCGTCGGTGGCATCCACCCGTACATCGGGCAGGAGGCCATCGCCGCCGGGGTGTGCGCCGCGCTGCGCGCCGACGACGTCATCACCAGCACCCACCGCGGGCACGGGCACGTGCTCGCGAAGGGGGCCGACCCGGCCAGGATGCTGGCCGAGCTCCTCGGCCGGTCCACCGGGCTGAACCACGGCAGGGGCGGATCGATGCACGCCGCGGACTTCCGGCTGGGCATCCTCGGCGCGAACGCCATCGTCGGCGCGAACAGCCCGATCGCCGTCGGAGCCGCGTGGGCGGCCAAGCAGGCCGGCAGCGACCGGGTCACGGTGAGCTTCTTCGGCGACGGCGCGGTCAGCCAGGGCGTGCTGCTGGAGTCCATGAACCTGGCCGCGCTGTGGCAGGTGCCGGTGCTGTTCGTCTGCGAGAACAACGGCTACGCCACGACGCTGACCGTCGCGGACGCGGTGGCCGGCACGATCACCGGCCGGGGCGCGGCGTTCGGCATACCGTCGGTGACGGTGGACGGGATGGATCCGCAGACCGTGCTGGAGGCCACCCGCGACGCCGTGGACCGCGCCCGGTCCGGTGGCGGCCCGTCGCTGATCGAATGCCTGACCTACCGGTTCGACGCGCACCACACGTGGGAGTACGGCGTCCGGGTCCACTACCGCGACGACGACGAGGTCGCGCACGGCCGCTCCAGGGACCCGGTCGACGTGGCCGGCGAGCGGCTGCCCGCCGACCGGCGCGCCCGGATCGACGCCGAGCTCGAGGACGTGCTGGCCGACGCGGTGGCGTTCGCGCTGGCGAGCCCGCACCCCGACCCGGTCGGCGCGCTGGATCACCTGTACGCAACCGGGTTGCGCGCACGTTCGGGGGGTGGAGGCTGATGCCCCGGCTGTCCTATCAGAAGGCACTCAACCGGGCGCTGGGCGACGAGATGGAGCTCGATCCGGCGGTGTTCGTGCTCGGCGAGGACATCCGGGTCGCGGTGTCCCACGTGACAGCCTCGCTGTTCCAACGCTTCGGACCCGACCGGGTGCTGGACACCCCGCTGTCGGAGCAGGCGTTCACCAGCTTCGCCACCGGGGCAGCGCTGGCCGGCCGGCGGCCGGTGATCGAGTTCCAGATCCCGTCGCTGCTGTTCCTGGTGTTCGAGCAGATCGCCAACCAGGCACACAAGTTCTCGCTGATGACCGGTGGCCAGGCCCGCGTCCCGGTGACCTACCTGGTGCCCGGCTCCGGCTCGCGGACGGGCTGGGCCGGGCAGCACTCCGACCACCCGTACAGCCTGTTCGTCCACGTCGGCGTCAAGACCGTCGTGCCCGCCACCCCCACCGACGCCTACGGGCTGCTCACCACGGCGATCCGCGACGACGACCCGGTGGTGCTGTTCGCCCCGGCCGGCGCGCTCGGCGTACGCGAGGACGTGGACTACGCCGACCTGGGACCCATTCCGCTCGGGGTCGGCCGGGTGCACCGGGAGGGCGACGACGTCACGGTGGTCGCGATCGGGCACCTGGTGCACGACGCCATCGCCGTCGCCGACGAGCTGGCCGACGAGGCGTCGATCGAGGTGTTCGATCCGCGCACGCTGCACCCGTTCGACTGGGACGGTCTGGCGACGTCGGTGGCCAAGACCGGGCGCCTGGTGGTGATCGACGACTCGAACCGGTCGTGCGGGGTCGCGGCGGAGATCCTGGCCACCGCGGCCGAACGGTTCGGGCTCGACACGGCGCCCGCGCGGGTGACCAGGCCGGACGGCGCGGTGCTGCCGTTCGCCGCCGAGCTCGACCGGGCGGTGCAGCCGAGCCGCGCGCAGCTGGTGAGCGCGGTCCAGGGGGTGCTGAAGAGCCGATGAGCAGCACGGTCACGACGGTCTCGTTGCGCGGGTTGCTGTCCCGGGAGGGACGGCGCAACCCGTACCCGTTCTACGCCGAGCTGCACCGCAACGGCCCGGTGTGTCGGCTCGACGGCGCCAGGGACCGCTTCGACCTGGTGGTGCACGGCTTCGATGCGGTGAACAAGGTCCTGCGCGATCCCACGTTCCGGGTGGTGGACACCGACCAGCTGGACCGCAGGGGCGTGCCGTGGCAGCACCACGACGCGCTGCGCACCCTCACCTCGTCGATGTTCTTCACCGACGGGCCGGACGGGCGCCGGGTCCGCCGGCTGTTCGGCCAGGTGCTCACCCCGCAGCGGGTCGCCGCGCTGGAGCCCGCGATCGTCCGGATCACCGACGCGCTGCTCGACCGGATGGCCGAGCTGGGCGCGGGCGGCGAGCCGGTGGACTTCATGTCGGAGTTCGCGCTTCCCCTGCCCAGCAACGTGATCGGCGAACTGCTCGGCGTTCCGGAGCAGGACCGGCCGTGGTTCCCCCCGAGGGTGCGGGCCTTCGGCGCGATCCTCGACATCGGCGCGGCGGTGTGGCGCGACCTGCGGGCTGCGGACCGCGCGGCCGTCGAGCTGACCGAGTACTTCACCGACCTCGTGGCCAGGCGACGGGCGCAGCCGCGTGACGACCTGATCAGCGCGCTGGTCCGGGCGCAGGGCGAGGGCACCGAGCTGTCCGAGGTCGAGCTGGTGTCCAACCTGATCACGATGTTCAACGCCGGGTTCGTCACGACCACGCACATGATCGGCAACGGCCTCACCCTGCTGCTGGAGCGGCCGGACGCGGCGGCGGCCGTGCTGGGCGACCCGGACCGCGCCGCCGCCGTCATCGAGGAGATCCTGCGCTACGAGGCGGTCGTCCAGTTCACCATCCGCTGGGCCGCTCACGACACCGAGCTGGTGGGCGTGCCGGTCGCCGAGGGTTCCCGGGTGCTGGTGCTGTACGGCGCGGCCAACCGCGACCCGAACCGGTTCGCCGACCCGGACACGTTCGACCCGGCCAGGCAGCACAACCAGCACACCTCGTTCGGCGGCGGGTTGCACTACTGCCTCGGCGCGGCGCTGTCCCGGCACGAGGGCATGGTCGCGCTCCCCCGGCTGCTGCGGCGGTTCCCCCGCCTCGCCCTCGCCGGGCCGCCGGGCGAGCGGGACAAGCTCATGCTCCGCGGCTACGACAGCCTGCCGGTGACGGTCACATGACCGCGCTGGACACCGTGGCGGCCTACCTGCCGGACCGCCGCGTACCGATCGAGGAGCTGGCCGGCCGGCTGGAGCTGACCGGGTCGCAGGTCCAGGTGCTGCGCCGCATCCGCGGTCTGTCCGAGGTGTGCCGGACCAGGCCCGGCGAGCTGCCCATCGACCTGCTCACCGCCGCGGTGGACCGGCTCGACGGGCTGCGCGGGCGCGAGCACCTGGTGCGCCACGTGCTGTACGCGCGCGGGGTGCCGCTCACCACCCCGTTCCCGGTGAACCCGTTGCACGACCTGTGCCGGCACGCGGGGCTGTCCCACGCCAACGCGTTCACCGTGACCCACCACGCGTGCGCGACCAGCCTGCTGGCGGTCGACCTGGCCGGCCGGCTGCTGCTCGCCGACGGCGACCAGGAGGCGCTGGCGCTCGTCGTCGCCGGCGAGACCGTGTTCGCCCACGACCCGCGGTTGCCGCCGGACGCCCGGGTGCTCGGCGAGGCGGCGGGAGCCTGTCTGGTCTCGGCCGACGGTCCGCGCGACCGGGTGCTGGCCTACGCGTGCCACCAGCGCGGGGACCTCGACCACTGGCTGTCGGTCGACGCCGGCGACTTCGCCGACCGGTTCGCGCGCGAGTACCGCACGCTGCTGGCCGAGGTGATCAACGCCGCGGTGGGGCGCGCCGGGCTGCGGCTCGACGAGATCGCGCTGATCCTGCCGCACAACGTGAACGTGGCGTCGTGGCACGGGGTGTGCCGGGTGCTCGGCTTCCCGCCGGAGCGGGTGATGTTGCACAACGTGCCCCGGGTCGGGCACACCTTCGCCGCCGACGCCTTCGTCAACTACCGCACGGCCACGGAGCTGGACCTGTTGCGGCCGGGCGACCGGTACCTCGTCGCCGCGGCCGGGTACGGCGCCACCTTCTCCGCGATGGTGTTCGAGCACTGACCGACCGACGACGAGGACGAGTGACCAGGATGTTCGTGACCGGAGCACCGGAGCAGCCCCCAGGGGGGTCGCTGCGCGGTGGGCTGCGCATCGGCCGGGCCGAGCGCCGGATCTTCGGCGGATCCTCCGAACTGGCCACCGACCCGTCGATGCGTCCGTACCTGTCCGCCATGATCGGCCCGTACGGCCTCGCACTGCGCGAGGACGTGTTCGAGGCCGCCGCCGGACACTCCTACGGGGAGATGGCCGAGCCGCTGATCGAGGCGCTGGTCGGCGCGGACGATCCGGTGGACGTGCTCGCCGTGGCCCACGCGATCCACGACGTCCGGCTCGGGCAGAGCACCGCCACCTACCTGAGCGGCCGCTGCCCCGGCGACCCGCTGGCGTTCGCCGTCTGCGACCAGGGGGTCGCGGCCCCGTTCAGCGCGTTGCGGACGCTGCACGCCTACGCCGTGACGGGCGCCTGCCGACGGGCGCTGCTGCTGGTCGTCGAGCAGTCGGCGCTGCACTACGAGCTCGCCGAGCCGGCGCGGGTGCCGGACCGGCACGCGGCGGTCGCGTTCCTGCTCGACGGACCGACCGAGGCCGGCCAGGAGCCGGTGACCGTCCGGCAGCACACCGTGGACACGCCGGACCGGGTGGGCGACGTGCTGGCGGCCGAACTCACGGAGCTGCGGCCGGGCGACGGGCCGGGCACCACGCTCATTCTCGGCTCGGACCTGGCCGGTGACTGGACCGGACACCCCGGGGTGGACGAGGTGGTCGTCGCCCCGGAGGGCCAGCCGTGCACCGGCGTGTGGTGGGAGCTCTCGACGCGGCTGCCGGCCTGGCTCGCCCAGGGCCGGCGGGTGGTGCTGGCCGAGCACGACCCGCTACTCGGCTATCTGTGCACGGCGTCCATGCAGTTCGACGCCGCACCGGTGCCGGGTTCTCTCGGCCGCTCATCACACCTGGCCGGGCGTGACGTGGATCCGTCGTCCGGCGGACCTACCAGAGTGCGGACAGGGAAGGAGGTGTGACATGCGTGGTGGCGGTGACGGCTCTGAGGCCGTTCGCGGTGGTGGCTTCGGCTCCGTTCCGGTCTGACCGACCGTGAGGTGATACCCCGACATTCTGTCGTGTGGCAGAACTTCGGCGGAGGAGGTGTTCGATGCGCGGTGGCGGTGAAGGCTCGGTGCCCATTCGCGAGTTCTGATCAACCGAAGCGCTGACAAAGAAGTGGTGGGTCCGCCGTCCGGCGGGCCCACCACGCGATCATCGACAGGGAGGTGTGACATGCGCGGTGGTGGTGAAGGTTCCGAGTTCCCGGTCTTCGAGGTCTGATCGACAGTGACACGGGCCGGCGGAAACTCACGTTCCCGCCGGCCCTGGCGCAACGCCGGACGGAGGTGTGACATGCGTGGTGGTGGTGAGGGCTCCGAGCTCCGCTTCTGATCGATGAGGTGTGCCAGGCCGGCGAGGGCTCAGGTTCTCGCCGGCCTGGCTGCCGACGCTTCCCGCTCGGCCGTCCTGGCCCGGAACATGGGGACGACCGTGGCCGCCAGGTAGATGCCCGTGCCGATCAGCAGCGCACCGGTCAGGCCGAACCCGGTCACCGCCAGCCCGCCGAGCACCCCGCCGATCGGGAAGCCGGTGAACGTCACGGTGGTGACCACCCCGAACACCCGGGTCTGCAGTTCCTTCGGCACCCGCTCGTACAGCAGCACCCCCAGGATCGGGTTGACCGCCGACACGGCCACCCCGCTGACGAAGGTCACCGCCAGCACCAGGATCAGGTCCTGGCTCAGCGCCAGCACCAGCAGGCGTGGCACGCCGCTGACCGCCAGGCAGAGGGCGAACGTGACGAACCGGGGCAACCGGGGCGCGAGCACGATGAAGATCAGGTTGCCGATCACGGCGCCGGCCGCGCTCACGCCGAACACGACGCCGAGCGCCGCGGGACTGCCCAGCACCTGGTCGACCCACAGCGGGATGAACAGCGCCCCGAGTGCCTGGTTGACCGCGTTGGTCAGGAACGTCATCCCCAGCATGACCATCAGCAGCCGATCCCGGCGCAGGTGCTGGAACCCACCGCGCACCGCGACGAGATACGGCTCGGCCGGCCCGCGCTCCGGCATGAGCTCGGCGGGCGGGCGGACGAACAGGGCCAGGATCGGTCCGCACAGGCCGACGCACACCGCCGTCACCCACAGCGCCTGCTGCGCGCCGACCGCGGCGACCAGCAGGCCACTGACCGGGGCGCCGACCACCGCGGTCATGCTGCCGATCCCGCTGTACACCGTGGTCATCCGGGGCAGGTTCGCCCCGGCCGCCTCGACCAGTGGCCGCAACAGCACCGCCTCGGTCCGGTCGCCCACGCCGCGCACCGTCCCGGACACCGCGACCATGGCCAGGATCACCGGCATGCCGATGTTCGGCACCGCGGCGATCGTGGCGACCGCGGCCATCGAGATCAGGTTGCTGACGACCGTGGTGCGCAGGATGCCGATCCGGTCGGCCAGCGGAGTACCGAACAGGCCGGACAGCAGGTACGGGACCATCCGGGCGGCGATCACCAGACCCATCTGCGCCGGGTCGCCGGTGAGCGTCAGCACCAGCCAGGGAACGGCGATCGTGGACACCTGACCGCCGAGCATCGAGACCATGTGGGTCGCGAGCAGGGCGATCAGGCCGGTCCTGCCGCCAGGGCGGCTCAACCGGCCGGGACCGATGCGGTCCGGTGCTCGGCGGCCCACCTGGCCCTGAGCTCCTTGGTGTTCACCTTGCCGATGCCGGCCAGCGGCAGGTCGTCGACGAAGTCGTACGAACGCGGCACCCACAGCCGGTGCATCTTCGTGATGATCAGGTCGGACAGCTCGTCGGCGGTCACCGCCGCGCCGGGAGCCAGGACCACGTAGGCGTGCGCGACCTCACCGGCCTCGTCGTGCGGGACGCCGATGACCGCGGCCGCGGTGACGTCGGGGTGGGAGGTCAGCACGTCCTCGATCGGCCGCGGGTAGATGTGGAAGCTCCCCAGCCCGGTGATGATCTTGTCCTCGGCCCGGCCGACGATGTGCAGGTAGCCGTCCTCGTCGGCGTGGCCCAGGTCGCGGGTGCGGACCCAGCCGTCCACCAGCGTCTCCGCGGTGCGCTCGGGGTCCCCGTGGTAGCCGAGGAAGGTCAGCCGGCTCCAGGCCCACAGCTCGCCGACCTCGCCGGGCGGCAGCACGGTGCCGTCCTCGCCGCGGATCTCGATCCGGACGTCGCCGTGCGGCGGACCGCAGGACTGCAGCCGGTTCGGGTGCGCGGGATCGTCGGTGATGCCGGGGAACACCGAGATGTAGGGCAGTTCGGACAGGCCGTAGGCGATCCTGACGATCGGGCCGAGGCGCTCGATCCCCTCGCGGAGCCGGGCGGTGCTGATCGCGGCGCCGCCGACGGTCAGCAGCGTCATGCTGCTGAGGTCCGTGGTGGCCGCGGCCGGATCGTCGACCAGCTGGTAGTACATGAGCGGCGAGATGAACCCCGAGTTGGCCCGGTAGCGCTCGATCTGGGCGAGGTACTCGGCGGACTTGAAGCTCCACAGGATGTAGAGCACGCCGCCGCTGATCAGGTTGAGCATGGCCTGGGCCTGGCCGGACGCGTGCCACATCGCGGTCAGGGAGAGGTGACGCAGCAGCGGCTCGCCGGCGGCCACCCAGTCGTCGGCGATCGTGAACATCTGCTCGTAGAGCCCAGGGCCGTGCACGATCAGCTTCGGCCGGCCGGTGGTGCCGCTGGTCTGGAACGCCACCCACGGGGTGCCGACCGCCGTGTCCAGGTCGAACGGCTCGACGCCGTCGGGGCGTGGCGCCAGCAGGTCGGGGCCCGCCCCGCCCGGCCGTAGGCAGTGCGCCGGGATCCCCAGCCGCTCGGCCAGCACGGCGCCGGACTTCGCGTGCGTGTGGGTGTCGTAGATGAGCCGCTCCGGCGGTATCCGGTCCAGCGTCTCGTTGACCTCGGCGGTCGTCGCGGTGTGCGAGATCCACACCGTGCGGCAGCCCAGCAGGTGCAGCGCCAACTGCACAGCGAACCCCTCGGGCGGATGCGCCAGCAACACCGCGACGGTCAGGCCGGGCCGATACCCCGCATCCCGCAGCACGGCCGCCATGTCGAGAACCAGCTCGCGGATCTGCGCATAGGTCAGGCGACCGTCCCAGCCGACCCCCACGATCGCTTCCCGGTCCCCGTACTCGGCGAAGCGCTCGAGAGTACGCAGGACATAGGTCGGCCGTTCGTCACGCTCTGACATATTTTCTCCACAAGGGCGAGCCGGCGGAAGCCACGATTCTTTCCGGCCGATCGATCGGCCACTAGCGCCATTCGATCGAACCCATCGGACACCGACCCTCGCTCGGTCCCGAACCCGCTCGGCGACGCCGTCGGACGCCGCCAGGAGGGCCGTCCTGGCCGCGGAGGGCTTTCGCCGGACGATCACCATGTGCTACTACGTTCCCGGTCACCGGCCGAACCGGCGGAGGGTCTGCCATGAGCGAGCCGTTCTCGGTACGGGTCTCGGTGCGTGCGTACGAACTCGACGGCAACGGGCACGTCAACAACGTCGTGTACCTGCAGTACGCCGAGCACGCACGCTGGGAGTTCCTGCGCGCCGCGGGCATCGACGAGCAGAAGTTCGGCGCGGAGGGCGTCGGCCCGGTCTTCCTGGAGACCGTGATCCGGTACCGCGGCGAGCTGTACTACGGCGACACGGTGGACATTTCGTGCGCCATGGAGTGGGGACAGGGGAAGACCTTCCGCGTTCCGCAGCGGATCCGCCGCGACGACGGCACGACCATCGCCGAGATCGACAGCGTCGGTGGCCTCATCGACCTCGGCACCCGCCGGCTGGTCCCCGAACCGGGGAAGCGGTATCGCGCCATCGCCACCTCGCCCGAGGTTCTCGGCCTGTGATGATATGGTCACGCGCCGACTCTGCGCGATCGCGCTAAGACGCTGAGTTGCCTCGGACACAGCCCTGTTGCGCCGATTGGAGTCGCGGCCGCGGCGACGATTGACGTTGCGATCGGGCCCGTACTAACGTGCGCTCGCACCGCTTCGCGGTTTCATGCCGATCCTTTCTTTGGCGGGAGTTATATTCATGCGGTCAGCAAGAAATTGGCGTCTGGCTTGTGCGTCCGTCGCGCTGGCCGTGGCCATGCCGGTATTGGCGTCGAGTGGTAGCTCGGCGGCCCAGCAGAACACGCTCGACGGCGGCGGATCGGCCAGGGAGTGGGTCGGCAGCTGGGCCACGGCGGTGACGGGTGCTGAGCCCACCGGGGTGTCGCGCACCGGCTTCAGCAACCAGAGCCTGCGCATGATCGTGCGCACGTCGGTCGGCGGCGAGAAGGTACGGATCCGCCTGACCAACGTGTTCGGCGAGAACACCGTCGCCGTCGGCGCCGCCACGGTGGCCAAGCCGGACCTGAGCACGCCGGCGGTGCACGACATCGACCCGACCACCCTGCGCAACCTGACCTTCAACGGGCGCGCGTCGACCACCATGCTCCGTGGTCAGGAGTTGCTCAGCGACCCGGTCGACCTGCGGGTCGAGGACCTGCAGGAGCTGACCGTCACGGTCTACCTGCCGGCCGCGACCGGTCCGGTGACCTGGCACGTCACGTCCCGGCAGTCGAGCTTCTCCGGTCCGGGCGACCTCAGCGCGACCACCGTGGCCGGCTTCACCGCCGCCCGCACCTGCTGCTGGTTCTTCCTGTCGGGAGTGGATGTCCTGCGGCGCAAGGCCGAGGGCTCCGTCGTGGTCCTCAGCGACTCGATGGGCGACGGCAACGGCAGCACGCTGAACGCCAACAAGCGGTGGCCCGACCTGCTGGCCCAGCGGCTGGTCGACTCCCGGCGCAACGGCAAGGTGCCCGGGGTGCTGAACGCGAGCCTCGCCGGCAGCCGTCTCAACCACGAGGGCACCGAGCCCGGCGCTGGTGGCTTCCCCGGCTTCGTCCAGCTCGGCCCGAACGCCGCAGCCCGGCTGAACGAGGACGCCTTCGCGCAGACCGGCGTCCACACCGTGATCTTCGACGTCGGCATCAACGACATCTGGATGAACGGCGACCCGGCCGACGCGATCATCAACGCCATTCAGCAGGCCGGCAGTCAGGTGCGCGAGCGGGGCATCCGGTTCGTGGTCGCGACACTCGGCCCGTACGAGGGCTTCGTCGTGACACCCGGCTCCCCCGCCGGCGAATGGACGCCGGAGAAGGAGGCCACTCGCAACGCGGTGAACACCTTCCTGCGCAACAGCCACGAGTTCGACGGCCTGATCGACTTCGACGCGCTGCTGCGTGACCCGGCGAACCCGAGCCGGCTGCGGGCCGAGTGGGACTCCGGTGACCACATCCACCCCAACGACGCGGGTAACCAGGCGATGGCGAACCACGTGCGGCTGAACCTGCTGGACGGGTGACCCTCACGGCACGGTGGCTGCGCATGTGGGCAGCCACCGTGCCGGTCACACCAGCGCCGGCGCCGGCCGCGGCGGGGCTGCGATCCACCTCCACAGCACCAGCCCGGTCAGCGACAAGACCAGACCCAGCATCGGGCTCAGGTTGGCCAACAGCTCCAGCCATCGCGGCACCGGCGGTCCGTCGCCGCCCATGGCACCGATCGGGCCGCTGCCGTCGGGGAGCCACCCGGTGAGGATCACCGCGGCCCGGTAGGGGACGAGGCCCAGCGACAGCAGCAACGCGCCCACCAGGGCCCACAGATTGGTCAGCACCCCCAGCGAGGCCAGCGTGCCGAACACCACCGCGGCCACCACCATCAGCGGCGCCCGACGACGCCACAGGTCACGCCGCGCGAGGTCGAGCTGCGCAGCGGTCGGTTCGCCTGTGCCCAGCCACCGCAGAACCAGCCGACGCGCGGCGGCCCTGGTCGGCCACAACACCATCAGCGCGACCGCCGCACCGGCCACGATCAGCACCACCACATCCACGACGGACCCCCCTCCGGCGTCAGCACTGCCGAACCAGTATCCGGGCCGGGCGACGCCGATCGCAACGACGCCGGACGGGGCCGCCCGCCGCGGTCAAGCGGCCCGGCGACGGCCGATCACCAGGACCTCGGCCGGCACGTCACCGGTGTTGTGCTGCCGCAGCCTGCGCCGGGTCGGAGATGGCGCTGGACGGCGCCATCCTCCGGGTCGGAGAGGGCTCCTGGTGTTCGGTGGCGTCGTGAGGGCGCAGCGGCAGCGACCGGGTCTGGCCCAGGAGGTCTTGTTCGCTGACAGGTTGTCCATGATCACGTAGATGGGGTGCGCCGTCCGGGCGTGCGGCGGCCCAGCGCATTCAACCAACCTGCGTGTGTCATACTCCAACGATCCTGGGTTCGATCCGGGACTATCCGGGCTTGCGAGATTGTGAGGCCAGCGATGGTCACGCCAACTACGCCGGTATCGAAGCGGATCTTCCTGAGCTGGGCCCACCTGGACAGGAAGCTGAAAGACAGGTTGCTGATCGACCTGCTACCTGCGCTCAGTCTGTTTCAGGACGTCCGCATCGAGTGGTGGGAGGACAGCCATCTGGCGTGTGGCGAGGACCTGACGCCGGCCATCCTCGACCGAGTGGACGAGGCCGACTACGGCCTGCTGCTGCTGAGCACCCGCTACTTCAGCCGACCTTTTGTCCAGCGGGATGAGCTGCCACGATTCGCCGGGCCTGGAGCCGACAAGGGATCCCTGCCGGTCGTGCTGAGCCCGCTACCCGGCTTCGGCCCGGAGTGGAACCTGCACGGCGTCGAGCGGCAGGTCGTGTTCACCCACGACGGCAGAAGCTTCGCGGACCTGGCCGGCGCCAAGCGCATCGTCTTCGCCAACCAGCTCGCGGCCGCCATCCGGCGACGCCTGCTCGGACTGAACGGATACCGCCCGCTGTGATCGCACGGCTGACGCGTGACCAGGTCGCCCGACACGCGGAGGAACTGCGCGGCCGGTCCGTACTGACGACCCTGCAGGCCGGGCGGCTGGAGGCAATCCTCGCGACCATGGCCGACGATGGTCGGTTCGTGCTCCGCGACGCGCTGGTGGTCGCCGAGTTCCCCGATGACGGCGCGCGCGGCCAGGATGCCTTCCAGGACTTTCGCAAGCGGGTGAACCAGGCAGCCGCGAGCGCCGGTGTCGACCTCGTGCTGGAGCTGGACTCGCGCAAGACCACACCGGACCGGCGTCACGGCTGGTTCACCGGTGGTGATCTGGTCGACGAGGGCATCGCCTCGTTCACCGAGGCGACCGCCAGCAGAACGGGAGTCGAGCACCCGGTCGACCAGGCGGTCACCGAGCTGGGCAGCTCCCGGCTGACGAGGGTGTACGTCAGCTTCCTCCCGCCTGCGGACCGCGGCGCCGTACTGAAGGTGCGCAGCCTGCTCAGACAGCTCCGGGAGACCCTGGCGCTGGACGCCGACCGGTCCTGGGAGGTGACCGACCCCGACTCCGCAGGGCTCGGAGAGGACACCGACATTACTCGGGACCGGCTCAGCACGCAGGCGGACATCCGGGTGGCCCTGGTGAGCCCCACCTACCTGGCGGGCGATCCGCGAGAACGGAGCCGGACACTGGGCGCCCCCGGGCCGGTCGTTGCGTTCGCCGCGAGCGGCTTGCCGGACGGCCCGCTCAAGCTGGGGCCGCTGCGCAGCCACGACATTCTGGGGCAGGACAGGCCATGGGACGAGCTGACGCGCTCCGAACAGCGCCGGTCCTACGTCGACGAGGTCCATCGCGCGATGCTGCGAGCACTCCAGACACCCTCCGCGAGCAGGGCCGACGATCACTCGCCGGACGACGATCTGGTCCGGTGGTCCGCCGCCCGGGCCAAACACCGGCGGGCCGGAGACAGCGAGTGCGCCATTGAGCCGGCGCTGGCCGAGACCACGCTTCGGGACTCCGATCCGGGGCGCGCCCACCGCACGCCCGGCAACGGACTGCCGGCGGTCGCGCGCCTGGTCGAGTGGGCCTCCGCCGGCGGGACGCAGAGGCTGTGCGCGCTACTGGGCGACGTGGGCATGGGCAAGACGACGACCGTGAAACTGTTCACCGAGCGGTTGCTCACCGAGCGGGCCGCTGGCGCATCGAGACCCCTGCCGATCCTGTTCGACCTGCGCGACGTGCGGATCAGCAGCCTTGCCGAGAACCTGACGCTCGACCACATCCTGACCACCATGCTGGACGCCAGTCGCCCGGCCGGCATCAGCCAGAACGGTCTCACCGCCGACATCATCCGTGAGCGGGTGAACCAGGGCGGCGTCGTGGTGGTATTCGACGGCCTGGACGAGGTGCTCGTCCACCTGAGCCGGCACGACCAGCAGCTGTTCACCCGTCAGTTGTGGCGCGCTGTGG
>Ga0190272_10000191_pt1 | contig 37068 bp, 38 predicted proteins | sample Popmic504T_FD_133746 | JGI IMG/M metagenome (GOLD analysis project Ga0190272, IMG submission 133746) | Populus adjacent soil microbial communities from riparian zone of Shoshone River, Wyoming, USA - 504 T | ecosystem: Environmental > Terrestrial > Soil > Riparian zone | place: USA: Wyoming...
CCAGGCCCACGCGCGGTTCCGCCAGGCCCACGCGCGGTTCCGCCAGGCCCACGCGCGGTTCCGCCAGGCCCACGCGCGGTTCCGCCAGGCCCACGCGCGGTTCCGCCAGGCCCACGCGCGGTTTCGCCGAGCCCACGCGTGGTTTCGCCGTGCCCGCGCGTGGTTTCGGCGTGCCCGCGCACGGTTTCGCCGGGCCTACGCGTGGTTTCGCCGGGACCGAGCACGGGCGTCTCGGGCCAAGTCAGTCCCCTCGCCCCGCGACGAGCGGGGAGAGGGTTAGGGTGAGGGGTTGTGGCGCTTGGCAAAAGGGAGCCCCTCACCCTAACCCTCTCCCCGTGCGCGGGGAGAGGGGACTGAGTCTGGGCGCAAGGTGAAGGTAGTGCGCGGCGATCGCCGCCGTCATCTCGTGCGTACAGCGGGGCTTGCGCCTACTCGGGCTCCTTCGTCACTGTGACGAAGATCATCAGAACCACTGCCATTACGCCGATGCCAACCATGACGATTCTCCTTGTGCGCCGACGAGCTCCTCGAGCAGGTCGGCTCCTACCCGGTGCGCTTCCAGTCCCGCCAGTTCGTAGCGGAGGGCTTCGGCGCGCGCGGCGTAGGTGGGTGTCTGTAATACGTGCGAGACCGTCTCGCGGATGCGTTTCTGGGACGGAATCCGCTCTTTTAGCCCGACGCCGACGCCGGACCACTGCACGCGATTGGCGATCTCCGGCTTCTCCTCGGTCTTGCCGATGGCCACGACCGGGACGCCGTGCGCGAGCACGATCTGGATCGAGCCGTAGCCGCCGTTGGTCAGGAGCAGGTCGACGTGCGGCATCAGGTGCGCGTAGGGGATGAACTGTTCGACGCGCACGTTCCACGGCAGCGGTGAGATCCCGACCTCGGAGGCCGGCTTGCTGCCGGTCGTCACGACGACGAAGATGTCTTCGCTCGAGAGCGCCCGGATGGCCGGGCGGATGAGCTGGTCGAAGTCGTTGTTGATCGTGCCCTGGGTGACGAGGACGACTTTGCGACGTTCCATCTCGCCCCACCAGGAAGGGGGCCCCCAGTCCGCCGGCGGCGCCGGAACGGACGCGCCGATGAAGTGCAGGTTGTCGGGCATGTCCGTACGCGGATACTCGAACGACGGCACGCTGGCCTGGAGATAGAGGTCGGCCTTGCGTGCGAAGTCGAAAATACTCGAGCCCAGAGGCGGCAGTCCGACGCCGCGGCGGAGTTTGTCATTGTGATCGTTCGCCTCGCGGAAGATCACACGATCCACTAACCAGTAAAGGAGACGATTGCGGAGACGGCCGAGGGGCGTGGCGCTGGGCGGGAGCGCGAGGCCGAAGGGCGCGGTGTCGATGCTGGGCATGCTGAGGACGGTGATGCCGTAGACGGCCCAGCGGATGCCCAGCTTCATGTGCACGGCCTCGACGACGGCGGAGGCGTTGTCGCCGACGATGGCGTCGGCCGGCTCGCGGCGCAGCTCGTCGAGCAGGTCGCGCAACATGCCCGGCATGGCCGAGACGAAGATGTTCTTGACGTCGTAACGGAGCTGGGCGACGCCGCTCGAGGGACGGGCGGTGTGCGTGGCGTCGAGCTGCTCCTCGTCGAGGAGCGTCGCGTGGCGGAAGGGTACCCACCGTGCGCCGACGCCTTCGATGGCTTTGCGGAAGCGCGGGGTCGAGTACCACCGCACGTCATGGCCGCGCGCCACCAGTTCCCGCGCGATGGGAAGCCCCGGGTTCACGTGACCGGTAGCGGGCATGGGGGCGAATAGGAATCGCATGACTTCCCCAATCTAGGAGCGTCCGCTTACCGGGTGCTTACGGGGATAGGTAAAAGGTAAAAGGTAAAGGGTAAAAGTGGCTTCGCCCGCGAGATGCGCCGGCGCATCTCGCGGGGAACGTTGCTTTGCCTCTACTTTTACCTTTTTCCCTTTACCTTTTACCTTTGAGTCTTTCGGCCAGCGCGATGGTGGCGGCCTCCGGCTCCACATCCAATTCGCGGCGGAGAGCGTCCACCAGCCGCTTATATATTCGGCCGGCGCCGGCGGGGTCGCCGAGTAAGTTGAGCGAAGTCATGAGGTTGCGGGCGGCGTCTTCGTCGGTGGGGTCGAGGTCGAAGAGTTTCTGCCAGATCTCGGGGTCGTTGTTCATCTTTGCCAGCGCGCTGAGAGTTTTGGCGTACAGCTCGCGGAGGCGGGCCCGGATCTCGAGGTGCCATTCTCCGTTGGTGGCGTTGGCGAAAAAGTCGCCGCGGTAGAGGGCGGCGGCGCGGACCAGGCGGGCGGCGTCGCGGGCGCGGAGGGCGGCCTTGGCGTCGCGTTCAAACGTTCCGGCGTCGAAGTCGATGCCGGGCTTGAGCGCGTACGTGTCGCCTTGCGCCAGCACCCACTCGCTGCCGCCCAGCGACTTGCGCAGGCGGTGGACGGTGACGTGGAAGTTGTTGCGCAGTTTGGCCGGATCGGCATCCGGCCAGAGCGCGGCGCCGATCTGTTCCTTCGTTGCGCCGTTCGGGTGCATCAGGAGAAAGAGCAGCAGCTCGCGCGGGGAACCGACGTCGATCAGGTCGTCGCCGCGACGGATCTCGGCGGGGCCGAGGGCCCGGACGCGGATGACGGGCACGGCTGCGGTCTGCTCGACGCGCTCGCGCGCGAGCGTGACCATTTGTTCGTAGGTCATGGCGGCGCCGGAGGCGAGCACGATGCGCAGGCGCTCGTTGCCGAGGGCCTCGCGGATACGCTCGTCCTTCTCGCGCTCGGAGTCTTCGTGGCGGCCGGGGCGCGCGCCGAGTTGCAGCCAGGCGGCCGAGGCGGCGGCGAGAAGACGGGTGCCGGTCTCCGCGTCGCGCGTGTCGAGGAGGGCCAGGCCGATGCCCTCGACGACCTGCGTCAGGCCCCAGCGGTCGCCGATCTCGGAGAAGATGTCGAGGGCGCGGCGGAAGGCGCTCAGGGCCTCGTCGAGCTTGCGCTCTCGCAGCGCGAGGTGGCCGAGGACCGTGAGGGGGTGGGCGATGGCGGGGGGATGGCGCGTCTCCTCGCCGATGTCGCGTGCTTCCTCAAACGCGGCGCGCGCGGACTTCAGGTCGCCGCGAAGCTGCGCCGCCAAGCCGGACCAGTAGAGCGTGAGCGCGAGTGCGGCGTCGCGGCCGTTCCTGCGCCCCAGCTCCTCCGCCTTGACGAACGCTTTCCGCGCTGCCTCGTGATCTCCCTCGGAGAACGCCAGCGCGGTGCCGAGAAGCGTGTGGGCGTTGCGGACGTTCATCCGCACGGCCTCGTGGATGTCGGGGAGCAGGGCCGCGAAATCACCCTGCCAGATCGCTGCATCGCCGGCGGCGACGACGGCGCGCGCGCGGATCAGCGGATCGACGTCGTCGCCTGCGCGTTGCAGGGAGGCGTCGATGCGGCGCCGAGCCTCGTGAAAGTGGCCGCGGGCAAACCAGTACCAGTGCAGGGCGTAGACGAGCCGCAGCTCGAGCTCGGGCTCCGGCGCCCAGTCGAAGACGGCGCGGATGTTGGCGATCTGCTCGTCGAGCCGGGCCATGGCCTGCGGATCGCCGGCGCCGGCGAAGATGCGCGGCTCGGCCGCCTCGACCAGCGAGACGAACCATTGCGCATGCTTCCGGCGCAGCGCATCCTGCTCGCCGGACTGTTCGAGTTTCTCGGCGGCGAACTGGCGGACGGTGTCGAGCAGGCGATAGCGGTCCTGCTCGAAGAGGACCAGCGATTTGTCGACCAGCGCGGAGAGGAGCTCTAGCACGTCATCGCCGCAGATGGCCTCGGCCGCGTCGAGGGTGAAGGCGCCGCCGAAGATGCCGAGGCGGCGCAGGAGGGTCTGTTCGTCCTCCGACAGGAGGCGATAGCTCCAGTCGATGGTCTCGCGGATGGTGCGATGCCGCGGCAGGGTGCGCGAGCCGGCGGAGAGGAGGCGGAAGGCGTCGTTCAGCCGCTCCGCGATCTGCTCGACGGTGAGGACTTTGACGCGCGCGGCGGCCAGCTCGATCGCGAGCGGGATGCCGTCGAGCCGGCGGCAGATCTCGGCGACGACGTCCGTCGACTGGAAGCCCGGCGCGACGGCGCGCGCCCGTTCTTCGAAGAGCTGCACGGCGTCCTCGGTCGACAGAGGAGGGACGAGCCAGGTCTGCTCGCCGGTGATGCCGAGGGGCTGGCGCGAGGTGGCGATGATCTTCACCGCGGGACAACTGCGCAGGACTTCCTCGGCGATCATGGCCGCCGCGTCGATGACGTGCTCGCAGTTGTCGAGCACGAAGAGGATGGCCCGGTCGCGGATGGTGTCGATGACGACGCGGGTGACGTCCTGCGTCGGCAGCTCGCGGAGGCCGAGGGCGGTGAGGAGTTGCTGCGCGATCAGCTCGGGATCCGTCAGCGGCGCCAGCTCGACCCAGGCCACGTCGTCGAAGCGGCCACGCACGCGGCGGGCGAGCTCCAGCGCCAGCCGAGTCTTGCCGCTGCCGCCCGCGCCGGTGATGGTCAGGAGGCGCGTGGTTTCGAGCAACCGCTCGGTTTCGTCCAGCTCGCGCGTGCGGCCGAGGAGGGGGGTCAGCGCGACCGGGAGGCGATCGGTGCGGGACGGACGGAGCATTCGGCCGCGATTCTACGCGTAGAATAGAGGACGTCATGCGCCCCGACGTGGTCGATTTGCTGACTGGTCACGGCATCCAGCCGTCCGCCCATCGCGTGGCGGTGGCGCAGTATGTCCTGACCACCGAGGAGCACCCCTCGGCGGACGTGGTCTGGGCCCGCGTGCGCGAGCGTTTCCCGATGATCTCGCGCGCCACGGTCTACAACACGCTGAACCTGTTCGTGGAGAAACATCTCCTGCGCGAGCTGCACCTCGCGCCGGATTCGGTCGTGTTCGACCCGAACATGGATCGCCACCATCACCTCATCGACGAGGAGACGGGCGGCATCCACGACGTGCCGTGGAACCAAGTCGAGGTCTGCAACATCGAGGCGATCGGCGAGTACGAGATCAGCGACTACCAGGTCGTGATGCACGGCCGGCGGCGCGCGACTTAAGTCGTCGGCGCGGTCGTGGTCGCCGTCGTCGGTGCGCCGGACGGTGTCCCGATTTCGACCTTCGTCTCCTCGCCCAGCTCGCGGTGATTCAGGACGGGGCAGTAGAACGTGTACGTGCCCTGCTTGAACGTCACGTCGACCGTCGAGCTGCTGCCTTCGGCGATCGTGTCGCCAGCCGCGCGGGAGATCCCTTCGCCTTCGATGAAGAGGTTGTGCACTTCCTTCCCGCGGTTCTCGACGGTGATCACGGCCGGGCCGGGCGGGATGGTCTGTCCCTGGACGCCGATACTTCCCTCGGTGAGCACGACGATGACGGTCGAGCCCGAGCTGACGGCGGGAACGACGGCGGCGCCGCCGGGGGAGGCGGGATGGGTGGCGGAATCAGTGGCGCTCTGCTGCGGAGGGACGAGCGCGGGGGCCGTGTCGTTCGCGGCGTTTTCCGCTTTGCAGGCGCCGAGGAGGACGAGCGCGACGGCGAGGAGCAACGTGACTGCGTGTTTCATCATGGGAAGCGTGTGTGCAAAACGCGTTCACTCCTGCTTGCCGACCTTCACTTCGTCCCCGACCACGTCGTTGACGTAGAGCATTTTCGTCGTGACGAGCACGGCCGCGAGGAGCGGTTCGGCGATGAGCATGCCGATGACCCCGAACACGACGCCGAGCGCGGCCACGGTGACGACGGTGAGCACCGGCGGGATGTCGAGACGTTTCTCGAGCAGGAGGGGGGTGATGACGTTCCCTTCGAGCTGCTGCATCACGAGATAGAGGATGAGCACGTAGAGCGCTTTCTGCGGTGAGTCGAGGAGGGCGATGCCGAGGGCGGGCACGGCGGACGCGATCGGACCGAAGAAGGGGACGAACTCGAGCAGGCCGGCCAGGACGCCGAGGGCGGCGGCGCCGCGCACGTCGAGGAGCGCCAGCGCGCAGCCGGTGATCGTCCCGATGACGACCATCGCCATCAGCCGCGCCACGAGCCACTGGCGCAGCGTCTTGGCGAGGGTGGTGAGGACTTCGCGGGCGCGGTCGCGGGAGCGGTGCGGGACGAGGTGCAGCATTCCTTCGCGATAAAGGCCCGGCGTGATGGCGACGTACATCGCGATGAAGATGACCAGGACCAGTCCGCCGATCGCGCCGAAGACGGAGGAGACGATCGGGAAGAGGAACTTGAAGGAGCCGCGGATCTCTTTGCCGAGTTGCGTGCGAAGGCCGCTCGATTCCTGTTCCTGCTTTTGCGGTGGCTGTTGCCCCGCCTTTTGTGGCGGCTGCTGCTGCTGAGATTGTTGTGGTTGCTGCTGTTGCTGCGCCGGTGCCTCGCTCACCAGCGCTTTGGCCGGGGTTTTCTGCAGCCAGCGGCCGGCCGCGTCGACGAGCTTCGGCAACTCCTTGGTCAGTTGCTGCGTCTGGCGCTGGAGCGACGGGGCCATCATCGCGCCCACTCCGACCATCAGTCCGAGGCCGAGCAGGACGATGAGCGGCGCGCCGATGCCGCGTTTGATGTGCCAGCGCTCCAGAAGATCCGTCGCGCGTGCGACCGCCAGCCCGAGGAGGATGCCGAGGAAGGTGACGATGAAGATCGCGTGCGCGATCCACAGAAAGCGCAGCGCGATGAGGAGGCCGAAGACGATCGCCGCTACGCGCAACGCCGCCGCCGATGAGATCGAGCGAATCTCCATCGCTGGCGGGCAGAGCAGATCGCGTGCCTTACGTGGTCGCGCCTCGCCGCGCGAGCACGCCGTCCATCGTCAGGTACATGCCGAGCAACTGCTCGCGCACGGAGGGGTCACCGGCTCCGATCAGGGCCATGACCTGGTCACGCTGGCTGGCGTAGGCCTGCAGGGCGACGCGTGTCCGCGGCTCCTCGGAAAACTGCTCGGCGGTCGCGAGCTCGGCGCACTCGCTGAAGAAGCGGCCTGCCGCCTCGCCGGCGCTGCCGTAGTTGTTGCGCTGCGCCTCGTGACTGGCGACGCCGAGGAGGCGATGGAGGTTCGCCAGTTTCAGCTCGGTCTCCGCCGTCGCGAGAGTGGTCCGCAGCGTGCGTACCTCCATCCATTTAGGGACGAAGCCGCCGAGGAACGCTCCGGCCAGTAGGAAAACGACGAGAAAAAATGAGCGCACCGGATGGCGGCGGCGCGGGAGAGGCTGTGCTGATGGTTGCATGTTGCTCATGGTAACGGGATTGCAAATCGTCGCGCCGGGACCGAGCGTGACCATAAGACCAGAGGGGTTCCCGGCCGCGCAGGAAGAGATCGCGCGCCGGACGCGGCAACAGGCGGCATTGGCCGAGCTTGGGCAGGCGGCACTCGCGCGCATCGACGTGGCGTTGCTGGTCGGCCAGACCTGCGCCGTCGTGGAGTGGGCCCTCGGCGCGTCGTACGTAAGCATCGTGCAGGCCGAGGAGAACGAGCTGTCGCTGCGATACGGCGTCGGGACGAATCCGACGTTCAGCGCCTGCAATGACGCGGCGATGGAGCACCGGCCGCTGCTCCTCTGCACGCTGACGCTCGGCGATCCGGTCGTGTTCCGGACCATGGTCGCGGACGCGCGGGTGAACCGCGATCACCTTCGCGACGTGCACGGCATCGAGGCCGGGATCTGCATCCCGGTCGCGGGCCGCGAGCGGCCGTTCGGCCTCCTCACGGTGTACGACGATCGCGATCGCACGTTCGCCCCCGACGAGATCGACTTTCTGAAGGCGGTCGCGGACCTCGCGGGCGCGGTGATCCTCAACGCGGAGAGCGAGCAGGCGCGGCGCCAGGCGGAGGAGCGTTTCCGTGCGCTGGTCGAGAATGCGGCGGAGGGGATTGCCCTCGTCGACGGGCAAGGGCAGTTGCTCTACACCGGTCCGTCGACGGAGCGCGTGCTCGGATATCACGAGAGCCTGGAAGGGCAAAGCCTTCTGGGGATCGTGCATCCCGAGGACCTGGAGATGGTGCGGCGCACGCTGCGCACGCTCCTCGGCGCGGACGGGACGGAGCTGTCGTGCGAGCTGCGGCTGCTGCACGCCTGCGGCGAGTGGCGGTGGATCGAAGCGACGTACAAGAACCTGATCTCGAACCCGTGCGTGCGGGCGATCGTCATCAACTATCGCGACGTGACCGAGCGCAAGCTGGCCGAGGAAACGCTGCAGCATCTCGCGTATCGCGACACGCTGACCGATCTGCCGAACCGCTTTCTGTTTCACGACCGCTTGGAGCACGCCATCGAACAGGCGCGGCGCCGCAATACCGGTGTGGCGGTGATGTACGTCGATCTCGATCGCTTCAAGGTCGTGAACGACACGCTCGGTCACACCATCGGCGACCGGCTGCTGCAGGTGGTGTCGCGGCGGCTGCGCGACGTGCTGCGCGCCGACGACACGATCGCGCGCCTCGGCGGCGACGAGTTCGCGGTGATCATTCCGGAAGTCGCCCGCGCCGAAGACGCGGGGAGCGTGGGGCGGAAGCTCATCGGCGCGCTGCGCGAGCCGATCATGCTGGACGGGCACGAGCTGCACGTCACGGCTAGCGCGGGCATCAGCCTCTTTCCATCGGACGGGACGGACGTGGAAACGCTGCTCAAGCACGCCGACGCGGCGCTGTACCGGTCGAAGGACGTCGGCCGCAATACGGTGCAGTTGTTCGCGTCGACGATGAATCGCCGCTACACGGAGCGGCTGGAGCTGGAGATGGCGCTCCACCTCGCGCTCGACCGCAAGGAGCTGGCGCTCGTGTATCAGCCGCTGTGCGACCGCGAGAATCGCACCGTGCGCGGCTTCGAGGCGCTGGTGCGGTGGAACCGGCCGGGACACGGGTGGGTCAGTCCGGCGGAGTTCATCGGCGTGGCGGAGGAGTCGCGGCTGATCCTGCCGATGGGCGACTGGATCCTGAAGACTGCCTGCGCGCAATTGCGGGAGTGGCGCGATGCGGGGCTGGACGATTTTCACATCGCGGTGAACCTGTCGCCGCATCAGTTGTCGCAGCCGCACTTCATCCACTTCGTGCACGACACGCTGGTGCAGTACGGGTTGCAGCCGGCCGACCTGGAGCTCGAGATCACGGAGAGTGCGGCGCTGCAGAATCTGGAATGGACGCTGAGCGTGCTCGATCAGCTCCGCGCCCTCGGCGTCCGCCTGGCGGTCGACGATTTCGGGACAGGTCAGTCGTCGCTGGTGTACCTGAAGCGGCTCCCGTTCACGACGCTGAAGATCGACCGCGAGTTTCTCCGCGACGTGCAGGAGGCGAGCGACGCGGCCATCTTCGCGTCGATCGTGCAACTCGGTCACAGTCTCGGCCTCTACGTGATCGCCGAGGGGATCGAGACCGAGGAAGACCGGCGGTTGGTCGAGGAGCAGCAGTGCGACGGCATGCAGGGCTACTACTTCGGACGGCCGATGGCGGGCGCTGATGTGGCGGCGTGGCTGCGCCAGTTCCGCTATCCTGCCGCCGTGGCCTGATGGAAAAGAAGCGCGTTCTGATCGTCGACGATGACCCGGCGATCCGCCAGATCGTGCGCGTGCTGCTCGAGCGCGACGGCGTCCAGGCCGACATCGCCGAGGACGGCGAGCGCGCGGTGGCGATGCTGCGCGGCTCCACGTACTCCGTGGTCCTGCTCGACCTGCTGATGCCGCGAATGGACGGCCGCGGCGTGATCGCCTTCATGCGCGAACAGGAGATCGCGACGCCGGTAATCGTGATCTCCGCCGTCGGCGAAGTCGCCGTGGACCTGGACCCCTCGCTGGTCCGCGTGGTCCTGCAGAAACCGTTCGAAGCCCGCGATCTCCGCAAGGTGGTGACGGCGGTGCTGGAGAAGGTTTAGCGGCGCGTCGGTGTTACGATTTGTCGCATGAAGGCGACGGCGAAGAAGAGGACGGCGAAGAAGAAGTACGAGAAGATGCCGATCGGGACCAGCACAGGCGAAGACATTCTCCGGGCGCTCAAGGTCACTTCTGCTGAACGGCGACTGGCTCGGTCTGTCGTGGATGCGGTGACGAAGCGCCGTTCCGCCGCGACGAAGTGAACATCGAGTGACGGCGCCGGAAGCCAACGGTGTTTTTCTGAACGTACCGTTCGACTCGGCGTACGAGTCGCAGTTCGTGACGCTCGTCGGCAGCCTTGTTTTTCTCGGCAAGCAACCGCATTGCGTTCTCGAAGTCCGCGAGCAGGGAGCCGGACGCCTGACGCGCATCTTCGATCTGATGCGCCAGTGCCGGATGTCGATCCATGATCTCAGCCGCGCCGGAACGCCTGCTCGTTTCAACATGCCTTTCGAGCTGGGTCTCGCCTGCGCCCTCCAACTCTCGAATCCGTCCGACTATGAGGTCTTCGTCCTCGATGCCCGCCCGTACCGCATCGACCGGAAGCTGAGCGACTACAAAGGGCGCGATCCTCTGATTCACAACGGTACGTCAGCGGGCATGCTGGCGTGTCTGCTGGACATGTTTGCTACCGAGCGGCCGGCGGCGGAAGTTCGAAGTGCAGTACGCGCGCTGCGAACCTCCGTGCCGGTATTGAAGCGCGAGCTGAAGGTCACATCGTTGTTCCGGCCGGCGATGTTCCGAGTCATCACCGCCGCCGCCACCAACATCGCCATCGACCGCGGCTTCATCCCCGCGCGCGACCGTTAACCGACGATCTCTCGCGTCGGTCGGGAGACGCGCAGCAGCTCGGCGACGCGCGCGAGCGCGCCGAGGGGAGTTGTCGATGTGGTGGTGGTCATGCCGTACCGTTCAGGCGTGGAGGATGCAGGCAGTATGCCCCATCTGCGGCTCGTGACTGTGGCATTGCTCGTCAGTCTTTCCCTCGGGGCCGAGGAGCGGCGGGGAGGCATCGCCTTCCACTACGCGACGCCGCTGTCGCCGCGCGAGCTGGAATGGTATTCACGCTTCGACGTGCTGGTCACCCACGACCCGCTCCCGCGCGCCCAGGTCGACGCGCTGCACGCCCGCGGCACGCGGCTGGCGCTCTACGAATGGTCGGTGGCGTATTACGATTCGCTGCGGACGCTCTGGCACCTCCGCCAGCCGCGCGCGGTCTTCCTGAACGACCATCCGCTCCGCGGCCACCTCGGCGCAGCGGACTCCGACGCCTATTACTACGATCCGGCCACGCGCGAGCACCAGCGCGGCCGCGCGGAGATGCTGGCGCGCCGTCTCCGCGTCCTCGGCTACGACGGCGTCTTCTTCGATACGACGACGTCGCACAGCGTGCACCCGGAGGCACTCGCTGAATACGAACGACGGCATCCGGAGCTGCCGTATGACGAGGCGTTCGCGCGCTTCCTGCAGAACCTCCGTGCCGAGGGCGTGCGCCTGATCGTCACGAATCAGGGCTATCGCGCGGCGGACCACGTGCTGCCGCATGTCGACTGGGACGTGACGGAGAGCCTGATCACGTTTCCGCGGGAGGGGAGATTCGTGCTGCGCCCGTGGAACGACGCCCGCGATCCGTGGAACAGCACCGCGTATCTGATGCGCAACCTGATCGGACCGGTGCGTCGGAAGTTCCCGAATGTCCGCTACGCGCACATCAACTACGTCGACGAACCGGATCGCGCGCGGATCGCGGAGATCGTGGCCATCTCGCTGCTCTTCGACGCGCAGCCGGTCGTAGCGAAGCACGACGTGGCCACGACGATCGAGAGCGATCTGCTGGTGCTCGACCTGGGCGAGCCGACGACGGCACTCGCCGGCACGCATCGTTTCTTCGAGCGCGGCTTCGCCGCGTACAACGCCTCGGCGAGAACGCTGCGGGTCCCGAACGGCGACGAGTATGAGGATGTGGTGACGGGGACGCGCGTGCGCGGCACGATCGTCGTACCCCCTCGTACGGCGCGCATCCTGCGGCGGGTGCGATGATCGCGTTGCGCGAGGCCACGCCCGCGGATGCGGAGGCGATCCTGGCGCTGCGCCGACGCTGCTTCCCTGAGGACGACATCGCCAAGGATTTTCGGACCGCGCGAGCGTTCATCGCCGAGGCGGAAGGGCGGCCGGTGGCGCACCTCGCGTTCGTGGACAAAACGTACGTGTTCGACGGACGCGAGTACGCCGCAGCGCTGGCGATGGATGCGATGACCGATCCGGCGTATCGGCGTCAGGGACTCTTCTCGCGAGTAGCCGGATTTGCCCGCGACAGCATTCGCGCTGACTACGCCTTCAGCACGGCATGGCAGATCCGGCCCTCGGTACTCCCGGCGATGGTGGCGAACGGGTGGACGCCGGTTCTACGCGCGCCTGTGTTTGTTCGCCCTCTGTGGCGTGCGGCGGCTTTCGCGGCTTCGGGACCAACGGGACAGCCAAGGCCGCCCCACTCCATGAGGTTCGCCGCTCCGTACTACACGACTCTGACGAGCGACGACGCATACGTCGTGACGCGCGAGACGACGCTGAAGGGCCATCGCACGCTTGCCATCGCCGATCTCGCCGGTCCCGCGCGGCCGCTCCTCAAACAGGCCTTCGCGCAGGCGAAGCGCAATGGCATCCATCTCGCCGCGGCGCTGCTGTCGTGGCGGCATCCGTCGCTGCCGCTGCTGCTGCGGATGGGATTTCTTCCTTCGCCGCATCGCTTTCGGTTTCTCGTGAACGTGTTCGACCCGCGCTTCGACCCTCGCCGCGTGCGCTGGGCTTTGTCGTGGGCCGACACGGACCATCTGTGATGCACGCGCTCTTCGTGTTCGCGCACCAGGACGACGAGATCGCGGCCGCGGCCCGCATCACGCTGCTGGTGCGCGGCGGCGCGACGATCAGCGTTGTCTTTCTCACCAACGGCGAGGGGCGCAACGCGCCGTCGCGCGTCCGCGACGAGGAAAGCCGCCGCGTGCTGACGCATCTCGGCGTCGACCTGGCTCGCGTGCACTTCATTGGCTCCGAGGAGCCGATCCCGGATGGGGTGCTGCACCGCCATCTCGACCGCGCGCTGGCGTTACTCGAGGCGCACGTCACCGAGCCGGTCGACGAAGTGTGGTGCCTGGCGTGGGAGGGTGGCCATCAGGATCACGACGCGTCGCATCTCATCGCCGTCGCTTTCGCGGCGCGTCACGGAGTGCTCGACCGCTGTTACGAGCTGCCGCTGTATCAGGGCCACCGGTTGCGCGGACCGCTGTTCCAGACGCTGGCACCGTTGCGCATCGGCGTGGCGTGGAGCGGGCGACACATCGGCGTCCGCGAGGGCCTCGGCGTGCTCTGGCTCTGCCGCTTTTATCGCTCGCAACGGAAGACGTGGCTCGGACTGCTGCCGACGGCGATCGTGCGCATGCTGGTTGGGCAGCGGGAATGGACGCGTCCCGTCGACCTCGCACGGCTTGCGGCGAAGCCGCACGACGGGACGCTGTTCTACGAGCGCCGGTTCGGCGTCACGTGGGAAGAGTTCGAGCGCCACACGCGCGAATTCATAGCGACCGCAGGTGCTTCGCGAACACCTCGTTGAACAGCGCGCCGGGACGGCGCGCGCGCAGCCGCTCGACGACTTCGGGTCCGGGCATGCCGAGGCGGTGGAGGATACGGCCGGCGACGAGGGCGGAGCGGTTGAAGCCCATGCCGCAGTGCGACAGCACGCGGTGTCCGTTCCCGACGAGGTGCGCGCCGAGCTGTACCACTGCCTCCAGTTTCTGCAGGTCGGGGAGCTCCTCGTCGTAAATCGGGAAGTAGACGTAGAGGCAGCCGTTCGGGACGGACGGGATGCACTCGTCGAGACCTCCCTCGAGGTCGATCACCGTGTCGACGCCATACGACGACACGATCTGCCAGTCGGTGATCACCGGCGAGATGTAGAGACAGCCGTCATCGTCGACCTGATGGAGTTTGGAGAGATCGAGCACCATGCGCGGGAAAGTCTAATCCGGAAAAGTGCGCGATGCGGGGGCGCGCGGCTCTTCCTCGGCGGCGGCCGCGGAGGAGCGGATTGCGCCGGCGTTGATCGGCTCGCGCGGGATGCTCTGCAGGTCGAGGTTCACCGCGGAGATCAGCAGTTGCGCGCCGAGGGTGATGAAGAGCGCGGAGAGGACCACCGTGCCGGTCGGCGCGGCGAGGTTCCGCGTGGCATACCACCACCAGTGATAACCGCCGTAAAGCAGCCCGCTCAGCAGCAGCGGCACCCCCGCCAGGATGTGGAACGACTCGAGGTTGAAGTCGTAGACGAAATTCTTCAGCACCAGGCGGCGGATCAATGACCAGACCAGCTTGCCCGGAAACTGCCGCACTACGCGGGTGATGGAGAGATTCGACGTCTCGCCCGCGTAGCGTGCCGGCATCGGCATCTCTTTGACCACGGCGCCGAGGACGTAGAGATGGCTGAGCATCGACGTCTCGAAGAAATACGACGGGTCGATCTTCTGCAGCGGCAGTTGCGACAGCACGTCGGCCCGGATGGCCACGAAACCGTTGGTGGGGTCGAAGCAGTGCCAGTAGCCGGTGGCCGCCTTCGACAGGAAGCTGAGCGCGACGTTGCCGACGCGGCGGATGAACGGCATGGCCCGCACGGCCTGGAAATCGCGGAAGCGGTTGCCCTTCGTGTAGTCCGCCGTACCGTCGATCAGCGGCTGCACGAGCTGCGGCGCGAGCCAGAGCGGCATCTGCCCGTCGCCGTCGACTTTCACGACGATGTCCGCGCCGGCCTCCAGTGCTTTGGAGAAGCCGGTGAGCATCGCACCGCCAACGCCGCGATTGACGTCGTGGCGCATGACGATGATGCGCGGGTCGAGCTGCGCGTAACGCTCCGCGACGGCCGCGCTTTCGTCGTGCGAGGCATCGTCGACGACGATGATGCTCTTGAACAGGGCCGGCATCTGCCGGAGCACTTCGCCCAGCTGCACCGCCACGTTGTACGCCGGCACGACCGCGGCCACATGGACCTCGGGGCGGCGGCGGAGGAGGAGGCGGGAAGTGGTCATCGCGAGCTGGCCTGAAGATTACGATGAATCATGTAGACGCGCACGTTCTCGTCATCGCGGAAGATCCGCATGTCCTTGTGCGTGCGCTGGTAAAGGAAGCACCAGGTCTGCAGCCGCCGCTGGATGTCGGCCCGCGAGAAGCGCGCCGCCCACGTGTTGATCTCGAACGGGTGCGGAGTTTTCTCGACGGCGATGAAGATGTACGGCGTGGGAATCTCGAGGCGCGTTCTCACCGGATCGTAGCGCTCCAGGAAGTCGACGGCCGTGAGATGGAAGCCTTTGCCGAGGACCATCGGGAACTCCTGACCGTAGGTGACGAGCGTCCAGGTGAACGGCTCGAGATTGCGCTCGATCTCCACGACGGCGTACGCCATGGAGCTGTAGCCGGAGTAGTCGATCAGGCGGTCGTTGGCGCCGGTCAGCGGCACGCGCCACAGCCATAAGCCGACGACCGCCAGTGCGGCGATTTTCGTGATGCGCGTGCGGAGCAGCTCGACCGAGGCGACGCCGAGCAGGATGGCCAGGGCCATGGCCAGCCACGCCGCATTGCGCCGCACTTCCACGATCTCGGGGAGGCGGAAGCGCGACGCGAGGTGGGTGTAGGTGAAGACGAGCACCACCAGTGAGGCCCAGACGTAGCCGCGCGGGGGCGGCGCTACGGCCGGCTGGGAGCCGGCCTCTCTCAGGAAGGATGCGCGAACGAGTAGCGCCAGTGCGATCACGACGCAGGCGATCAGGAATGGGGTGATGGCGACGTACGTGACGATCGTCGCGTCGGCGCCGCCGCGGAGGAAGGGAAAGTAGTACGCGGCCGCCGAGCCCGCGTCGTTGGCGCGGCCGGCGCCGCTCCCGCTGTTCGGATAGGCGATGTAGGCCAGCATCCACGTCGAGCCGAGGAGGATGCCGCCGGCGCCGGTGAGCATTGCGGTGCCGATGTCTCTCCACGCGGCCGTCGTCACGAGCACGGTGATCCCGCTGAGCAGGATGAGGGGGACGAGGACGCCGGGATGCGTCGCGGCGATGGCGGCGGTGCAGAGGAGATAGCCGGTGAGGTGCCAGCGGCTCCGCTGACGGATCCAGGAGAAGAGGAACATCGCCGCGGGGAAGAGGAAGACGAGGGCCAGTTCCTGCGGCAGCGTGGCGGTCTGGCGCTGGAAGACCGTCGCCAGGACGTCGAACTCCCCGCGTGTCGGCGGAATGTCTTTGTATGGCAGGTGAACGAAGTTCGCTGCCTCGGCGATGCGATCGGTGGCCATGCTGCCGCCGAGGAGAAAGTACTGCGACGCGCCGCCGAGCATGGTGGCGAACAGTGCGCCGGCGACGATGCCGGCGGTGAAGTTGCGGGTGAGGCGGCGGGCCGTGTCGGCGACGCCGAGCATCATCAGCACGCCCGCCGCGGGACCGAAGAAGTTCAGCAGCAGGATGGCGTCGACGTTGGTCAGCTCGCGGATGGCCATCAGCAGGAAATGCAGGCCGCGGGGGTAGGGGCCCCACGCGGGATCGACCTGCTGCCCCTGCTCCAGGAGGCGGACTAGGTAGAGGTGTACGTAGGTGTCGGAGAAGCCGAGGTTCGCGGTGACGAAGGGGCGAGTGAAGCGGAGGACGGCGGCGACGAGGATCAGCGCCGTCCAGGCGATGACATGACGCCGGGCGCGCGGGTCGGCGTCCGCGATCGACGCGCGCAGACGGCGGAATCCGCGGCGGAGGCGGCGGCGCACGTTGACGCGCCCTTCCAGCGTGTGCAGCGAGATGTGGACGAGATCGCGATACCACTCGCGGAGGAGCGTGGCCGGGCGCCGGCCGCTCATGCGGGCCCGCACCAGGATCACGGCCGCTGCGATGACGAGCAGCAGCGTCGCCGCGGAGAACACGTTGAGCAGCATCAGAAGCTGCCCCGCGATCGTGATGCCGACGAGCATCGCGGCGGCGCTCCACCAGAACCATTGCAGGCGGTCGAGCGCGGCGGGGCGTTTCCGCGCCAGCGCGGGCACGGCCAGAAACAGGAACAGCAGCGCCGCTGTGATGCGCAGGACCGTGTCGATGCCGAGCAGCGCGTACATGATCAATAGGCGGCGTAGTAGTGGTAATCGAGGTCGTTCAGCACCGTGCGCATGGCGCGTCCGGTAAGAAAGGCCAGGGCGATGGCGCCGGCCAGCAGTCCGAGAACGGCGGCCGAGTAGTGAATGGCGCGGCTGCAGACGAAGCCGACCGCCACGTTGACGGCCAGCGCGATGCCGACCGCGCGCACGACCAGCTCCACCCGCGACAGCGTCAGCAGCATGAGGACGTTCTGCAGCGCGAACATGAACACGACGTAGGCGACCGCGGCCACGAGGAACACATTCGTGGTGGTCGTGGTCTGCATGGCGGCGTGAATGGGCAGCGAGGGCATGTCCCGCAGGAGCAGCGCCACGATGCCGGCTATCGCCAGCGCGATTACCGACGCGCCGCCGAGCGACACGAGGCGATGGCGGACGTCGCGGCGTGCGCTGTCGAGGAAGTGCTGCGTATCAATGCTCTTGACGCGTTTCTCGCGCGGGATCAGCTCCTCGGAGAACCGCCGCGTCGCATGCTCGACGATGCCGCTGAGCAGCATCACCACGACCAGCGCCAGGTCCATCCCCAGTTCGTACCGCACATTCAGCCAGAAGCCGTACGGGGGAAAGTCCTCGCGGCCGGTAGAGGAGGTCCAGGCCATGATCCGGTCGGCGAAGAGGAAGCTGTTGTAGAGGAGGCCGTAGAGGAAGAAGCGCGAGGTCGAGTAGACGAGAACCGTGAGACGCGGAGGATTGACGACCGAGCGGCGGGCCGCGATCTTGACGCGATTCAGGTGAAAGAGCGCCAGCGCGAAGCTGAGCGCATCCGCGACCACGAGGCCGATGGCGTTGGCGGCGATCGGCGTCGCGTTGAACATCTTCGCCGCAATCAGGACGACGATGAGTGCAACCGCCGTCGTCAGGAGAAAGAGCCACGTCTTGCGCACGAGATACAGCAGCGCCCAATTGAGCCAGAGGATCGACAGCGCGACGTAATACGCGGCCGCGGTCAGCACGATGGACCACGGCAAAATCGAGAACAGCGCATTGAGGGCCAGCGCCGGAAGCAGCAGCGCCAGCACGACGCGCAGCGACGTCGCCCAGGCCCGCAGGGCCGTCCAGCGCGCCAGCCACTCCTCTTCCTGATAGAGGTAGAACAGGCCGCGGCGGACGATGCTCTGCATGAAGCCGCCGGTGACGATGTAGCTGGCGATGAAGCCGAGGGCGATAGCGCTGCCGGTGCGCAAGTCCATGTCGATTGCGCCCCAGACGCCGTAACCCCACACCAGCATGGTCATGGCCTGCAGTGCCATCGGCAGGGAGAAGGTGAGGCCGGTGAGGTAGTTCCGCAGGAAGCGCAGCATCGGCGAGACCTGCTCCGCGTCTTCTCCTTCCACGTACCAGCGGAAGCGCCCGGCCTGAAAGTCGGCGTACATCCGCGCGGCCAGATCGAACACGTCGCGCGCGCCGTAATCGCTGCGCGCATCGGCGTCGCGAACCCCCAGCACCTCGAGCTGCGCCGCGATCTCCCAGTGGTCTTTCGGGATGCCGATCAGGTCGATGACCTGCTGGCCGAGGTCGTGCGCAGCGCCGGAGGCGACGGCTTCGGCGCTCATCGACGCGTTCCTCGTGTGACGTTGCCCGGCCGAGGTGCCGTCTCGTGCTGCGGCACCCCTGACGAGCAACGAGCAACGACGACCGCCGTCATGCCGCCAGACTCCGGTACAACTCCAGATACTTACCGATCGTGTGATCCAGCCGGAAGTCCTCCATCACCCGTGCGCGCGCCTTCGTGCCGAGGCGGAGGCGGAGCTGGTGATTGTCGAGGAGCTTGGCCACCTCGGCGGCGAAGCGCTCGTCGTCGCGCGGCTTGACCAGGACACCGCACCCTTCCAGCGCCTCGCCGACGCCGCCGACGTCGCTGGCCACGACCGCTTTCTCGCACGACATCGCCTCGATGACCGAGTACGGGAAAGCCTCGGAGATGCTCGTCAGCAGCACCACGTCCGCGTCGCGGTACGCGGCCACGACGTCGTCCGTGGCGCTGCCGATCGTCACCGTGTCCTCCACGCCGAGGTGACGGCGGAGGGCGAGACAGCGGCGGTAGTACGTCTCGTCCGCGACCGCCCCGAAGACCGTGAACTTCAGCCGCGGGTGCGTCGGCTTCATGCGCGCGGCTACGCGCAGCAGCGTCTCGATGTCCTTCAGCGGATCGATGCGCGCCGTGGCCACGACGTGCTGCTCGCCGTGCAGCTTCGGCGAGGCGGCGAAGAAATCGGGGTCGACGCCGTTGTGGATGACACGGATCTTCGCCTGCGGCGTGGCGTGGGCCACTTCCCAGCGCGTGTTGTAGTGGCAGACCGGCGCGACGACGTCCGCGAAGTGATAGTTCGCGCGCACCACCGCCGTGATCAGGTTCAGCAGGAACTGCTTGCAGAAGAAGAGGCGGCGGAAGCGGGAGAGGAAGAGATACTGCTCGCGCAGGTAGACGCCGTGCTCGGTGAGGATCATCGGCGTGTTGTGGCGCACGCGTGCCGTGATGCAGGGGATGCCGCAGAACGCGGCCGCCGTCGAGTGCGTCACGGACGTCTTCGGCACTTTCACGGTCAGCACGATCAGGAAGTGATAGAGCCAGCGCAGCGTCTCGGTGAGGTCGAAGATCGACGGGAGCTGATGATCGGGACCGGGACGCGGGTGCCGGAGTGCCAGCGCGCGGCTGTACTCCTCGACGTCCTCCTTGAAGGCGCGCCAGACCGGCTGCGACTTCCACGTCTCGTTGTAGTCGTAGGTCCGGAAGTAGTCCTCGAGCTGCACGAAGACGCGGCCCAGCGTCGCGGAGTCGCCGGGATCGACACAGATGATGCGCACCAGCTCGCGGAACGGCGGGAGGAACTCGCGCTCGATGGTGTCGCTGCTCGTGCGGCGCTTGCGGTCGTAGAGCTGGCCGAAGGGGATGTCGCTGCTGAACTCCGCCGGCTCCTCGATGCCCCACAGCGGGACGTTGATGATGCGGCGTACGTTCGCCGGCGGATCGAACTTCTGCTCGATGTGCGGATTCATCATCAGCGGGAGCAGCGTCCAGCGGACGTCGGGCGTATTGCGCAGCAGAGCATCGCACCAGGTGCTCACGCCGCCTGCGCTGTACGGATACGTGCCCTCGGTGGTCATGAGGACGGAGAGCATCGTCACCAGCTCGCGGTCTGCAGCGGCGCCGGGGCGCGGTTCTCACCGGCGTAACGGACGCGCTGCTGCAGCTTCCAGCGGTCGACACGCACGGCCAGCAGATCGCTCTCGCGCCGGGCCACTGCGTTCGCGGTCTCGACGAGATCGGCCTCGGCGCGCACGCCGGCGAGGACGAGACGCGTCACGGATTCGTGGCGCTCCTTCGCGACCTGCACGGCGTCGGTGAGCAGCTTGATGCGCTTTTCCGCGGCGGCCATGGCCAGCCAGAGGAGGTCGATGCGATTGCGCGTGGCGGTCTCGGTGAGACTGCGCACGCGCGTCGCTTCCTCGAAATCGAGGCGCGCCTCGGCCAGCCGGCGCGCGGCGGCGGCGTCGAACATCGGCAGCGACAGGGTCATGCGCATGCCGTAGATGCCGAACGAGCCTTCGTCGACGTCGCTGCGGAACGTGCTCGGGACCGCGGCCACGCCGCCGAACGCCGAGAGCAGCAGTTGCGGCCTGCGCAGGGCGATGGCTTCCTGCAGCGCCAGCCGCTGGCGCTCCTGCATCAGCGAGGCGCGTGCGACCGCGGCGTCGGTCTCGACGATGGCCTCCACTTTGATCTCGCGGAGGAACGGCTGCTCGTCGTCGAGCGTCAGCGACGCGCGCAGTCCCTCGGACGACGTGTCGCCGATGAGCTGCTTGAGCCGCGTCTCCGCCTCCAGCCGCTGCAGCTCCAGGTCGACGAGCTGCGACTCCGTGACCAGGGCCTGGTCCTGCCACTGGGTGGCGGTGATGTTCGAGATCTCGCCGGCATCGAGCATCGTCCGCGCGCGTTGCCGCAGCGTGGCCGCGCGGGCGGCGCCGTCGTGCAGCAGGTTGATACGCTGCTCGGCTGTGTAGAGCTGCGCGAAGGCTTCCAGCGTTTCGCGGAACACGTCCTCCGCCTCGTCCACCGCGCGGCGGCGGAGGATCTGCGCGTCGGCGCGCAACGCGGCCACGCGGCGCCGCTCCGCCCCCGCGTCGAGCAGCGGATAGTCGACGGAGACGACGGCGGTGAAGGCGTCGATGCGGCCCACGCTCTCGGAGAGCAGGTTCAGATTCTCCGCGCTGCTGAACGACGTCTCCGCGCGCACGGTCGGCAGCGTCCGGAACGGCAGCGCGTCGAGGATCGCGGCGTGGTCGGCATACGTGGTGGTGGAGGCCCGCGTGCCCATGGCACGCTCGATCGCGGAGGGGAAGGTCAGTGTGACATCCGCGTGCACGGTGAATGTGCCGAGCAGCGTGATGAGGAACGAGGTTGCTAGTTGCTGGTTGCTGGTTGCTGGTGCCTTTCCGCGGAGAGGCACCCCTGCCGAGAAACGAGCAACGCTTCGGCCCAAAGGCACTAGTAACCAGCAACCAGCAACCAGCAACGCCTTCATTTCACGGTCACCACCGCGCTCTGACCTTCCTGCAGCACGCCATCGGGGTTCGGCAGCTCGACGATCAGCGTGGCGCCGCCGGCGGCGGGGAGGACGTTCTTGATGGGGACGGTGAAGCGGCGGGGCGGGACGGTGAAGACTTTCGCCTCGACCGGCATGCCGCGGCGGACGTAGCGCGTGAGCTCGGGGGCGATGAGTCCGCGCACCTCGACGGTGGCGGTATTGGCGATCTCGACGAGCGGGTCGCGGGCGAAGACGCTTTCGCCGAGGCGGGCGTGGACGCGGGTGACGACGCCACCGATCGGCGCCTTGACGTCGAGCAGCGCCCGGCGCTCGGTGGCGAAGGCCACCTCCGCCCTGGCGCGCTCCAGCTCGAGCTGGAGGACGCTGGTATCGGTCTGGATCACCTTCTGCGACGCGCGCTCGCGCTCGACCAGCCAGTCGCGGAGCGCGGAGGCGTACTCGTTCTCGGCGTCCTCGAGGTCCTGCTTGGAGATGTCGCGCGAGGCGTAGAGCTCGCGGTAGCGGTTGCGCTTCGACTCGCGGTTCTTGAGGATCTCGGCCGAGGCGCGCTCGCGCGCGCCGGCGTCGCCGAGGATCAGAGTCTGCGCGAGCGGGCGGCGGGCGTCGCGGAGGCGGAGCTCGGCGGCGGCGGCCTGCGCCTTCGCGTACGCGAGATCGCGCTCGATGACGGCGTTGACGAGCCGCGCGACCAGCGTGCCGGGCTGCACGACCGCGCCTTCCTGCACGAGCACTTCGGCGATGCGGCCGTCGATGGAGGCGGAGGCGGTTGCGGTCTGGGCGGGCGCGACGGCGCCGCGGACCTCGAGGGCCGGCGTCTCGGCAGCGCTGGCATCCGGTTTCTCGCTGCAACGCGAGACCAGCGCGAACACCGCCACACAAAAGAGCGCGCGAGCCGCGCGCGTGCTGATCATTGCTGGTCGACCCCTGAGGCGAACTTCTTGCAGACGCGTCTGCAAAAAACGTGTCATGCGTTCGATCGAGAGAACGGCCCCACTCCTCGTTGCCTTCGTCGCGTTGCTCGCCGCGCTGCTGGCCGGAGCGGCGGCGGTCTGGATGACCGTGCGCGAGGCCCGCGAGCAGGCCGCGGCGCACACGCCGGAGTACGTCGCGTCGACAAAGACGTACGACTCGGCGGGGAAGCTTCTCTCCGAAACGAAAGGACGCGCGGAGCCCCCTCCGACGTTCGGCGCGCGCCTGCTGCCGGGGGAAGTGAGCTGCGAGACGACGCCCTCGGGGACGACGTGCGTGGAAGTGACTTCCGCGCCGCTGGAGCGCAGGCTGCGCGCGATGTTCCCGATCCTTGGCGGCGCCGCCATCGCCGCGACCCTCCTCGGGGCAATCGCGGGGATGCTGCTCGCGCGGACCGCCACCGCACCGCTGCGCCGCCTCGCGGACGTGGCTGGGAAAGCGGCGCGCGAGCGCGCGTACTCCGTGCGCGTCGAAACCGGAGGCGGGGAGGCCGGACGCGCGGCCGCGTCGATGAACGACCTCCTCGCCCAGATGCAGCAGCGCGACGTCGAGCTGCGCCGCCGCTCCACGGAGCTCGAAGCGGTGAACAAGGACCTCGAATCGTTCGCCTACTCCGTCTCGCACGACCTCCGCGCGCCGCTCGGCTCGATCGACGGGTTCGTGCAGGCCGTCGAGCTGGATTACGGGCATTTGTTCGATGCGACGGCGAAAGAGTACTTCGGCTGGATCCACGAGGGTTGCCGCCAGATGCGCGACCTGATCGACGGGCTGCTGCAGATGACGCGGCTCACGCGCCTGGAGCTGCAGCGCGAGCCGGTGGACCTGAGCGGCATCGCCCAGAGCGTTGCCGAGTCGCTGCAGCAGGGCAGTCCCGAGCGCACGGTGCGTTTCGACATCCGCAACGGTGTGCGTACGATCGGTGACGAGCGTCTGTTGCGCGCGGTGCTGGAGAACCTGATGTCGAATGCGTGGAAGTTCACGCGGCATAAGGCGGACGCGCGGATCGAGTTTGGCGAGCAGGGCGGCGCGTACTACGTCCGCGACAACGGCGCCGGCTTCGACCCGGTGCACGCCTCGAAGATGTTCCGCCCCTTCCAGCGCCTGCACTCGATGCGCGAGTTCGAAGGGACGGGCATCGGCCTGGCGACGGTGCAGAAGATCGTCGAGCGCCACGGCGGCCGGGCCTGGGCGGAAGGGGAAGTGGACAAGGGCGCGACGATCTATTTCACGACCGGCACGGATACGATGGTGCACGCGTGAAGAAGCCGCTGCGCCTGTTGCTCATCGAGGACTCGGATCTCGACGCCGCCCACCTGCTGCTGGAACTGAAGCGCGGCGGCTTCGAGCCCGAGGTCACGCGCGTCGAGACGAGCGAGGAGATGCGCGATGCGCTCTTCGAGAAACAGTTCGACGCCATCATCAGCGACTACCACCTGCCGCGCTTCAGCGCGCCGGAAGCGCTGGACATCTATCGTCTGAGCGCGATCGACGTCCCGTTCGTGGTGGTGTCGGGTGCGATCGGCGAGGAAGTGGCCGTGGAGCTGATGCGCGCCGGCGCGCATGACTATCTGTTGAAGCACCGCCTGACGCGGCTGGCCGTGGCCATCGAGCGCGAGGTGGAACAGGCCGCGGCGCGGCGCGCGCGGCGGCGGGCGGAGAGTCTCTTCCAGTCGGTGCTGCGCGCCTCGCCCGTGCCCTCGGTGCTGGTCGACTCGGCCACGCGGCGCGTGGTCGACGGCAGCGACCCGTTCCGCCGGCTGTTCCTCGACGCGGCCGGCTACAGCGTCGACCGCGGCCTGTTCGACCTGATCGAGTTCACGCAGCCGGAGCGCATCGAGCAGCTCATCTCCCGCGGCTCGGGCACGGCCTGGTCCGCGGTCTACCACGCCAGCGGCGCCTCGAGGATGGCCAACGTCCGCTGCTATTCGTTCGAGCACGAGGGGACGCCGTACGCGTACCTGATCCTGGAGGACGTCACCGAGCAGCATTACCTCAAGGCCGCATTCGACGCGGTGCCCGATCCGCTGCTGATCCTGAGCGCGAAGCAGCAGTTGCTGTACGCGAACCGGTCGGCCGAGGAAGTCTTCGGGACGCTTTACTTCGGGATGGACGCCGGGCCGCTGCTTCGGCAGGAAGGGGAGGCGGAGGGATGGTGGAGGCGGCTGGACCGCTTCGAGGAGAAGCGCGTCGAGATCGCGGCGCAGCCGTACGACGCGAACGCGGTGCCGTTCCGCTTTGCCGGCGAGGCGGAGACGTCGACGATCCTGACGCTGCACAACGTCTCCGGCGAAGAGGAGCTGCGCCGCCTGGCCACGCACGACGCGCTCACCGGCGTGTACAACATCCGCCACTTCGACGCAGTGCTGCACGATGAGCTGGCGGAGGGAGGGACCCTGGCGCTGCTCGACCTCGACCACTTCAAGCCGATCAACGACGAGCTGGGACACGCGGCCGGCGACGCGGCGCTGATGACGTTCACGAGCCTGATCCGCAACGAGCTCGAGCCGGAGCACGTGTTCGCGCGCGTCGGCGGCGACGAGTTCGCCGTGTTTTTCCCGCGCACGCCGGTGGAGGGGGCGGTGAAGGTCGTGGAGTCGATCTACGAGCGGCTGGCGCGGACGCCGTTCCGCTTCAACGAGGCCACCCGGAAGTTCAGCGCGTCGTTCGGCCTCGCCGCCGCGTCCGCGGACGACTCGCTCGAGACGCTGAAACGCCGCGCCGACGACGCGCTGTACGAGGCCAAGCGCCAGGGACGCGGACGCTGGGTGGTCTCGGCGCCATGATGCCGTAGTCAGTTTATCCCGAGCGATAGCGAGGGATCTCTGGTGCACCCTGGACACGCATCCGACTGGCGATGAGTGTCCAGAGGGCGCCATAGATCCCTCGCTATCGCTCGGGATAAACTGAAAATCAGAATTCGTGGACCGCGTCGGCGGCGACGGGGTGGGCGAAGTGGAAGCCCTGCATCAGCGTGATGCCGAGTCCCTGCAGCGTGCCGGCGTCGGCGGCGTTCTCCACGCCTTCGGCCACGATCTCTGCGTCGAAGTCGCGGGCCAGCGTGCGCAGCGCGGTGATGACGGCGCGGCGGTGCGGGTCGCCGGCGCAGCCGTCGACGAAGTAGCGGTCCAGCTTCAGATAGTCCGGACGGACGTCGAGCAGCATCTTGAAGTTCGACTGCCCGAGGCCGATGTCGTCCAGGGCGATGGCCATGCCGAGCTCGCGGAGCTGTTCGAGCGTCGACTGGAAACTGAGCCCGTCCCAGGGCGGCGCGTGCTCGACGATCTCGATGATCACGCGCGACAGCGCGATGCCCGTCGCCGCTGCCGTGCTTTGCAGGAAGGGGATGAACCCGTGATCGCGGCCGAGCGTCGACGCGTGCACGTTGAGGCCGAGGCGGAGCGTGGCGGGGAGGGAAGAAGCGCCGCGGAAGGCGGCCGCGATGCAGGCGCGGTCGACGAGCGACTCTTCGCGCTTCAGACGGACGTATTCGAAGAGGACGGCGGCCGACTCGAAGTTCGTCCCTTTCGGTCCGCGCGAGAGGCACTCCACTCCTTCGATGGACGGCGCGCCGCCGTTGACGCGGAAGATCGGCTGATAGACCGGCGTGATCGCGCCCGGCTGCAGGATGCGATTGAGTGCCGACTCCGTCATAAGTGTTCCAGCAGGTTCACCGCGACGTTGGCGATCTCCATCATCGACTTCGGCTTGTGCAGGAACGCGTCCGCGCCGCGGTTGTAGGACTCGCGCTCGATCTCGGGTGTGCCGTAGGCGCTGAGCAGGATGACGCGCGTCTCGGAGCTGCGCTGGTGGATGTCGGCGACGATCTGCAGCCCTTCCACGCCGCCGATGCCGGTCAGGCGGAGGTCGGCGATGACGAGGTCGTAGCGGCGGTTGGCGAGCAGCGCCTGCGCCTCCTCGAGCTCGTACGCCGAGTCGACGGTGTAGCCGAGGCCTTCGAAATACCTGCGCATGGCCAGGACGATCAGCTCCTCGTCGTCCACGATCAGAATCCGGTTCCGTACTGCTTCCGACAACATCACGCGCCGCTCCCGGCGGGTCCCCGATACACCGGGAATCTCATGGTCAGGATGGCACCACCGCCGTCTGCATTTCCTGCAGCGATGGTGCCACCGTGCTCATCTACGATGCGCTGCACGATCGACAGGCCGAGGCCCGTGCCACCGCGCCGACGCGTGAAGAACGGCTGGAAGACTTTGGGCAGATCGACGGGGTCGAAGCCGGGACCGTAGTCGCGCACCACGCACTCGATCGTCGACGCGTCGACGGCACGGGCGCGCACGATCACGCGCTGCTCCGGCCTGGAGTGCTGGATGGCGTTGTGGATGAGGTTCTCGAAGGCGTGGCCGAGTCGGTTCGCGTCCATGAGCATCGGCAGGCCAGCCTCGTATTCGGCGTCGATGGTCACCGAAGTCCGCGCCGCGATCTGGCGGCAGCCATCGAGGACGCCGGCCAGCACGTCGTCGAGCTTTCCCTCGCTCATGTCGAGCGTCCAGGTCTTGCCGTACTCGAGGAGGCTCTCCATCAGGCGATTGAGGCGGTCGAGCCAGATGCGGAGGATGCCGAACAGCTCCATCACCCCCTCGTCGGGCGGCAGCATTTCCTGGAGCGCGTCGACGGTCAGGCCCATGCCGAAGATCGGGTTGCGGACCTCGTGCGCCACGCCGGCCACGAGCTCGCCGAGAGCCGCCAGCTGCTCGCCGCGGCGGACGGATTCCTGCAGGCGCACGACGTCGGTGGTGTTGCGCATGGCCACGATCACGCGCTCCTCTTCGTCAGAGGCGGAGCGGTACCAGTTCGCGGTGACGTCCCAGTGCGTGGCGCCGACGTTGATCTGCGCGCTGCACGGCGCGTGGCTGTCGTGCACGGCCGAGACGATGTCGGAGAGCGTGGTCCACGGCTCCTGCTCGAACATGCGGATGCCGCGTCCGAGGCTGTCCACGAAGTCGCCGCCGGCGAGGTCGCGGGCGGCGCGGTTGAGGCGGGCGATGGTGCCGTCCATCAGGGTGATGAAGACCGGCAGCTCGATGGCGTCGAACGTGAGCGACCACTCCTGCCCCTTGCGCTCGATCATCTGCTGCAGTTGCGTGCGCACGATCAGGCGTCCCAGCGAGGCGCCGGCGCGGGTGAGGGCGCGGCGGCGCTGCTCGCTCATGGGACGGACGGCGCGGGCCAGGATCTCCATCACGCCGACGATGCGGTCGGCGTCGCGCAACGGCACGGCCACCGCGCCGTGGAGGCCCGCGCGCGCCGCGGCCTCGGCGCGCATGATCCCCGACTCGTCGAGGATGTCGGTCATCCAGATCACTTCGTCGCGCGCCCAGGCGCGGCCGGGGACGCCGCGGCCACGGGTGAAGCGCAGCTCGGCCACGCGCTCGCGGAACCTGGCCGCGTCGAGGCTGTCGCGCGACCAGATCGCGGCCGGATCGAGCCGCGTGCCGGTGGGGTCGACGAGCCACATCACGGCGCAGTCCCAGCCGTCGGACTCGCAGATGAACTCGAGCACGTCGTCGAGCCCTTCCTCGAGCGGCTTCTCCGCGGCGAAGATGCGCGTCACCGCCAGCTCCAGCATGTCCTCGCGCTCGCCGCGGCTGACGTCGGTCATGTCGCGGAGGAGGAAGACCGCGCCTTCGTCGGACGGCGTGCCGGTCACGGCGAAGGTGCGCTCCACGCCGTCGATGACGATGCGGGCGTCGGCGCTGACGGAGCGTCCGGCCAGCGTGCGCTCGGCCAGATTGCGCCACCATTTCGCCAGCGGATCGAAGCCGTTGGCCTGCAGGGTGGTGAAGCCGCGGTTGCAGCGTCCGACCTCCAGCGCTGGCGTCACGATCCACAGCGGATCGGGCACGCTCGCCAGCAGTGCGTCAACGAGGTTGGACATGGTGACCGTCAGACTATAATCACCGCCGCCTTGCGCGACCTCAAAGTCTTTTCCGGTCGATCCCACGAATCGCTGACCACGGAGATCTGTGCGCACCTCGGTGTGGAGCAGGGACACGTGACGCTCTACAGTTTCTCGGACGGCGAGCATTACGTGCAGATCGACGAGAACGTCCGCGGGGCGGACGTCTTCATCGTCCAGCCGACCTGCCCTCCCTCGGTGAACGATCACCTGATGGAGCTGCTGATCATGCTCGACGCGTTCAAGCGCTCGTCGGCCGAGCGGGTCACCGCCGTCGTGCCGTACTACGGCTACGCGCGGCAGGACCGCAAGGACAAGCCGCGCGTGCCGATCACGGCCAAGCTCGCGGCGGACCTGATCAGCGCCGCCGGCGCGGACCGCGTGCTCACGCTCGATCTGCACGCCGCGCAGATCCAGGGCTTCTTCAACATCCCCGTCGACCATCTCTTCGCGGCGCCGGTGATCGTCGGACATCTGAAAAGCCTCGAGCTGGACGACCTGACCATCGTCTCGCCGGACGCCGGAGGCGTGGAGCGCGCCCGAGCCTATGCAAAGAGGCTCGGCGCGTCGCTGGCCATCATCGACAAGCGGCGCTTCGCCAAGAACCAGACCGAGGTGATGAACATCATCGGCGAGGTGGAAGGGCGCAACGTCTTCATCGTCGACGACATCATCGACACGGCCGGGACGCTGATCCACTCCGTGCAGGCGCTGCACGAGCAGGGGGCACGGTCGATCTCGGCCGCGTGCACGCACGCCGTGCTGTCGGGGCCGGCGGTCCAGCGCATCAATACCTCGAACCTTCTGCAGGTCGTGACCACGAACAGCATCCCCATGGAGGAGAAGGCGGCGGACTGCCCGAAGCTGAAGACGCTGTCGATCGCACCGCTGCTGGCCGAGGCGATCAAGAGAATTCACAGTGAGGACAGTGTGTCGTCGCTGTTCGAGATGTAGCGGCGTTCACGGGTTGCTCGTTGCTCGTTGGGGGTGCCTTCAGCCGATGCCGCACACCAGCCGGGCAACGAGTAACGCCGTACGGGAATAAGCCTCTCTTTCCAGCGATTTACCGCGTTTTGCGAACTAGTTCATTAAGGAGTCAGCATCATGGCTGAGGTCACGTTGGAAGTAACGCGCCGCGAAGAAACCGGCAAGGAAGTAGCGAAGAAGCTGCGTCGCGACGGCAAGATCCCGGCCGTGGTGTATGGGGGTCACAAGGAGTCGGTGGCGATCACCGTCGACCGCAAGGCGGTCAGCGAGCTGGTCACCAAGGGCGAGCATGGCATCCGCTCGGTCTTCCTGCTGAAGATGGCGGGCAGCGACCAGCAGCGCCACGCCATGATCAAGGAGATCACCATCGACCCGATCTCCCGCAAGATGAAGCACATCGATTTCGTCCGCGTGGTCATGGACGAGAAGATCAAGGTCACGGTCCCGGTGCACATCACCGGCACGGCCATCGGCGTCAAGGAAGGCGGCATCCTCGACTGGCAGGTTCGCGAGGTCCACATCGAGACACTCCCGACTTCGATCCCCGATGCGATCGACGTCGACGTGACCGCGCTGAACAGCCACGAGTATCTCCGCGTCAAGGACATCAAGCTCCCCGAGGGTGCGAGGATCCTGGACGATCCGGAGCGCGTCGTCGTCGGCGTCACCCATGCCAAGGCGGAGGTCGTCGATCCGGCGCTCGCCGAGGCGGCCGTTGCCGAGCCCGAGCTCATCAAGAAGGGGAAGGAAGAGGACAAGTAATCCTCGACCGGTCCCGCTCCGAAGCCCCGCGCACGCGCGGGGCTTTTTGTTTGCGAGGTTTTCGAATGAAAAAGATCGCTGTCCTGCTGGTCCTGCTCCTCGCCGCCGCCGGTTGCAAGCGGGGCGAGACGCCGGTCGCACAGAAGAAAACGGCCTCCGCTCCCGCGTCGACCGAGACCGGCATCGAGCCGGGGAAGATCATGCCCGAGTACGCGGCCGTCAACCTGGACGGCTCGAAGTTCGAGCTGGCCGCGCGGAGGAAGAACGTCGTCCTGCTGAACCTCTGGGCCACGTGGTGCGGCCCCTGCCGCTACGAGATCCCGGAGCTGCAGCGCATCCATGACACGTACGCGAAGCAGGGCTTCGAAGTGGTCGGCGTGAGTCTGGACGAGGGCGCAGTCGAGTCGGTCAGGGAGTTCGTGGCGGAGAACAGGATGACGTATCCGATCGTCCTCGACCCCGCGGGGGAGATCGCCAACATTCTCCAGGCCTCGGTGCTGCCGACGACGGTGCTGATCGACCGCGACGGGCGCATCCTCTGGAAAGACATTGGCCAGATCTCGGCGAACGATCAGGAGTTGAAGGCGGCCATCGAAAAGGCGCTCTGATCAGGTATGCCGGCGGTCCGGCGTCCCGCGCTCCTCGCGACGGCGATCGCGCTGGCGTTGAATGAACGAAGTGATGTCGCGCGCCATCTTGCCGAGCAACAGGCGCATCGGCAGATAGGCGAGGCCGACCGCGATGACGAGCGCGACGGCCGACGCGAGTAGTACGACGATGAGTGTAATGACTGACATCCGGGCCTTCCTTGGGATGTTGGAGAGCAAAGCGCCTGCCGTCTCGAGCCGCGATGGAAGCCTTTCAGGTCCCGCCGATCCCTCCGCGGCTGCGCGAGCCGCTACGGGCCGCCCTGCGCGGGCAAACCGCCCTCTGGCCGCCGGATCTTGACGATGGGGAAGTGCGCGCCCTCGTCGAGCACGGGGTCGCGCCGCTCGTCTACGCCGTGCAATCGTTGCCGAATCTCCGCGACGCCGCCATCCGCGCGGCGGCCATCGAGCCGCTCCGTGCCGCGGACCTGCGCGACGTGCTGCGCGAGCTGGCGTCGCGCGGCATCGACGTCCTGATCACGAAGGGGACCGCGCTGGCGTACGACGTCTACGCCGCCCCGGAGCTCCGCCCCCGCGGCGACGTCGACCTGCTCGTTTCTCGCGACCAGGCCGAGGAGGCCATTGCGGTGTTCCGCGCGTGCGGGTTCGCGGAGCGCCTCACCAGCGGCGACGAGCACGGGGTGCGGCAGGTGGCCCTCACACGCTCCGACGCGCACGGTGTGCGGCACGAGTACGACCTGCACTGGGACGTGGCCAACACGCCCCTCTTCGCCTCGGCGTTGCGTTTCGACGCGATGCGGGCGCGCGCGATCGCGGTGCCGCCACTGGGCGAGCACGCCCGCGGGCTGAATCACGCCGACGCGCTGCTGCTGGCCTGCATCCACCGCGTCGCCCATCACCACGACAGCGAGCGCCTGATCTGGCTCGTCGACGTCGCCCTCCTGCGCGACCGCATGTCGCCCGATGAGCATCGCGACTTCTGGCAGCAGGCCGCCGCGGCGCGGGTTGTCGGCATCTGCCGACGCTCGATCGAGCTGGCGGATGAGTGGCTCTCGCGCACGCCGCGCCACGGCGCCGAGGAGTTCCTCGGCGCGGACGAACTGGCGCGCGATGAGGCGTCGAGCGCGTTCCTCGACCGCGAGCTGACGTACGGCGGGGTGATGCTGGCCAACCTCCGCGCCCTGCCGTGGCGGCTGCGAATGCAGCGGCTCTGGCAGCTCGCGTTCCCGCCGGCGGCCTTCCTGCGGCAGACCTACGGCGCACGAGGTCCGCTGCCGTGGCTCTATGTGCGGCGAGGCGTCAGGGGAGTGCGACGACTGTTCCGGCGCATGTCCTGAACGCGCGGCGTTCGGATCACGAAGACTTCGGTCGAGACGCGCGGGGCTGCCGATGAGGGGCAATCCTCTCCCCATGAGGCGCTCGCGTCTGCCCATGAGGCGCGCGTGCCTGCAGGGGAGACGTGCGTGCCTCCCGCTGAGCGTCGCCGGCTTCGCGCTCTACCGGTGACGCCTCGAGATGAGGCACCCGCGCCTCATTTCGACTGGCGAGTCCTCTTGTTGCGACAAAAACTGTAACAGTCCGGGGCCATGGCGCGAGTACCTCTCGGGTACCTTTTCTCATCGTTCGACAAAGTCTCCCATCCTCCGGAGTGAGGGCCCCGCGACGGAGTGTGGACGGACCGGCGCCGAACGAAATTGAGAAAAAAGGATCGAATGATGAGTAACACGACGAAAACGATTGCCATTGAACACGAAGAACCCACCGTGGCGGGGGAAACGCAGGCCGCCAACCGGTTCACGCCGGACGCACAGGAGCGCGTGATGCGCCTGCGGGCGATGGGCGACGAGTTTCCGGACACGGCGGAAGTGCGCCAGCTCACGCTGGGCGAGATCCGGGTCGCGCGAGGAACACCGGCTGCCGCGCTGGAGAAAGCGGCGTTGTTCGCCGAGGCCGCTCCGGGCGTCGGAACCACGCCGGAGGACGTGGTGGCGTTGCGCGAGGCCATCGCCTTCGAGATGGCCTACGGCGGCGTGCGCGATGAGGCTCTGGCCGTGGCACGCCGCGTCGACCAGGCCATCCTGCGCCGCAAGATGAAGGCGGTGCGAACGGCCCGCGCGCTGTACCGGATCGGCAAGGGCTACGTGACGCTCGATGCCCGCGACTCGCTGCGGACGCACGTGCAGGAGATGAAGCGTGCGCTGGTGCGTCCGCCGCGCCGCAAGAAGAGCAGCGATCCGGAACCGGAGCCGCTCGCGGCAGTGAAGTGATCGAGGGGCCGGAGGAGGGTCTGATCTGCCATCGTCGCCTCTCCCGGCTCCTCTCCCGTAACGCATCGGGCCGCGACCGTCGGGGTCGCGGCCCGATTTCGTTTCCAGCGTATCAAAGTCCGGAGCTCACCCCGAGGCGCATTCGCGCACGTGCGTGACCAGTTGCCCGATGTCGAAGGGCTTGGACAGCACCCGGAACACCGGACGCGCGCGGGACGTGTCGCTGGCGCCCTGGTGATTGGCGGTCATGACGATCACCCACGGTTTGGGCGTCTCGCGGGTCTGCTCCAGGTAGCGGAGCACGCCGTGACCGTCCACGCGCGGCATCATCAGGTCGAGGAGAACCGTCGCGTAATCGTTGCGGGTCAGCTTCTCGATCGCCTCGTGGCCGTCGCGCGCGCTCTCGACCTCGAACTGCTCCCGTTTCAGGACGCGCTCGACCATCGTGCGGATGGCGTCATCATCATCGACGACAAGGATCTTCTTTTTGTGCTGCTGCTGCTCGGACAACAAAACCTCCAGCCCCGGCCCGGTAGCAAATCAGTTGCCATGCAGGCTCGTCAAGAGAGCGACAATGAGGGCATGAACGTTCCACCCGCCGGCTGGTCCATCGTCGAAGACCATCACCTCGAGAAATCGTTTACGTTTCCTGACTTTGCCTCCGCCCTGGCGTTCACGAACGAGGTCGGCGCGCTGGCCGAGGAAGCGGAGCATCATCCCGACATCCACCTGTCGTGGGGCAAGGTGCGGCTCACGCTCTGGACCCACACGGCCAACGGCCTGACGGAAAAGGACTTTGCCCTCGCTACCAGGATCGAGCGTTTGTGGCATCATGCTTCCGGTCCGACATGACGACACTCACGGAAATCGAGGGGCGCAGTGTATTTCGACGTTCGACGGACGTCGTCTGCCGTGCCGTCGGCCACGAGTCGATCCTCGTGCCGATCCGCAACAATGTCGGCAACCTCGACTTCGTCTACACCCTCTCGCCCGTTGCGGCGCGCATCTGGCAACTGATCGACGGCGTCCGCACGGCGGATGAGATCGTCGAGACGATCTGTGCCGAGTACGACATCGACCGCGACACGGCCCTCAGCGACCTGGCCGCGCTCGTCGCCGATCTGACCGAAGTCTCCCTGATCTCGAAGACCACATGATCGAAACCCAGACTTACGCCGATTTCAGCCGCATCGTTCACGACACCGTGAACCCGCTGCGCGTCCCGGTCAACGGCACGATCGAGGTCACGAACCGCTGCCCGCTCGAGTGCGCGCACTGCTACAACAACCTGCCGATGAACGACGCCGGCGCGCGTCACCGCGAGCTGTCGCTCGACGACCACAAGCGCCTCCTCGACGAGCTCTTCGACCTTGGCTGCCTCTGGCTGCTCTACTCCGGCGGCGAGATCTTCGCCCGCCCCGACTTTCTGGAGATCTACCGTTACGCGCACGCGAAGGGCTTCCTGATCACGCTCTTCACGAACGCGACGCTCGTCACCGAGCGCGTGGCCGATGCGCTGGTGCAGCATCCGCCGTTCGACATCGAGGTCACGCTCTACGGCCGCACCAAGGCCACGTACGAGTCGCTGACCGGCATCCCCGGCTCGTTCGAGAAGTGCCTGCGCGGGATCCGGCTGATCCTCGACCGCAAGCTGCCGCTGAAACTGAAGACCGTGGCCCTGACGATCAACAAGCACGAGATCGCGGCCATGAAGGCGTTCGCCGAGGAGCTGGGCGTCGAGTTCAAGTTCGACCCGATGATCAATCCGCGCATCGACTGCTCGTCCAGCCCCCTGGCCGTGCGGCTCTCGCCCGCGGACGTGGTCTCGCTCGACCTCGAGGAGCCGGAGCGCATCGCCGAGTGGCGGCGCCTGGCCATCGAGTGCGCGCCGATCCTTCCGGAGGAAGGGGAGGCGCGGATGCTGTACGAGTGCGGCGGCGGCGTGAACACGTTCGCCATCGACCCGTACGGCGACATGACCATCTGCGTGCTCTCGCACGTGGACCGCTACAACGTCCGCGACGGCAGCGTGGCCGAGGGGTGGGAGCACTTCCTCCGCGGCGTGCGCGGACGCCGCACCACGCGCATTACCAAGTGCACGCGCTGCGCGCTCAAGTCGTTGTGCGGCTCGTGCGCGGCAAACGCGGAGCTGGAAGCGGGAGACCCCGAGGCGCCGGTCGATTTCCTGTGCAAGACGGCCCATCTGCGGGCCGAAGTGTTCGGCGTCACGGTGCCGGAGCACGGGGACTGCGAATATTGTCCGGACGGCTCACATCGCGTTGACATTCTGGAGATGGTGGACAAGGTACAGTCGCGCAACGGACGGGACGTCGCGGAAGTGATCGCGGCGGCGCCGGACGCCGCGGCGCGCACAGCCTGCGGCCCCGCGTCGTGTGGTTCGTGCAGCGCTCACTGAGCGGGAGAGAGGGAAGATGAAGAAAGACAATCAGCAGGAAAAGAAGGCGTACGAGAAGCCGGTCCTGAAGCGCTTTCCGCTGCGGCCGGAAGAAGCGGTCCTCGGCTTCTGCAAGAGCAACGCGGCCAGCGGTCCTAGCGGCGGCGGCTGCCGCGGCGTCACGTCCTGCATGTCGCCGGGCTCGTAAGTGCCGCCAGAGTCGTGGCTGTCGATCGCCAACCTGACGATCGCCGTCCGCTGCGAGGATGACCGCCTGCAGTGGACTTGGGAGGAGCCGGTCTCGCGCTTTCTCGTCGACGCGCGTCCCGCGGACGTCGAGCTCACGGTCGCCGTCGACGACTCGACGACCGGTCGGCTCGACGTCTCGTCTCCCGCCTTCGACTCCGGCGCCGTCTGGACGCTCTTCCGCGAGCCCGGCGGCTACCGCCTCGACTTTCATTCCGAGACCTTCGGCGCCGCGCCGTACAAGACCGCGCGCTTCGACGAGACCTTCACCCGCGGCACGATCCTCATGCAGCCGCACGTGGCGCATCTCAATCCGCTCGACTATCCCCTCGACGAGGTGCTGATGGCCAATCTCCTCGGACGCGGCCGCGGCGTGGAGCTGCACTCCTGCGGCATCGTCGACCGCGACGGGCGCGGACATCTCTTCGTCGGCGTCTCCGGTGCGGGGAAGACCACGACGGCGCATCTGTGGGAAGAGCGGGCGAGCGGCATCGTCAGCGACGACCGCGTGATCGTGCGGGAGCATGAGGGAGCGATGTGGATGTTCGGCACGCCGTGGCACGGCGAGGCCGAGCTGTCGATGCCGGGCGGCGCGCCGCTGGCCGGCGTCTACCTGCTCGTACAGTCGGACGCGAACGAGCTCGTGCCGCTGACGCCCGCGGACGCGGTGGCGCGCCTGTTCCGCTGCACGTTTCCGCTGTTCTTCGACGCCTCCTCGATCGACTTCACGCTGTCGTTCCTCGATCGCATCGCGTCGAGCGTCCCCGTGCGCGAGCTGCGCTTCACGCGCGACCGCGCGGTGGTCGACCTCGTGCTCGCCGCGTGAGGGCCGGGTGATGGACGACGCGACCTCCCTCATCGTCGACCTGCTGGCCCGCGGCCACGCCGTGCAGTTCCGCGCCCGCGGCGACAGCATGTACCCGGTCATCCGTGATAACGACCTGTTGCACGTCGAGCCGGCCCAACGCATCGCCCGCGGCGACGTAGTGCTGATCCTCGCCGACCGCGGCCTCACCGCGCACCGCGTGACCTCCCGCCGCGGCACGACGATCGTCACCCGCGGCGACAACGCCCCCGCACCGGACGATGCCTGCGACGCGTCGCAAGTCCTCGGCAAAGTGCTGTACGCGGAGCGCGACGGAAAACGCGTCAACGTCTGGAGCGCGCTCGCCCGCGCCACCGCGTTCCTGCGCCGCACGCTCCATCGTTCCGCGCATGCATATGGAGTGCGGCGGCCTTAGTACTCCATTCGCTAAGTACAGCTCCCCGGAAATAGGTGTCCAGCATTTGCGAGCGCCGGCCGGTCAGCTGCGAGGCGCCGCGACGAGGCGATGCGGGGCCATCGGCGAGGAGCGGCAACGAAGCAGATGGCCGGTCG
>Ga0190272_10000192_pt1 | contig 36973 bp, 35 predicted proteins | sample Popmic504T_FD_133746 | JGI IMG/M metagenome (GOLD analysis project Ga0190272, IMG submission 133746) | Populus adjacent soil microbial communities from riparian zone of Shoshone River, Wyoming, USA - 504 T | ecosystem: Environmental > Terrestrial > Soil > Riparian zone | place: USA: Wyoming...
GACCGAGCCAGCCCGGGGTCCCGTAGAAGAAGGGCAGCAGGTCGAGGCCGGAACGCGCGGTCACCGCGACCGCCTCGTCGACCCCGCTCCAGTCGTAGTCGGAGCGGGGCGAGGGCTGCACCGCCTGCCAGAACACCGGCGTCCGGACGACGTCGATGCCACCGGTTCGCATGCGCTTGGTGTCGGCGTCGCTCAGCGACGTCTGCGGCACGACCCCGAAGAAGTCGCGCGGCAGGCGCGCCTGGGCGCTCGCCGCCCCGACCACGGTCAGCGCGAGCAGCGTCAGCGCCATCAGCTTCATCGTCGTCCGCATCGGATCAATCAACACGCGAGGGGGGCCTGAAGGAGCGGCGGTAGGCGGTGGGCGTGGTCGAAGTGATGCGGCGAAAGTGATCGCGCAGCGAGGCGGCGGTGCCAAAGCCCGCTCGCCAGGCGACCGCCTCGACCGGGAGCTCGGATTCCTCGAGCAGGCGACGCGCCTCGAGCACGCGCTGGGAGAGCAGCCACTGCAACGGCGTAGTGCCGGTTTCCTCGCGGAAGCGGCGGGAGAAGGTGCGGGGGCTGACGCCGGCGTGGCGGGCCATCGCGGCGACGTCGAGCGGGTCGGCGAGGCGCTCAGCGGCCCAGCGCCGGGTCTGCTCCAGCGACTCGGCGGCGCCGTTTGGGGGCAGTGGTGGGCGCTCGATGAACTGGGCCTGGCCGCCCTCGCGATGGGGCGCGGCGACCATCTGGCGGGCGACCCGCTCCCCTACCGCGACCCCGCAGTCCTTGCGGATCGCGTAGAGGCAGAGGTCGATGCCGGCGCTGAGGCCGGCCGACGTCATCACCTCCTCTTCGTCGACGTAGAGCGCGGCGGCGTCGACCTCGACCCGAGGGAATCGACTTGCCAGCTCCGCGGCAAACGCCCAGTGGGTGGTGGCCCGGCGACCGTCGAGCAGGCCAGCGTGGGCGAGCGCGAAGGCGCCGGCGCAGACGGAGAGCAGGCGCGCCCCGCCCTCGGCGGCGGCGCGCAGGGCCTCGACCACCTCGCCGGGCGGCGGGTCGAGAACCGCGAGGTAGGCGGGGACTACGACCGTGTCGGCGGTTTCCAGCGCCCGCAGGTCGCCCTCGGGCCCGACGGTGAACCCGTTCAAGGTGCGGACCTGCGCCCCGCCGGGCGAGCAGGTCGAGAACTCGTACAGGGGCGTCCCGTCGTCGTCGTGCGCCAGCCCGAATGCCTGGGCGGGCGCGGTCAGGTCGAAGGCGACCAGGCCCTCGAGGCAGAGCGTGACCACGCGGTGCATGGCAGAAATCTAGCGAACATTGGCAATCCTGCCACTGGCGAGAACCGGCGCTCGCCGCCAAGATGCCACCCATGCAGATAGCGATCCTGATTTTCGAGAAGTTGACCGCGCTCGACGCGATCGGGCCCTACGAGGTGCTGCGCTCGGTGCCGGGTTGGGAAGTCAAGTTCGTCGGACCCGAGAAGGGGCCCGTGCGCACCGACTGCGGCGCGCTCGGCCTCAGCGCCGACTACGGCCTCGATGAAGTGAGCGAGGCCGATGTCGTGCTCGTCCCGGGCGGCGAGGGGAACCGGCCGCTGCTGGAAGACGAGGCCGTCCTCTCCTGGCTGCGCAAAGTCGACGAGAAGACGAAGTGGACGACCTCAGTCTGCACCGGCTCGCTCGTGCTCGGCGCCGCCGGGCTGCTGCAGGGCAAGCGTGTAACCGGGCACTGGCTCTACCTCGAGCCACTGCGCGAGTACGGCGCCGATCCGGTCGGCGGCCGCTTCGTCGAGGACGGCAAGGTCATCACCGCGGCCGGCGTCTCGGCCGGGATCGACATGGCGCTGCACCTGGTCGGCCGTGAGGCCGGTCCGGAGGTCGCCCAGGCCGTCCAGCTGGGGATCGAGTACGACCCCCAGCCGCCCTTCAACGCGGGCTCGCCGCAGAAGGCGCCGCAGCCGATCGTCGAGGTGGTCACCACTGTCGCCGGCACGGCCGACGAGTGGCTCGGCGCCGCTAGCGAGCGAGCCTGAGTCGCACCGCGCGGGTGGCGCGGGAACCGGGGATCGCAACCAGCAGCTGCCCCCTGAGCTGGCCACGTCGCGCCAGCAGTGGGCGACCGCGTTCGTTGAGCGCGACGCGGAAAGTGTGAGAGCGCCCGCCACCGAGCCGGAAGGCGCGACCGGCGACGCCGACCCGCACGACCCGGGTCGGGACCCCGCGGCGGGCGACAAGGGGCATCCTGGCCTGGGTACGGAGGATGATCCGCCCCGGACAGCTCTCGCCGGCGGCCCAGCCGCAACGGATCCAGAGGCTCAGGGTCCCGCCCTCGGCGCGGACGTTCCTCACCGTCAGCGGCGGCAGCTCGGGCGGCCCCGAGACGGCGCCGACGGTCGTCCCTTCGACGTAGTTGTTGTCGATGTTGATCGTCGTTCCGCCCCAGATCTCGTTGTGGCCGCCGCGGTACTGGTGGATGCGCTGGTGGGTAGGCCAGGCGGTCGAGGGGACGTAGGGGTCGAGGGCGTTCACGCCGCCGTTCCAGTTGGCGAACCAGATGTCATCGGGCAGCAGGTACTCGTCGTTGTCGGCTTCGCGGGCGAGGTCGACGATGCCTGAGGCGCTCGAGCTGTAGACGCCGGAGCTGTAGCCGAGCTCGTGCAGCTCGGCGGTCCAGGCCTCAAGGAAGGTCAGCGTCGCCCTGGTCGCGCTCGTGGTCCGCGTGTAGGCCTCCATGTCGAAGTAGATCGGGCTGCCGGGCCCCATGCCGATGCTCTGCGCGTCGGCCACCGCGTCCTGGGCCTCGGCGACGCCCTGGGCGACGGCGGTCGTCAGGTTCGTGCTCAGCTCGGCGCAGGTGCCGCAGACGCCGGTCGGCGACTGCAGGCCGACGTAGGTCGGGATCAGGTGCCAGCCCTCGGCGACCTGTTCGGTCACCCAGGCCGCGGTCAGGTTCGGCTGCGAGCAGGCGCGGTTGAGGCCGCCGATGTAGACGCCGATCGCGCCGTAGGGGGAGGATTTGCCCCAGGCGTCCATCGTCCGCGAGGAGGGTGCGGTGCAGGCGTCGAAGCCGAGCCCGGTGTACTCGTCGGACCCGGTGACCGTCGTCGTCACCGCGCTGGCGCGGGCCTGCGGGCGCTCGACGGCGGCGGGGTCGATCAGGATCGCCCGGCGGCCGCCGATCGCGTTCGAGGGACAGCGCTGGTTCGCGCCCGGCGTCCCGAGGTAGACCGCGCGGCGGTCGAGCCGCACGCACATTCGGGGGTTCTCGGCGAGGCGGTAGACCGGCCAGCCCTTGGGTACGGCGACGTCACGACCCTGGAAGTGGATGGTTTTGGCGCTCGCCGAAGTTGCTCCGATCGCGAGCAAGAGAAGAAACACCACCGCCGAACGAAACAGCCGCATACCCGCTCAACCATTGCAATCGACAAACGATTCGGCCCTCAGGTGGCCGAGATTGCATCCTGGGCTGCAGATCAGGGGGCCGGGGTCAGGTACAACTCCCGCCAGGGCCCCTCGCCGGCCATCGGCTGCGTGCGGCCCTCGAGCCAGTCGGCCTGCAAGTCGTCGTAGTGGGGGCTGGCGGGGTGGCCTGACTGGCCGGTGAACATCTGCCAACGCGAGCGCTCGGGCGCGGTCGGGTCGGCGACCATGCGCCAGCTCGGCGCCCAGACGGCTTTGTAGGGGTCGTTGGGGTCGTAGGCGATCTGGCTCACCGTCTCCTGGGCGCCGCCGGCCCGCAGGCGCCGGTTGAGCAGCTTGCGCAGCAGCGGGTTGGCAGCACCGAGCGGGTGCGGGAACTCCATCTCGTGAACCTGGCCCCAGCGCCATCCATCGGGGTCGGGGCCGAAGCGGTCGGTGAGGTCGTCGAGGGCGCCGCTCAGCGCCTCGAGGACGAGCTCGTCCCAGGGCCGCCCGATCAGCTCCTCGTCGTCTTCCTCCCAGAGCTTCATCAGGTGCGAGTGCCAGCGCCAGGGCGAGGTGACGTGCGGGGTGAAGCCGTTGTCGGCGCGGTCGAGCCAGCGCTCGCAGAGGTCGCGGTCGCCGATCGCGGCGCGCGCCACCTCACGCGCCAGCCGCAGCAGGAAGGCCTGGTAGATCGTGCCGGCGATCGTCTCTCGATCGAGCCGCCCGTCCCAGCTGCGCAGGCGCTCGATCGCGCTCAGCTCGCGCTGCCCGGCAGGCGAGAGCCGTCCCAGCCGCGCGGCGGCGTCGACGCCGGGGATCGAGAAGTTGTCCGACTGCATCGCCTCGAAATCGTCGAGGTCGTGCTCGTCGCTGGCGCGCAGCAGCTGCTCGACGCGGGCGGCGCGGAAGCCGTCGAGCCAGTCGCTGGTGATGTGGTGCGGGTACTCGTCGCCGACCAGCCGGTTGTTGGCGGTGACCAGGAACCCGCTCTCGGGATCGACCGCCTCGGGCAGTTCCTCGTAGGGGATCGTGCCCTCCCACTCGAACTCCCCCGTCCAGCCCGGCTTCGGCAGGTCGGGGCAGCCGCCCTTGCGCAGCGGCAGCCTGCCGATCAGCTTGAACCCAATCGAGCCGTGGCGGTCGGCCCAGACCAGGCTCGAGGCGGGCGAGGTGTGGCCCTCCAGGCTGGCGACCAGGTCCGGCCCGGACTCGATCCCGTGCAGATCGAACATGCCCATGAAGGCGGTCGGCCGGTCGAGCGCGATCCAGCGCAGGGTGAGCGGCTCGCCCTCGTCGGCGCCGAGCGCCTCGTTGACGATCGGGCCGTGGTGGGTGGCGCGCACCGTGAGCACCTCGGGCGCGTCGCGTCCCTTGACCGGGATCTCCTCGCGCACGATCTCGAGCGGCAGCCACTCGTCTTCGAAGAGGTAGCGGTCGTCCTCGACCCGCTCGACGAAGAGGTCCTGGACGTCCCCCATCACGTTGGTGAAACTCCAACAGACGTCGTTGTTCTGGCCCATGTAGACGCCAGGCATGCCCGGCAGCGAGGCGCCGCGGACGAAGCGGTCGCCGAGCGTGAGGCCGACCTGGTACCAGATGCCCGGCATGCTCGGTGGCAAGTGCGGGTCGCCGGCCATCAGCGGCGAACCGGTCGCGCTCAGCGCCCCCGAGATCGCCCAGTTGTTGGAGCCGCTGGCCTCGGCAGCCATGCCGATCGTGCGCCTGACCGTGTCGATCTGCTCGGCCAGGGCGAGGCCGTCGCCGGACCAAGGTTCTTGGGTCGCGACCGGGTTGTCGGCCGGGTAGCCGGGGTCGAGCTTCGCCGCCAGCTCGGGGCCGAGCGCCCGCGTCATGTCGGCGCGCAGGAGCTCCTTCTCCCAGTTGGTCGAGAGGCCGAAGGCGAGCAGCTTGCCGATGCTGAGGATGTCGACCGGGCGCCAGGGCTGCCAGTTCAGGCGCAGCAGCTGCATCTCGAAGGGCAGCGCGTCAGCGCTCGCGGCCGCCGCGTTGACCCCGGCGCAGAAGCGCTCGAGCAGCGCCGTCAGCTCGAGGGCCAGCGTCGCCGCCTCGCGCTCGGCGGCGCGGCGAATCCCCAGCGTGCGCAGCAGGCGGTCCACCGGCAGCCCCTCCTCACCCGCCATCTCGGCCACCCGGCCGGAGACGACGCGGCGATAGAAGTCGAGCTGCCAGAGCCGGTCCTGGCCGTGGCAAAAGCCCTCGGCGAACCAGAGGTCGGCGGCGCTACCGGCCTCGACGTGGGGAACGCCCCAGCGGTCGCGACGGATCCGAACCGGGCCCTCGAGCCCGTCCAGAGAGATCTCGCCCTCTTCCTGCGGCAGCGGCCGCCGCGCCAGCCAGTGCCAGGCGGCGGCAGCGCCCACCGCAGCGAGACCCGTCCCGGCGACCCCGGCCAGCAGTCCTGTGCGCACCGCCCTCCCGCGACTCATCGGCGAAGCGTACTGGCCGGCCAGCCAGGACGCTGGGCTCTCATCCTGACTGGGCGGGGGCGAAACCGATACTTCTCGCATACCGTCGGGTTTGGTGGGACCGATCTTGTCCAAAACGCAGGGGAGGTTCGGAGATGGTTGTGTCACTCGGCGGTAGGCGAGGGCTACTTCTGGCGGCACTGCTGGCGAGCTGCGCGCTCGCGGTGGCGGTGGCGACACCAGGCGAGGCCAAGGTCGCGAAAGGCGCGAGCGGGGCCGGTGCCCTCGACCGCAGCTTCAACGGCGACGGCAAACTGGTGGTCAACTTTCCGCGCGACGAGGTCCGGTCGACCTCGCCTCAGTACGCACTGCCATACGAATTCGCGCCGGGACGTATCGCGATGGCCTCGGCCGGCGGCGGCAAGCTCGTCGTCGCCAGCAGCAAGGCGATCGTCTCCTACCTGCGCAACGGCCGCCCGAATCCGCGCTTCGGCGGCAACGGCGCCGTCGCGATCGGGCCGATCGGCGGCTCGCGCTTCCAGCTCGCCGACATCGCCATCGACTCCCAGGGGCGCCTCCTGGTCGCTGGCACGACGAAGCCGACCTCGGAAGTGGGGATGACCGGGATGTCGGTGGCCGGCCCGATCCCAAGCGTGGCGACGATCCGCCGTTATCTGCCCGACGGCCAGCTCGACCAGGGCTTCGGCAAAGAAGGCGTGCTCAACACCACCCTCGGCACCCAGCCGCCCACCTTTGAAGGGAAGGCGTTCGAGGCGGCGGCCGTGGCCGTCGTCGGGCTCGCCGTCGACGGACTGGACCGGCCGCTTCTGACTGGCAGCACGGTTACCGAAGTCGGGCGCTGCGCTCCCTCCGAGGCCCGCTACGAGCGCTCGCGGGCGATCGTCGCCCGGCTCAACCCAGACGGGACGCCCGACCCCAGCTTCGGCAGCGGTGGACTGCAATCGATCGGCGGGCTGTCCTGGCTGGGCTGGCCGATCCCGACCGCGACTGGCGTCCTCTCGCTCGGCGCCAACGTCGACCCCTGTCCCCAGGGCGGTCCCGGCAACCCATCGGTGATCGCGAGCCTCGGCGCCGACGGCAGCCCGAACCAGGCCTTCTCCGGAACCGGGTTCTGGTCCCGCCCCTTCGTCCGCGTCGGCGATCTCGTCGTGGCGCCCTCCGGCAAGCTCGTCCTGCTCGTGCGGACGATCGAACTGTCCCGGGGCGAGTGGATCGAATCGAAGGGGAAGGCGATGCGCCTGCGGCCCAACGGCTCCGTCGACACCGGCTTCGGCCGCGGCGGCAGCACCGACCTGCTGCTGAGCAGGGGATCGATCGGCGCGGTCGCGGTCGATGCCAAAAATCGCGTGCTGCTCGTCGGCCAGGTGCCGGTGAAAGCGCGCAAAGGCAGCAAAGGGCCCAGGGGGGCGCAATCGAAGCTGCTGGTGATGCGGACCACCGCAGCGGGCAAAGCCGACCTCGGCTTCGGCCGCAAAGGCCGCGTGACCACCGGCTTCGGGCCGCGGACGATGGTCCTCGCCACCGAGGTCCTGGCCGGGGCCAAAGGCCGAATCGTCGCCGGGGCCAAGATCTCGGGGCCCCGCACCTCGACCGACAACGCGTTCGCGATCGCCCGCTACCTGGGCAGGTGATCGGCAGGCGGCTGGGCGGCGTCGGCTACTCGCCGATGTCGCCCGGCAGCCGCCCCTCCGCTGCCAGCTTCTGCAGGTGCGCCTCCATCACCAGGGCGGCGGCGGGGCGGAGCTCGACGGGGACGTCGTCCCAGGCCTCGGCGAGCAGAGCCAGGCGGGAGCGCTCACCGCGCTCGAGCGCGGTGAGCAGGCGCCGCTCGCGCATCTCGCGGTGCTCGACGTACTCGGCCAGCTTCGCCGCGGGGTCGGTGATCCAGGGACCGTGGCCGGGGCAGATCAGCTCGATCTCCTCCGCCTGCATCCGTCGCAGCGAGTCCATGTAGGTGGCGAGAGAGCCGCCGTCGGGCGGGACGAAGGTCGAGCCCTCGCCCAGCACGAGGTCGCCGCTGAAGCAGACGCCGTCCCCACTGAGCAGGCAGACGTGGTCGGGGGCGTGACCGGGCGTGCCGACGGCGCGCAACCCGACGTGCTCCTCGCCGTCGGCGGGCAGGACGACGGGCGGCGCCCCAGGCCGGTCGCTCGCCGCCGCCAAGGCGAGCCGTTCGGCCCCATCGGCATGGTCACCGTGACCATGAGTGAGCAGAATGAGGCCGATCCCGCCCCGCTCCGCGGCGGCGGCCCGAACCGCATCGAGGTGGCCACCGTCCTCGGGACCGGGATCAATGACCGCACACGGACCCGACCCATACAAATAGGTGTTCGTCCCCGCCAGCGTCATCGGCCCCGGGTTGGGAGCAACGAGCCGGAGGATCTCCGGGTGGTCAGGCGCTTTATGCGTCATATAGACGTATAAAGCGCCTCGCGGCTCAGCCCGCGACCTCTTTAGCAATCGCCTCCCGCGCCTCTTCGGGCTCGAGCACGACGAGGTCGCCGGCGCCGCGCAGGATCTCCCGCACCAGCCATGAGGTGCCCGCGTACGGCAGCTCGATAACCACCGCGCCGTCGGCCAGCTCCTCGACCACGGTGCGCTCCTCACGCAGCCAGCGCGCCCGCTCGGGCGAGACCCAGACCCGCGCCACGTGGGCGGTCGGCACCTCGCCGTGCGTCATCCAGCCCTCGACCCCGGCCAGCTCCTCGACCTCGGGGCGCGCCTCGAAGGTCTGCTTCGAGGGCTTCGCCTCTTTGATCCGGTCGAGCTTGAAGTGACGGATCCCCTCTTTGGTCAGGTCGTAGCACTCGACGTACCAGCCCTCGCGCCCGTTCTCCAACCGGTAGGGCTCGACCGCGCGTTTGGTGAAGGTGTCCTCGTTCTCCTTGTAGTAGTTGAGCTCGAGCACGCGGCGGTCGGCGATCGCCTCGTTGACGACCCGCACGATCTCGGCGTCGCCCCCGCTGCCCGAAGCGATCTCCAGCCCCTCCTCGGAGGGGTCGTGGCCGAGCGCGCCGACGATTTTCTCGCGGGCGCTCTGCAGGCTGCCCTGCGGCAGGTGATCGCCGAAGAGGTCGATCGCGGCGACCAGCGCCTTCGCCTCCAGCGGCAGCAGACGGGCGGGGCGGGCGAAGTTGTCGCCGTAGGGCTCGGAGTCGACCTCGATCTCGTCGCCGAGGATTTCGGCGTAGAGGACGTAGGTGCCGCCGCCGAAGTTGACGACGTTGAGCAGCTCGATGTCCTCGCGCAGCTCTTCGTCGGTCAGTTCGAGCCGCTGGCGCAGCTCCGAGACACGCAGCCGCTCGTCCCGCTTGGCGGAGTCGATCAGGAGGCCGGCGAGGGTGACCAGGCGGGCGAAGCGCTCGGGCCGGATCGCCGCCTCACCGCGGCCGTTCGAGCGTCCCCGCGAGGTGTCCTCCCGGATCGGCCGCTCGACCGTCTTCGCCGGCTCGAAGCCGTTGTGGTGGCGCTGGTGAAGCAGCCCGAGGCGGCCCTCCGCTTCCTCGCGCAGCTCGTCGGGGCCGAGCACCTGCGCGTTCTGGCGCCAGCGCAGCACCCAGGCGATCAGCTCACGCGGCGAGGCGTAGTCGGTCTCGAAGACCGAGCCCTTGCCGGACGCGCCATCGGACTTCTTCGCCGCGCGCAGCTCGCCGTACTCGCCGAAGTCGCGCTCGATCAGCCAGGCGATGCGGTCGCGGACGAAGATCTTCGCGGTGCCGCGGATCTCCCCCAGCTGCCAGTCGGCGCGCTGGCCGTAGTCGCGGCGGTCGAAGTCCTCGGGCGGTGTGAAGTCGTGCTCAGCCTTGGAGGCGTAGCCGACCTTGCCTTGGATCCGCGAGAGGCGGAAGACGCGAACCGCCTCGCGCTCGTGCGAGTAGCCGATCAAATAGAACTGGCCGCCGCGGAAGACCAGGTGGAAGGGGTCGACCTTGCGCTTCGCGGTCTCGTCGCGTTCCATCGTGTAGTAGGTGAACTCGATCGTCTTGCGGCGCGAGATCGCGGTCTCGATCTTCGAGAGGCGCTGCGAGAGGTCGCGGCCGCCGGCGGAGGCGGTCATCGCGATCTCGACCGGGGCGCGCTCGCCCTCGCTGATCGGGTTGGGGTGCCCCCAGGCGACCTGCTGCAGCGCCAGGCGCAGCGGCTCCGCGTAGGCGAAGCCGCCGTCGGTGAGCAGCGAGAGCGCCGTCGAGAGCGCCGCCAGCTCCTCGTCGGAGAAGGTGATCGGGTCGAGGTAGAAGTTCTCCGGCGGCAGCGAGTAGAGCTCGGCCTCGAAGAAGCCCTCGCCTGGTTTCTCGACCCCGAGCTGGATCCCGAGGCTCTCCAGCTCGGCCCGGTCCGCGTAGAAGCGACGCGCGAAGGCGTCGTCGTTCATGTCGCTGTAGCCCTCGACCTCGCGCTTGATCTCGAGCGCCGAAACCGGCCTGCCCTGGGCCATCAGGAACGAGATCAGCGAGAGCTGGCGAATCAGCTTCTCGGTGTCCTTTGCCACGGCTCGCAGGATAGTCGGGGCGGCTTGAGCGGCATTTGGCCCCCTGCCGTGGATTCCCGCATTTTGGATACTGTGGTCGCGCCGTGGACCTGCTGCGCAACCTGTTCGGCAACCTGACGTCGGGGATCATCAGGCTCGCCGTCACCGGCGGGATCCTGGTCCTCTGTTACCTCTTCATCGTCAAGCCGGTCCTCGACACGACCAGCGACGCGATCAAGTCAAGCGGGCTGAGCGAGATCGGCAAGAGCCTCGAGGGAGTCGGCAAAGAGATCAAACGCCAGGTCCGCCACTCGCTGAAAGTGACCGAGAAGCGCGGCGTCAACCCGAAGAAGCTGATCCGCTGCATCGAGCAGGCCCAGGGCAACACGAAAAAGATCCAGCGCTGCACGCGCCGGTTCTGAGCTAAGCCGCGACGCGGCTGCCGAAGTAGGCGGAGCCCGAAAGGGCCCGGTCGAAGCTCGACCAGGACTCGCCGGCGGGCAGCTCGCGCTCGAGCCGGTCGAAGCTGCCGAGGCGGCCGCCGAGGTTGTCGATCATGTGGACCAGCACCGCCTCACGGGTGGCGGGGACGACCGGCGAGCCGTGCTCGAGCGAGCCGTGGTGGCTGAGGATGATGTGCAGCACCGCCTGGGCGAGGGCCGGGTCGAAGCCGGGGATCTCCTCGATCTCACGGCGCACCTTGTAGTAGCCGAGCGGGATCTCGCCCTGCAGGCGGCCGGCGTCGGTGAGGTCGATCGCCAGCGGGTCGTCGTTGTAGGCCTCGGTCTTGCCGATGTCGTGCAGCAGTGCCCCGGTCACCGCGACGTCGCGGTCGATCCCCGGGAAGAAAGCGGCGGCGGCGCTGACCGCTTGGGCGACCGAAAGCGTGTGCTCGAGCAAGCCGTGGCGGTAGGCCTGGTGGTAGACCTTCGCCGCCGGCGCGTCGCGGAAGCGCGCCCAGATCGCCGAGTCCTCGCCGAAGAAGCGGTCGAGCAGGTCGCGCAGCTGCGGGTCCTGGATCGTCACGAGCAGCTCGCGCAGGTCGCTGGCCAGGCGCTCGAAGGAGATGTGGGACTCGGGCGCGAGGTCCTCGGCCCGGTACTCGTCGGCGCTCGCGGCGCGCAGCTCGCTGATCTTGATCTTCGCGCCCCAGCGCTCGCTCACCTCGTAGGACCCCCTGACGAAGACGGCCGCCCCCGAGGTCGCCAGCGCGTAGAGCTCCTCGGCGTCCTCCCAGCAGGCTGCCTCGACCGCGCCGCTCGCGTCGCCCAGCATCATTCGCAGCCAGGGCTCGCCGTTGCGCTTGCGCCGCAGCTCCCGCGAGCGCACCGCGTAGACGCCGGCCACCCTCTGGCCGTCCTCGAGCTGGCGCAGAGGGACCCGGACTGCCGCCGGCCGCGGACCCTCCACCAGGCTCGGCTCGGCCGTCTCGGTGCGGGGCGCGGGCTCTTCCCGGAGCGTCTCTTCCGCGAGCCCGGTAAGCGATTCCTGCGTCATCCCGATCCAAGGTAGAGGCGCTCGCGGACGGCTGATATTTCGCTGAGCTCGGCGGCGTGCTAGCCGGGTTCGACCACTTCGACCGTGCCCCGCATGTCGGGATGGATCTCGCAGAAGTACGGGTAGCTGCCGGCGTCCTTGAAGCTCTCCGACCCCAACTTGCCTTCCTCGAGGGTGCCGGTGTCGAAGGAACCATCATCGGCGGTCGCGGTGTGCGGGGCCGAGTCACGGTTTATCCAGGTCACCTTGCCGCCAGCCTCGATCGTCACCGGGTCGGGCTCGTAGGCGAATTCGACGATCTCGACTTTTCCGGCCCGCACCGCGTCGCCACTCGGGGCCGGGGCGTTGGCGCCCTGCTGGGCCGCTTCGCCTTCCGTTTCGGCGGCGCCGCCTTCTTCCGGCGCGGTCGCGGTGGTCTCTCCGCCGCCCCCATACCCGCCTGAATCGCCGTCGTCGCCACACCCCGCCAGGACGAGGCCGAGGACGACGAGCATGAGCGCGGGGAGAGCCAGGGGGAGGCGCATATGAGCGTCGCTACCCCTTCCCCCGGTTTTGAACCGCTCGACTAGGCTTCTGCCCCCGATGAGGCAGATGCGCTACATCGCCCTCGCCGAGGCGACCAGCTTCATCGCCCTGCTGATCGCTTCCTTCATCAAGCGAACCGGGGGCGACGAGATCGGCGTGCAGATCCTCGGCCCGATCCACGGCGCCCTCTTCATCCTCTACGTGATCATCGCCCTCAACCTGCGCGCGCAGCTCGGCTGGTCGGGCAAGGTGACCTTCTGGGTCCTGGTCGGGGCCGTGGTCCCCTTCGGCGGCTACGTCGTCGACTGGTGGCTGGTGCGGGAAGCGCGACGCACCGCGGCATGACCGCGACGGGGCTGCTGGCGCTCGGCGTCGCGGCCCTCCTGATCGGCGGACCGTCGGCGCCGGGCTCGCGCCCGAGCGAGCGACCGCCCCGCTTCGAGGGCGTCGCCGGCCCGATCGACGAGCGCACGCGCGAGCGGATGACCGGCGTCTCCTGGCGCCGCGGCTGCCCGGTCGGGCTCGCCGAGCTGCGCCTGCTCAGGGTCAGCCACTGGGGATTCGACGGGACGGTCCACCGCGGCCGGCTGGTCGTCCACCGCGACGAGGCCGGGGGGATGCTGCGCGCGATGCGGACGCTCTTCCGGCTGCGCTTCCCGATCCGGCAGATGCGCCTGGTCGACGCCTACGGCGCCGACGACCGCCGCAGCATGGCGGCCGACAACACCTCGGCCTTCAACTGCCGCTACGTCGCCGGCCAGCCCGGCGTCTGGTCGGAACACGCCTACGGCAGGGCGATCGACCTCAACCCGATCGAGAACCCCTACGTGACCGAATCCGGCTACGTCTCGCCCCCGGCCGGCGCCCCCTACGCCCGCCGCTCCCGGCACCGGCCGGGCATGGTCCACGGCGGCGGCCCGGTCGTCGCCGCCTTCGCCGCCGCCGGCTGGGAGTGGGGCGGCAACTGGGCCGGGACCAAGGACTACCAGCACTTCTCGGTGACCGGGGGCTGAGGCCGCGGTCAGGGAGTGCGCCGATGGACTTCGGTCGCGGCGGCCTGGTCGCGCGGGCGGACGACGATCTCGTCGATGTTGACGTGTGAGGGCTGGGCGACCGCCCAGCGGATGCACTCGGCGATGTCCTCGGCGCGCAGCGGCGTCATCCCCTCGTAGACGCGCCTCGCGGCGTCCTCGTCGCCGCTGAAGCGGACCAGGGAGAACTCCGTCTCCACCATCCCCGGCGCGACCTCGGTGACCCGCACCGGCTCGCCCAGCAGCTCCAGGCGCAGCGCCCGCAGCAGTGCCCGCTGGGCATGCTTGGCGGCGTTGTAGCCGGCGCCGCCGCGGTAGGCCTCGAAGGCGGCGATGCTGGTGACGGCGACCAGGTGGCCGTCACCGGACTCGATCAGCTTCGGCAGCAGGGCGCGCGTCATCCGCATCGTCCCCATCACATTCGCCTCGTACATCTGTAGCCACTTCTCTTCGTCAGCGTCGCGCAGCGGCTCGAGCCCGAGCGCGCCACCGGCGTTGTTGACCAGCACGTCGCAGCCGGGAACCGCGGCGGCGAAGGCGGCGACCGACTCGGGGTCGGCGACGTCGAGCTCGATCGCCTCGCCGCCGATCTCCTCCGCCAGCGCCTGCAGCCGCTCAAGGCGACGCGCGCCAAGGACCACCCGGTAACCGTCGGCGGCCAGCGCCCGCGCCGTGGCGGCCCCGATCCCGCTGGAAGCGCCGGTGACGACCGCGGTTCTCATCGAGTGCTGACCCTAGTGGCCAATGCCGCCGTGTGGGCCGGGCGCCTTTGGCAGGAGATGTCAGGGATGGCCGGGCGGCAGCTTTTTTTCGCGGAGCCTGCGCGCCGCGTTGAGATAGTCGGCCGGGAACCCGGTGATCGGCTCAGGGATCCAGTCAGCCTCTTCCCGGCTGCGTTCGCTCAGCTCCGGAGCGGCGGCGGAGCGACGGTTTGCCCGCCCGTGCCGCCAGTTCTCCAGCGCCGTGTTGGGCTCCGCGAGGTTTGGCCGCGGTGAGCCGGAAGCCCGCGTCAGCAACCGGCCCAGGTGCTCGGTCTCGGCCACCCGCGGCGCCTTCTCGGCGATCCTCTCCACGGCGCCCTCGACTCCGAACCGCTCGAGGATCGTCCGCGTGATCGAGGTGTGGTCGAAGACGGTGTGCGAGACCGTGCCCGACTCGACGAGGGGAGAGACGACGAAGGCGGGCACGCGCACGCCATAGGTGTCGAAGATCGGGTTCTCCTCCGGCGGCGCCGGAGGCGGCTCGTGGTCGTAGAAGCCGCCGTGCTCGTCGTAGGTGATGACCAGCATCGTGTCCTCCCAGCACGGGCTCTCGACCAGGGCGCGGTAGACCAGCATCACCAGCTCTTGGCCCGCCCGGACGTCGGATGGCGGGTGGTCGTCGTTCGAGTTCGAGTCGAGGATGCTGAGGTCGATGAAGTTCGGGTCGATCCAGGCGACGCTCGGCAAGTCGCCGTTGGCGGCGTCCTCGAGGAAGCCGGTGCCGAGCTCAAGCGCGATCTCTCCCTCTTCGTCGCGAACCTCGCCCGGATCGAGCGCGTGCTGGGCGACGCGGCGGAAGTGGTCGTGGTGGAAGCCCTTCAGCGCATTGGCCCTGTATCGCTCGTCGGCCATGCGCAGGGTGCCCGGATCCCACGAGTACCAGCGCCAGGTGTCGGGGTTCTCGTTGTCCTCGAGCAGCCGTACGAAGGACTCCATCTCGAAGAAGAGCTCGCCGTCTCCGAGGAGGCCCTCCCGCTCGGGATCGCAGGTGCCCGTCAATGCGCATAGCCGGTTGGGCCAGGTCGCCGACGGCACCGAGCTGAACCACTTGTCGCAGATGACGAAGTTATGGGCGAGGTGGTCGTACACCGGCAGCTCGCGGTGGGTGTAGTAACCGATCACCCGCTCGGGTTCGTCAACCTTGTTGGCACGGGCGAAGCTCTCGATGAAGCCGTCCATGGCGCCGCCGTTGATCTGTCTTTCGATCTCCTCGCTGCCATGGGGCGGGTCCATCGACTTCGGGAAGTCGGTTCTGGTGAGATATTCCGACTCGTACTCTTTTCCCTCATAGAGGACTTTTTTCGCGCGACTGAGCCCGTGTACATGCTCCTGCCCGTCGAGTAAGTCCAGGTAGCCGAGCATGTGGTCGAAAGAGCGGTTCTCCATCATCAGGACGACGATGTGCTTCACCTTCTCGAGGTTCGCGCGCGCCTGGTCCGGAGCGATCCCGTCACCGGGGCTGGGGTCGATCGGTGAAAGCCCGGTGCGTTTGGGAGGCCGTTTATCGGTGCCGATCCCGTCCTCCAACTTCAGCCGCGCGACCGCGTTCTCCCAGGCGCTCGGCATGCGGACCATCCAGCCCAGCAGGGTGCCGCCGCGCACCCCGAGGCCGCTCAGCTCGCGCAACCGCTGGCGCCCTTTTGCCGTCACGATCCACTTGGGCGGGTCGGGCGGCTCGGGAGGGTCGGCGGCCTGCGCTTCGATCAGACGGCGATGCTCGATCGCATCCCAGATCCAGCGTTCCGCCTGGCGGGGAGTCAGCTCCGGGCCCTTTGTCCCCGGCCCCATCCTCATCACGCACGACTCGGCCAGTTCGTGGATGGAGGCGGGGTCCTGTTTCTCGATTGCCTTCAGCAACCAGGCGTCGAGGCAGTGGAGGACGACATGCTCCTCCTTGCGAAGCTTTTCGACCAGATGAGCAATTGCCGGCGCCAACTCGGTCCTCCCAGACCTAACGGTTCAGTCAGGTAATAGTGGGCATTCAATATCACACTGCTTCAGCGCCTTTTCCAACCGCTTCGCCGATCGACGACCAAGGCGAGTCACGCAGGCGGCGGGTGAGGTCGCGGTTGACGCGGTGCGGCCAGAGCGGTCCGCCGTAGACGAACGCGGTGTAGGCCTGGACCAGAGAAGCGCCGGAGAGGATGCGCTCCCAGGCGTCGTCGGCGCTCTCGATCCCGCCGACCGAGACGAGGGTGAGACGGTCGCCGACCTCGGCGCGGATCAGGCGCAGGACCTCCAGCGCCCGCGCCTGCAGCGGCCGGCCGGAGAGGCCGCCGCCGTGCCGCTGGGCGGCGAGCTCGGCCGCGCTCTCGCGGGCGAGCGTCGTGTCGACGGTGGTGTTGACGGCGATGATCCCGTCCAACTCGAGGTGCAGGGCCAGCGCCGCGATCTCCGTGATCTCCTCGTTTGCGAGGTCGGGGGCGAGCTTGACCAGCAGCGGCAGGTCGCGGCCGCCGGCCTGCGGCTCCTCGCGCACGCCGGCGACGAGGGCCGTGAGGTGCTCGGCCGACTGCATCTGCCGCAGGCCCGGCGTGTTGGGCGAGCTGACGTTGAGCGCGACGTAATCGGCGTGCGGCGCCAAGGCGCGGACCGTCTCACGGTAGTCGGGCACCGCAGCCTCGACCTCGACCGCTTTCGTCTTGCCGACGTTGGCCCCGATCACCGCGGGCGTCCGGCGGTGCGCCAGCCGCCCCGCCACCGCCTCGCTGCCGTCGTTGGGGAAGCCGAGCGCGTTGAGCAGCGCACGGTCCCGCGGCAGCCGCGAGACCCGCGGCCGATCGGGATTGCCGTCCTGGGCGCGGGCGGTGACGGTGCCGACCTCGACCGCGCCGAAGCCGAGCGCGCCGAGCGTCTCGAACGCGGTCGCGTTCTTGTCGAGGCCGGCGGCGACGCCGAGCGGGCTGGCGAAGCCGAGCCCCATCGCCTCGACCCGGAGGCCGGGGTCGCGCGGCCGCAGCAGCCAGCCGAGGAGCGCCAGCGCACCGGGGATGCGCGCCAGGAGCCGCATCGTCGCCACCGCGAGCCCATGCGCCCGCTCGGCGTCGATCCGCTGCAGGATCAGCGCGTAGAAGACCCTATAGAAGATGGCGCTTCACCGGCGCCACGATATCCGCGTCCGGCTCGCGCGCGGTGAGCTGGACGATCGGGATCGTCCGGTTCGCCGTTGCCGCTTCGCGCCGGTACGTCGCGTAGAGCGGGAAGACCCGGTCGGCTAGCACCCAGATCCGCTCGCGCTCGGCCTCATCCTCGACCACCGTGGCGCGCATCGGGATGCCGCCGAAGGCGATGGCGGGGTTGGCGACGAGGTTGTGGAACCAGGCCGGGTGCCTATCCATGCCCAGTTTCGAGGCGACGATCGTGACCCGCTCGCCATCGTGGAAGTAGATGACCGTGTTGCGCCGCAGCGCGCCGCTCTTCGCGCCTCGGGTTTCCAGCAGGCCGGTGGGTATGAGCCCCAGGCCGGAGCCGAGCCGCCCCCCGGTCGCCCGCATCACGAGCGGATCGAGTTTCCAGAGGACGTGGATCGAGAAGAACCGCCCGAAGCGGGTGTTGGCGAGCGCCGCGTAGGCGCGTTTGAGCGGGCCGCGCCGGCGGTTGGGGTCGACGTGCCTGAGTCCCGAGCTCATCTGGGGATGGCGGCGTCGATCTGCTCGGGGCATTCGATCTGCGGGTAGTGCGCGGCGTCGGGCAGCGCGACCACCTCGACCCCGGGACGAAGCTCCCGCAGCCCGTCGAGAACGGCGACGGTGGCGACCGGGTCGCGCAAGCCCCAGGCGAGCTTCAGCGCTCCCGGCCAATCGCGGATCGCCCCGTGCCAGCGCTCGGTGAAGCGTTCGCGCTCGGCCATGTAGTGGATGGTGCGGTGGGCGACCCGCTGGCCGCCGTTACGTGAGAGCAGCGCCCACTGATCGGCCGCCTCCTCGTCGCTGAGCGGGTGCTCGTCGGAGAAGACGCGGGCGAACTGGGCACGGAAACTCCGCTCCGAGGTCAATCGCGCGAACACCGGCCCGAGCCGGCTGCGCAACAGCTTCTGCCCGACCGTCGGGCTGGAGAGGTGGAGCAGCATGCTGCCGTTGAAGAGCAGTGCCCCGGGCATCTCGAACCCAAGCTCCCCGCGCAGGTCCCGAGCCATCAGCTCGGTCGCGACCGAAGTCCCCATGTCGTGAGCGACGACGAACACCTGCCTCGCTCCCGCCCGCCGCACCAGCTCTTCCGCCGCATCCGCCTGCCAGGCCAGCGTGTAAACGTGATCCCGCGGCTTCTCGGAAAGCCCGAAGCCGAGGAAGTCAAACGTCAGCGCATTCACCTCCGGTCGCAGCTCGAGCAGCCGCCGCCAGTCGTAGGAGCACGACGGAAATCCGTGCAGGAAGAACAGCAGCGGACCGTTGCCCTCGCGTTGCCAGGTGAACAGCCGGTGGCCGAGAACGTCCTCCAGCGTTCCCGCGTCCCGCCATCGCTCGACCCGCTCGGTCAGCACGGCCTCAGTCTCGCAGGGAGTCCGCCCTGAATTTCGATCAGCGGTCTTTCAATCCCTAATCTCGTAGTGCCTGGGGGGTTTCCAGTACGGCGGGTCGACAATCGATTCGAGAACCGTCGGAACGCCGGGTACCCATCCCGGGACCGTGTCGAGACGAACCCCGAGCGCAAGCAGGCAGTAGGCCAGGCCGACTCCATTCGCGGCTGAGAGCGCGGCATTGCCGAGTGCGCCCGCACCGATGAAGATCAGGGCCGGAGCGGAGAACCTGATGCCCTTCTCGATTCTCGCTGTCAGGCCCATGTTCCTCGCGAAATCGCGACAGAGATCGTTGAGTTCCACATCGAGGTTCTGGCGTTCGCTTTCGTCGACCTGCTTGCCTTCGAGCAGGTGCTCGATCCGCCGTTCGGCCGCCCCGACCCGAACCAGCTTCCCAACCGCCTCCTGGTTGAACGATTCGACGCCGGCGCTGAGGGCGTCGCCGACCTTCTCGAGGCCGAAGTCGACTCCCACTTCGCACTCCATCGTCAGCAGGCCGATCAGCTTCTTGACGGCGTTCTCGATCAGCCTGCTCCCATGCAGCAGCCGGTCGCGGGCTCGATCCACCAGGTCGCGGATCGGCTCGAATGGCCCCAGCATCCCGATCAAAGTTCCGGCGCCGGCGGTCAGCACGCCTGTTCCAAACTTGACCGCGACCGGCATCGCGTCGTCGAGTATCTCGACGATAGCGCGCTGGGTCCGCTCGTCCGGTGGGGAAAGGTCGGCGGCGGCGCCGGTTATCTCGGGGAACGCTTGCGCGGTGAGATCAAGTAGGTCGTCGATCGACTCCAGCTCCCCCACCATCTCCTCGATCGCTGCTGGCAGCTCCACCTCCGGATGCTCCGCCTGGGCCTCCTCGCGCAGAGCCGACAGGACGTACCCGGCAACGGTGGCGTCGAGCGCGGCCGCGGCCAGGATCGCCGCCTCCAGTTCGTTGGCCTCCCGGTCATTCTCCGGCGGCTGCGCGAGCAGCATCTCAGTCAACTGACTGGATCGCTCCGCGATTTCCTCCAGCTGCTCCTCGCGAACCTCGCTCCCGACGAACTCGCGTCTCTCCCCGACCCGGGGATAAACAGCAATCACCGACTCGCGGTATCGGCTCCAGGCAGTGGCTATATCTGGGTCCAATGACATGACTGATCCCTACTAGCCGGATCTACATCCGTCGCAACAGAAGGAACTCATCCAGCGGACGGCCAGAGAATCGAGCGGTGCCCCGTCCATCAGCACCAAGAGAATGCTATCCCGAGCCATCGCGACTATGACGATGTTGGAGATCACGGGCGGGCGGCCGTACGCACCGCACCGTCCGCGATCTCTACTGCTTAGAACGGCTGCGAGGACTGGCCGTGCTTCGCGCGCTGAGCCGCCTCGAATTCACGCTGACGACGCTCGGCCTCCTGCCTCTGTCGGTGTTCCTCGGCTTGCCTCCACTGGCGCTGAGCCTCCTGCGCACGCTTGACTGCCTCTGCATCGGCCTGCTGCTGGTGGGAGTGGTCCGGTGGTAGCGGGGGTATGGGCAACGGCATTTGATCACCTCCTTCCTTGCCGGCTCGTGCGGCTATCCGGTCGCCGCGATTCGCCCAAGCTGTCACAGATGAGCTCCGGCGTCGAGAGGCAAAAGTGGCGGTCGCCGAAGAGTTTCGAAGAGAGCCCCTTTTCCACCTTTTCCACCTTTTACGCTCGCCTGACCGTACGGTCATGACGGTGTCACGTCATTATGTGAGTGTGACTTCCGATCACCCCAAGGACTTGGAATCGGCCCGTAGCGAGATGAGGACTCTCTTCAAGCGAGCCAAGCACCAGGCGGGGCTCACCAATGCGCAGATCGCCGAACAGGCCTTCATCTCCGAAGACCCGGTCAAGCGATTGAGCTCCGGCGCTTGGGTTCGTACCGGCCTGACGAAGGAAAACCTGAAGGCAATCCTCGTCGGCGTCTTGGGCGTCTCGGACGAGACCTGGAGGGAGGCCGAGAGAAACTACGACTTCGTCAAGGAGCAGCGGCCAGGCGGAAAACGGGCGGGAATCGCCGTGGCCGAGGGGGAGCCGACGGTGGTCGAACGCTATGGCCGGTCGCGCTCGGACGAGCCGAGTCGCCTGTATCCATCGATCGACCGCTTCGACCTGAAGATATGGCCTAACGGGCGGATCAATGGGGTGATCGAACGCATAGAGCCCGAAGGCCGACGGGGTGCCCTCTGGGGATGCGCGGGGCGCGAAGCCCGCGACACGATCCTGCTCACCTTTTGGCCGCTGCGGTCGGATCAGGTGGATCAACCCCAGGCTGACTCAGCCGGACACATCTCCGTGCAGCGTGAGAACTCGAAACGCCAGCCCTGGGTCGGCCACGTCATCAAGATGGAGCGACATCCGAGCAATGACCCGGTACTGCACACCTATCCCTACTGGCTCTCGCCTCCGGACGATCCCAGACTGGTCAGTGCGGCGTCGACCATCGCGGTGCTCGATTTCGACAACACCCTTGCCCGGGGCTGGATCCTCGGTCCGTGGCTGGCGGCCCTGGCCGATGCAGGGGTCGGAGACGCGTTGTCCGCGGTGGTGAAGCTCGAGCGGCTCTTCGCCGAATACAGGGCGCGCCCCGGGTTCGGCCACGACCGTCTCGCAACCGAGGCGGCGCGCATCTACGCCGACTCGATGAAGGACGTTCGCGCGGTCGACGTCGAGCCACTCGTCGGTCCGTTCGTGTCGGACTACGTGGGCGGCGGCGGTCAGCTCTTCCGCAACGCTCGCGTCCTGCTGGACGGTCTGCGTGAGCGCGGTCTGAGACCCGTCTTGGTTACGGGGGCGCCGGGCGAGCTGACGGAGGCATTGATGCGCGAGCTCAAAGTCGAGCGCTGCTTCTCACTACTGCTCGAGATCGAGAACGGGGTCTTTACAGGCGGCATCGTTAGCAACCGCGGCGTGTCGAGTGAGAAGGCTGCGGCCTGCGAGTGGCTCACCCTGCACCAGGACTGCGAGATCGTCGTCGCAGTCGGGGACTCAGAGGGCGACCGGCCGCTATGGCGAGAGGCCCAGGTGGCCGTACGCATCGGTGGGGACCCGGATGCCAGGGACCCGGAGGTAGACGTTGAGGGAGTCGACCTGGACCGGGAGATCGACGGAAAGGTGTGGGAGCGAATTCCCACAGCCTCCTGGCTGAGCCTGGTTCGCCAGCGGCGAGGGTCAGCGAGTCGGACCGTGGCGGAGATCCGAGAAGGCGCGAACGACAGATGAACGGACCCCATCAGGGTGAACCGCCTGCCATGGGCTGAAGGTGGGGTTCGGCAAGGGAGCATGCGAGACCTGTACGGGCTCGACCTCGTGGTTCCAGGCCCAGTGGTTGATCTGGTGCGGCTCGAACGGCACCTCGTCCTTGGCTGGCATCGCCGGAAGGCTATCGAGTGCGGAGGCGAAAGCGTTCCATCGCCGGGGTCCTGCAGCGCTTCGTGGAATAGTGGCGAGGGCCGGAATCGAACCGGCGACACCACGATTTTCAGTCGTGTGCTCTACCAACTGAGCTACCTCGCCGTAGCTGAGTCGCGGGCTGGGACCGCGCCTGAGGAAGGCTAGCGGCCGGGCGCTCGCGAGGCTGATTGCATAGCGGCGTGGCCTGGACTCGTGCAGCGCTGGTGCTCGTGGCGGCGATCTGCCTGGGGCTGGCGGCGATCTCCGGCGGGGCGTCGGACGATCCGCGGACACCGGAGGCGTTGCCGGGGATGCCGCCGCCGTTCCTCGGTGTGGCCATGGTCGGCAGCGGCGGCAGGACGATGGCGGTCGACGCCTACGGCAACGTCGTCGACTTGCGGGCGCCAGGGCCGGCGGGGGAGCCGCTGGTCGAGGTCTCCGCGGAGCGGCAGGCGGCCGGAACGGTGCCAGCCGACGCGGGGATCGTCGCGCGGGTGCGGCTCGATAACGGGAAGCGGGTTCCACTCTGGGAGGCCGACTCGGTCGTGCAGCGCTATCTGGCGGGGACAAACGTGCTCTGGACCGTGGCTCGCTTCGGCGAACAGCGGGTGATCGTGACGCGGGGACTCGCCCTCCGAGCCGTACGAGCTGATCGGCGCTGGATCGCGCGGGCGCGGGCGCTGGGGGACGACGCGCCGGGATGGGCGCGGCGGATGTACGAGCGCTCTCTGCTGGTGCTGCGGGCGCTGACCGACCGCCGTACGGGCGCCGTGGCGGCTGGCGCACGCGACGGCTGGGCCTACGTCTGGCCGCGCGACGCCGGTGCCGTGGCGCTCGCATTCGCGGCGGGTGGCTACGGGGCCGAGGCGCAGCGGGTGGTCAGCTTCCTGCGGAGTCTCGATCTGGAGGCCGCGGCGCGGTTCCATGGCGACGGCACGCCCGTCGAGGGACGCGCGGCGCAGGGCGACGCGGAGGGATGGCTCGTCGCAGCGGAACGCGCGGCTGGGCTGGCCGCCGCACGGGCCGGCGGAGGCGATCCCACCCGGGAACGGAGTCGCGCGCCAGCAGGACCCTGGCGCGACCGCGCCGACTACCAGGAGGGCGCGCCGGGCGACTACGTCGCCAACGCGATCGCTTCGGGTGTTCTTTATCCGTCTCTCAGGGGGGGTTTCGAACACCTGGAGGATCTTGTCCGAATCGCCGGCGACCCCGACTCCGGAGTCGACTCGGCCGTCGCCTGGGCGGTCCGTCCCTTCCCCCGGCCGGCGCTCTTCCCGCTCGTGCGCCGCTCGCTCCGCCACCTGCTCGCCGAGCGCCGGACCGGCTTCGGCATCGTCCCCTCCGAGAACTGGCACGGCGGCGAGGATCCCTGGACGGCGCCGACTGCCTGGACGGCCTGGGCGTTCGCCGCGCTGGGCGACAGACGCACCGCCCTCGGCCTGATGGCCGACCTGCGCCGCGCCACCACGCCGCTCGGCCTGCTCCCCGAGCGGGTCGACGTCCGCACCGGGCTGCCGACCTCTACCACGCCGCTCGCCTGGTCGCACGCCTTCGCGATCCTCACCCTGCGCGAGCTCTGGCCCTAGTCGTCGATCGCGTCGAGCGCCGCCGCCACCGCTTCCTCGGCGCTCACCGCCGGCACGATCCCCGGCGCCGACTCCATCGGGCCCTCACCTTTCAGCGTCCAGCTGCGCAGGGCGACGACGGGGCGGCCGAGCACGCGGGCGAAGCCGATCTCCGAGAGCGTCCCCCACTCGCCGCCGACGGCGATCACGGCGTCGCCTGAGGAGACAACCGCCAGGTTGCGCGCGTGGCCGATCCCGGTGGCGACGACGTGGGTGCAGAACGGGTTCGCCTCCTCGGTCCGGTCGCCCGGCACGATCCCGATCACCTCGCCGCCGGCGCCGGCGGCGCCGCGCGACACCGCTTCCATCACCCCACTGCGCCCGCCACAGACCACGGTCACGCCCGCTTCCCCCAGCCGCCGTCCCACCTCCTCCGCCAGCCGCGCGAGTTCTGAGTCCAGCTCTACGCAACCGGAGCCGATGACGGCCACCTGACGCGCGCGCTTCACTGCGCCCCCATCGACCGCATCAGCTCCAGCGCCCCCTGCTTGTGCAGCGGTTCGTTGAGGTTGCCGCACTTGGGGCTCTGCACGCAGGAGGGGCAGCCGGACTCGCAGGGGCACTCGGCGATCAGCCGCTCGGCGTCGCCGAGCAGGCGCTCGAACTGCTCGTAGCCGCGCAGCGTGATCCCGACCCCGCCGGGATGGCCGTCGTAGATGAAGATCGTCGCGCGGCCGGTCTGGAAGTGGACGTTGGTCGAGAGGCCGCCGATGTCCCAGCGGTCGCACATCGCGATCAGCGGCAGCACCGCGATCTGGCCGTGCTCGGTCGCGTGCAGGGAGCCGAGCAGCGCCTCGGGCGGCAGCGCGCCGCTGAGCCCGTCGGGCAGCACGTACCAGAGCGCCTGGGTGACGAAGTGCTGCTCGGGCAGCTCCAGCGCGACGATGTCGAAGGGCTCCTGGTCGGAGATCGAGACCCGCTGGTAGGCGATCACCTGCTCGGTCACCGAGACCTCGCCGAAGTGCAGCTCGACTCCGGCGGTCGTGCGCTGCTCGCGGATCCGCTCGATGTAGATGTCGGTCTCCTTCTTCGGCCGCGTGTACCAGTCGCCGTCGAAGCGGGAGACGACCGCCCGCCGCTCCTCGACATCGAGACGCTCGACCTCGTAGGAGCGGCCGAGGTGCAGGTAGATCGCGCCGGGGTGGATCGTGGTGAAGGCCCGCTCCGCCTCGACCAGGCCGAGCATCTCTCCCGAGTCGCGCTCGATCACCGCCACCGAGTCGGCCGAGGCCGAGCGCAGCGGCACCTTGGCGGCGACGAACTCACTGCTGCGCGGCAACAGCTTGCCGCCGGCCCGGCGCAGTTTGCCCGCCGCGGTCAGTCGCTCGGCCCGCTCGCGCCAGCCTGGCCCGAGCAGCTCGTCGTCGGCCTCGCTCAGCGGCAGCTCGTAGGCGGCGGCAACCAGGTGCCGGCCGGCGATCTGCTCGTTCTCGGGGTCGAGGATCGCCGCCTCGACCGGGCGCTCGAGGAACTCCTCCGGGTGGCGGCATAAGAACTGGTCGAGGGCGTCTTGCCCGGCGACGTAGACGGCGAGCCCGCGCCGGCGCCTTCCCGCCCGGCCCCACATCTGGCGCAGGCTGGCGACGGTGCCGGGGAAGGTGACGCAGATCGCCGCGTCGAGCTCGCCGACGTCGATCCCCAGCTCGAGCGCGTCGGTGGCGACGACCGCGAGTAGCTCGCCGCTGCTCAGCCGCGCCTCGATATCGCGCCGCTGCTGCGGGGTGTAGCCGCCGCGGTAGGGGGCAATCCGCTCGGCCAGCTCGGGCTTGCCGCGCCGCTTCAGGTCTTCGCGGGCGAAGCGCTGGATCAGCTCTATCCCGCGCCGGCTCTTGAGGAAGCAGATCGTCCGTACCCCGTGGGTGACCAGCTCGGCGAGCAGCTCGGCCGCCTCGGAGAGCGCCGAACGCCGCACCCCCGTCGCCTTGTCAAGCAGCGGCGGGTTCCACATCGCAACATCGCGCCCGGCCCGCGGCGCGCCGTCGTCGTCGATCAGCTCGAAGGGGGCGCCGACCAAGCCCTCGGCCAGCTCGACCGGGTTGGCGATCGTCGCCGAGGCGAGCAGGAAGCGCGGCTCGGCGCCGTAGGCGGCCGCCACCCGCCGCAGCCGCCGCAGCACGTTGGCGACGTGCGAGCCGAAGACGCCACGATAGGTGTGCGCCTCGTCGACGACGACCCAGCCGAGGTTGGCGAAGAAGTCGCCCCAGCTCTTGTGGTTGGGCAGGACGCCAACGTGGAGCATGTCGGGGTTCGTGAGAACGAGGTTGCCGCGGCGGCGGATCGCCGGCCGCTCCTCGCGCGGCGTGTCGCCGTCGTAGATCGCCTCGCGCAGCCCGGGCGGCCGCAGCTCGCCGAGCTTGCGCGCCTGGTCCTGGGCCAGCGCCTTGGTCGGGTAGAGGTAAAGGGCGCGGCGCTTGGGGTCGCGGGCGATGCCGTCGAGCACGGGCAGGTTGAAGGCGAGGCTCTTGCCCGACGCCGTGCCGCTGGTGATCACGAGGTGAGAGGTGGCGGCCGCCTCCAGCGCCCGCGCCTGGTGCGAGTAGAGCCGCTCGACCCCGGCCGCGCGCAGGCGCTCGGCGAAGGCCGGGTCAAGCGAGCGCGGCAGCGGCACTCGTTTCGCCTCACGCTCCTCCTCCGCGCTCTCGGCGACGATGCGCCCGTCGCGCCTCGCGGGATCGATCGCGACGGCCCACTCGGAGGAGAGCAGGCTCTTTGCCATCAGGCGGCGCTCCGCGAGATCGCACTCGCGACGCGCATCGCCTGCAGTGAGCTGCGGTCGTGGATGCGGAGGACGTCGGCGCCCTCGCGCACCGCCAGGGCGACGGCGGCGACCGTCCCCCACTCGCGCTCGCCCGCCGGCAGCCGCTCCTCCCAGGAGCCGGCCACGACCGCGCCGATGAAGTCCTTGCGCGAGAGCGAGACGTAGAGCGGCAGGCCCAGCTCGCGCAGCTCGCCGAGCCGGCGCAGGATCTCCAGGTCCTGCTCGGGGCTGAGGTCGAAGTCGAGTCCGGGGTCGATCGCGATCTGCTCCTCGCTCACCCCAAGCCGGAGCGCCGTCTCGACTCTCCCCCCGAACCAGGACTTGAGGTGGTCGACGACGTCGCCGTACTCGCGCCACGGCCGGTCGACCCGCGGCGGCCCCTCGATGTGCATCAGCACGTATCCGCAGCCGCTTCCCGCGACCAGCTCGAACATCTCCTCCGAGCCACCGGAGATGTCGTTGACCGCGACCGCGCCCGCCGCCAGGGCCCGCCGCGCGACCTCGACCGAGAAGGTGTCGGCCGCGAGCGGCACGCCCAGACCCACCATCCCCTCGACCGCCGGGACCAGCGCCGCCGCCTCGTCCTCCGCTGCCACCGGCGGCCCGCTGCGCGCCGCCACCGCCCCCACGTCGAGCATCCCGAAGCCGGCCTCGACCAGCCCGCGCCCGTCCTCGATTGCCCGCTCGGGCGTGCCGCTGCGCGCCCCCTCGAACATCGAGTCCGTGGTCACGTTGACGATCCCCGCCGCCAGCGGCCGGTCGAGCTCGAGGGTGCGGTCGGCGAGGCGCCAGAGCATCCGGCTACCGTAGCGACCGCACCCATGGCCCTGAACTGCGTCTACGTCGACCTCGACGGCACCCTGCTCGGCCAGGGGAGCTCGCTCTTCCGCGATGCCGAGGGCGGCTTCTCCCACGCCCAAGCGCGGGGCCTCGAGGCCTGCCACCGGGCGGGGGTGGAGGTGGTGATCATGTCCGGCCGCCGCGAGCCGCAGGTCCACGAGTGCGCCCGCCTGATCGGCCAGACCTCCTACATCTACGAGGCCGGCTGCGCTTTCGCGATCGATGGCGAGACGACCCTGATGACGGGCGAGATGGAGCCGGACGAGAGCGGCACGATCTACGAGCAGATCGAGGGGCGCGGCATCCCGCAGATGCTCTTCGAGCACTTCGAGGGGCGGCTCGAGTACCACGCCCCCTGGCACACCGGCCGCATTCTCTCCCACCTCTTCCGCGGCAAGGTCGACGTCGGGGCGGCGAACGAGCTGCTCGGCGCCGAGGGCCACGGCGACCTGCGCCTGCTCGACAACGGCGCGATCGTCCGCCAGATGGCCGGGATCGACGGCCCCGCCCACGCCTACCACCTGGTGCCGAAGATGGTGAGCAAGGCGGGCGCCGTCACCGCCCACGCCCGCGCCCGCGGCTACGACCCCGCTGAGTGCATCGCCGTCGGCGACTCAGTCGAGGATCTAGAGGTCGCGGCCGCCGTCGGCCGCTTCTTCGTCGTCGCCAACGGGCCCGAGCGGGACCCCGGCCTGCGCGCCGCGCTCGCCGCCTGGGACAACGCCACGGTCACCGAGGGCAGCAACGGCGACGGCTTCTACGAGGCGGTCGTCTCGACGCTGGTCGAGCGCCGTTAGTATCGGATTCGATGTCCGACGCGACCGTCGCAGAGCAGGAGTACCTGGAGATCATGTTCTGGCTGGAGGAGGCCGGGCTGCCGATCACGGGCGCCAACGTGGCCCGCGCGATGCAGCTCTCGCCGCCGACCGTGCACGAGATGATCGGCCGCCTCGTCGACGACGGCTACGTCGAACGCAACCCCGACAAGTCGCTCACCTTCACCGAGTCGGGCCGCGACCACGCCAGCCACATCGTCCGCCGCCACCGCATGATCGAGCGCTTCCTGACTGACGTCCTCGGCATTCCCTGGGACGAGGTCCACGAGGAGGCGGAGCGGATCGAGCACGCGATGTCGCCGGTGCTGGAGGAGCGGATGCGGGCGGCGATCGGCGACGCGACCACCTGCCCGCACGGCCACCCGATCGTCGAGGGCGCCCGCGAGCAGGGCGCGCTGCTGGCCGACGTCGAGGCCGGCGCCAAGGTCCACGTGCTGCGCTTCGAGAACGAGGCCGAGGAGCTCCTGCACTACCTCAAGGACGCGGGACTGCACCCCGGCCTCGAGGGGACGGTCGAGAAGACGGACGAGGACGGGGTGACGATCCTCTCCGAGGACGGCCCCCACCACGTGACGCGCAGCGTCGCCGAGACGGTCTCGGTCCGCGCCGACCCCTCACCGCCGCCGCGGGCGGCGATCCCCGAGCAGCTGGTCCTCTCCTCAGACCGCTACGGCCGCTGAGGCTGCGCAACCAAGCCTGGCAAGGACGCAGGGAGCGAAGCGTGCTCTGCACGTGAGCGACCGAGGACGCCGCCAGGCGCCGGTTGCGCAGTCTCAGGCGGGCGAGGCGGCCCGGACCCGCTCTAGAGCACGGGCGAGGCGCGCGACGCCCTCCGGGATGTGCTCCGGGGGGACGCTGGCGAAGGAGAGGCGGAGGCTGTTGCGGCCGCCGTCGAGCATGAAGTCGGGGCCGGCGATGAAGGCGACGCCCTCGCCCTTCGCCTCGGCCTGCAGCGCCACCGTGTCGGTGTCCTCGGCGAGGTCGAGCCAGAGGAAGTAGCCGCCGCCGGGGACTACGAACTCGGCCTCCGGAATCTGCTCGCGCAGGGCCTCAACCAAGGTGTCGCGGCGCTCGCGCAGGGCGCCCTTGACGAACTCGATGTTGCGGTCGAGACCGCCGGAGCGGCAGAGCTCGAGGACCACCGCCTCGGCCAGCATGTTGGGCGAGATGTAGGTCTCGTTGGCGCGCTTGGCGAGCTTGGCGATCTCCTCGCCAGGGCCGGCGAGGTAGCCGACCCGCACCCCGGGACTGACCGTCTTCGAGAAGGAGGAGGCGTGGACCACGCGGCCGGCCCGGTCGAGCGAGAGCATCGTCTCCAGGGCCTCGCCCTCGAAAGGCAGCTCGCGGTAGGGGTCGTCCTCGAAGATCCAGAAGTCGTGCTCGGCGGCGAGCTCGACCAGCCGCGCCCGCTTCTCGGCCGAGAGCGTGCAGCCGGCCGGGTTGTGGAAGTTGGGGATGACGTGGGCGAGCTTGATTGGGCCCTCGTCGAGCGCCGCCTCCAGCGCCACGAGGTCGATCCCGTCGGCCTCCAGCGGCACCGGCACCAGCTCGACGCCAAGGCGCTGAAGCAGCAGCAGTGTGCGGTCGTAGGAGGGTTGCTCGACGACGACCCGGTCGCCGGGCTCCAGCAAATGCTCGAACAGCATCGCCCCGGCCTCCAGCGACCCGTTGGCGATCATCACCTGTCCTGCATCGAGGGCCCCGTGCCGTTCCGCGACCCACTCGCAGAGTCCGGGGTGGCCAACGCCGGTCCCGTACGAAAGCGCCTTCTGCCAGTCATCGGCAAGCGCCACGCCCGCCGCTTCGGCAACCGCTATCCGCGGCAGGATGTCAGCGCTGGGAGCGCCTCGGGCAAACGAAATGACGTCAGCAGCCATGGACCATCGACCCTAGCAATGGCGGGACTTCAGAAGAGTGGTTCCTGGCTGTGCGTAGAGCCGCCCGCGTCATCGGCAGGAGCGGCAGTCCCCTCGAACGGGCGGATACTCAAATCGCCGGTCTCATTAGACCGGCGATTGTCCGGGCGAGGGGACTGCCGCTCCTGCCCACCACGCCGTCCTCTTCCCCAACCCCTGACCACCGAACTCACCCGGCTGCGCTCCTCAGGACGCATGTACGCGCGGCCGTTCGCGTAGAGCTTCTCGTAGCGCTGAACGAGGTCAGGACGTTTGGCCTGCAGCCAACCGAAGAAGACGTCGCGAACCTCGTCGCGGAGATGGAGAGCTACGCCACCGAGGAAGGTGGCGCCAGCCTCGCGGGCCCGGTCGACGATCGGCTGGACCTGCTCGGGCGTGTCGTTGATGCCGGGCATGAGGGGAGCGATGAGGACGCCGGAGTCGATGCCGCGGCTGCGCAGCTCGGCGACCGCGTCTAGCCGGGCGCTGGGGCTGGGCGTGTGCGGCTCGGTAGCGCGCCAGGCCTTCTCGTCGAGCGTCGGCACCGAGAGATTGACCGAGATCGGCAGCCGCTCGGCCATCCGCTCGTAGAGGTCGACGTCGCGCATCACCAGCGGCGACTTGGTCAGCACCGAGACCGGCGTCTCCGCCTCCTCCAGCGCCGCGAGGATCTCGGGCATCATCCGGTAGCGGCTCTCGACCCACTGGTAGGGATCGGTGTTGGTCCCCAGCGCAACCAGCTCCCGCTTCCAGCTCGGCTGCGCCAACTCCGCCCGCAGCACCTCGGGCACGTTCACCTTGACCACGATCTCACGCTCGAAGTCCCTGCCGGCGTTCAGGTCGAGATAGGTGTGCGTCCGCCGGGCGAAGCAGAACACACACGCATGTGTGCATCCCCTGTACGGATTGATCGTCCAACCGAACCCGTACCGCCCGCCGGGCACGCGGTTCAGCGCCGACCGCGCCCGCACCTCGTGGAAGTTGATTCCCATTGCCTCCGGCGCGTCGAACGTGCGGGTGACCGCTTCGTCGGCCAGACCGAACAGCCTGCTTGCGTCCTCCTCATCAACCCTTTGTTGATCCCAGCGCATACGAACGTATGTTCGCATACAATAGCGACGTGATCAACGACTGCGGACCCCCCTCCTTCAGGCCCAGCGCTCAGCAGCGGCCTGGAGAAAGGAGGTGGAGATGCCGGAGTTCGCACTGATCATGCTCCTGCTCTTGCTGATCCTTCGGGTGACGTAGGCGGGAGGGCCGGGCGGGGCCTGGGGGGCCCTCGCCCGGCGATTCATCACCGGCTACAGACAAAAAGAGGCCCGGGAAGACCCGGGCCTCTCTACAGCAGAATTCGCACTGATCACGGCGAATTATAGCCGCGAACCGCGCCCCTAAGCCAATTCGCCCCTGATCACGTAGCGCAGCACGTCGACCACCTGCTCGGCCGTGCGGGCGGTCGCCTGGGCGGCGCGGTCTACCTCCTTCAGGGCGTGGTCGAGCTCGCCGTCGTGCAGGGTGACGACCGGCTTGCCGAGCGCGGCGGCGAAGCCGGCGTCGAAGGCGGCGTTCCACTGGCGGTACTTGTCGCCGAAGCGGACGACGACCACGTCGGCGTCGCGGATCAGGGTCTGGGTGCGGATCGCGTTGACGCCGGCGCCCTTGTGGTCGCCCCAGAAGGCCTCGCTCTCCTCACCCAAGGTGCCCGTGCCGGCGTCGTCGGAGGCGGCGTGGTCGGTGATCGGCGCCGTCAGCTCCACCTGCAGCCCCGCCTCGCGCACACCGGCCTCGATCCGCTCGCGCCAGTCGGAGTGGATCTCCCCCGCGAGGTAGACGCGCCAGGTCCGCTCGCTCAAGGCGGCGACTGCTCCTCGAAGTGCTTGCTCAGCATCGTCACCTGGCCCTGGTAGTTCGAGCCCAGATCGGCGCCGTAGAGGCGCTAGGCGGGAGCGCTGGTCCGCTCCAGGCCCAGCTTGCAGACCGGCTGGCGGTGCTCGACCATGAAGGAGACGTCGCGGGCCCGCACCTCGAGCGCCGCGCGGCTGCCGTGGCGAACGCCGGCCGGGTCGTAGCCGAAGCCGGGGTCGAAGAAGCCGGCGTAGTGGGTGCGCAGCTCGCCCGCGGTCGGGTCGTAGGCCATCATCTCGGCGGCGATCTGCGGCGGGATGCAGACGCCCTCGGCCGAGAGCAGCAGGTAGAAGATCTCCGGCTCGAGCACGATCCGCCCGCCGGCCTCCGGGTAGACCGGGTCCCAGTAGTCGGTCCAGCGGTAGGCGCGGATCCGCGAGAGGTCGACCGGCAGGCTGTTCTTCTTCGCCCGGTAGCCGACGATGCGATCGGCCGGCCCGGAGAGGTCGACGCTGAGGAAGAGGCCGTCGGCAACCGAGAGCTGCGACTCGGGCAGCGCCTGCGAGTCGAGGTAGAGCAGCGGCTGCTTCCCGCCCTGCATGTGGCGGATCTCCTCGTCGCCGAGCCGCACGTCGCCGCGCGCCAGCCGCAGCTGATTGAGCGAGAGCCCGGTCCGCACCTGGATCGCGAAGGAGCGCGGCACCACCTCCAGGTAGAGCTTCCCGCTGTAGCCGGCGCGGATCTCGTCGAAGCGGTGGTGGCGGTCGGTCAGCACCCGCGTGAAGACGTCGAGGCGGCCGGTCGAGCTCTTCGGGTTGGCCTTGGCGCGCACGTCCTCGGGCAGCGCCAGCTCCTCGATCAGTGGCACCAGGTAGGGACGGTCGCGCTCGAGCACGGCGCCGTCGCGCAGGTCCACTTTCTGGAAGGCGAGCCCCTCGATCTTCTCCTCGACGGTCGAGTCGACGTCGGGCAGGAAGGAGCAGCGCAGCGCCCAGGCGAAGTCGCCGAGCCGCAGGTCGATACTGGCCGGCTGGATCGCCTCGGGGCGGATCCGGTAGTCGCCCGAGGTCACCCACTCGGCGGCGATCGCCTCGCTCAGCGCCTGCGAGGGGAAGACGCCCTCGGTGGCAACCGCTGTCGCCTCCGCGCTCATCGGGCCGAGATTATCCGCCGCGCCTCAGGCGCGCCGAGGTAGGGAGTAAGGGCGAACTCGGCCACCTCGGGCAGGAACTCCTCGAGCCGCTCCGTCTCGCCCGCCATCGAGCGCCGCGCCAGCAGCGAGGCGATGCCGCCGACCACCGCTTCGTCTGTGGCCTCCGGCGGCCGGCCCTCGGGCGGCGCCGGGGCGCCGTCGCGCAAGTAGGGGACGAAGCTCTGCACCGCCTCTTGGTAGCGGTCGTAGACGCCGCGGCCAGCGCGCAAGCCCTCGACCAGCGCCAGCCGCGCCTGCGCCGGCTCGCTCGCCATCAGCGCCAGCAGCGCGGCGAGCGCGTCGCACACCCCCGCCGCCCACTCGTCCGCCTCCGCGCAGGCGTCGACTACGGCGGCGCGCAGCTCCTCGACCACGTCGTCGTAGGCGGCGAGGAAGCAGGCGTCCTTACTCTCGAAATGCTTGTAGAAGTCGCTCTTGGAGACGCCGGCCCGTTTGCCGATGGCAGAGACGGTGGTGCGCTCGTAGCCCTGCTCGTAGAGGACCTCGGCGAGGGCGGCGATCAGCCTTTCGCGCTGGTTGCGCTCGACGTACTCGCGGGTGAGGCCGTGCCGGCCGCGCGGGAGTCTCTCCACTTCTCGGAGTCTGCCAGCCAGGGCGCCAGCATGAACTCCGACAGCTCTGGCAACAGGTCCGGCGCTTTATCGGCTTCGTGGCGGCGGATCTGCTGGTAGACGATCCAGGCGACGCCGCCGACCAGCGTCTCTTCGATCGTCTCCGGCAAGCGGTCGTCTTGAGGGACGTTGCGCCTGGTCAGCTCGACGAAACGCTGCATCGCGTCCTCGTAGCGCTGGGTCGCGGCGGGGGTCGCGGAGAGGGCCTCGATCATGCACATCCGGGCCAGCGCCGGCTCCTCGGCGACGTACTCGAGGAAGGCGGCGAGGCCGGCCTGAACCCGCTCCTCCCAGCCGCCCTCGACCCCGGCGCAGCTCTCCTCGATCCGCCGCATCGCCTCGTCGACGGCGCCGTCGAAAGCGGCGAGGAAGACCTCCTCCTTGCCCTCGAAGTTGTCGTAGAGCGTCTTGCGGGCGACACCGGCGCGGCGGACGATGTCGGCGATCTTGGTCGCCTCATAACCCTGTTCCGCGGTCAGCTCGGCGATCGCGTCCATGATTCGCCGCTGCTTGTGGGCAGCAACGAACTCACGCGGGAGTGCTGGGCGGATGGGAGGCGAGGCCGGCTGCGCGGCGGCGTTGGCGCGGGGAGGCACCGGGCAAGGATACCCGCGTAACCGCGCTTTTCCTTGAAGAGCAGGGACTTTTCTGGTACCTTGTCGAGACTCGTTGGGTATCTAAGGGAAACAGCAGGGTTTCTTATGCCTCCGGAGAGAGTCCAGTTGAGTCGCGAGATGCTAGCTGCCGCGATCGGCGACAGCTGGCCAGCGAACGACGTCAGTGCCGCTGCCGAGCTACTGGCCGGCAGCGAGGGCCAGTTCCCCTCCGGCATCCGCTCCCTCCCGTCTGACCTTGTCAGCGCGGTGCAGCGCGAGCGCCTGCTGGCCGGAATGCTGCGCGCCTGCGCCCAGCTCGGCTACCGCGAGCTGACCGTCCAGGACGTGCTCGAGCGGGCTGGCGTCTCCCGCCCCACCTTCTACGAACACTTCGAGAACAAGGAGGACTGCTTCCTCGCCGCCTTCGACGCGGCCGCGGGGCGCCTCCGCGACAGGATTGAAGCGGCCGCCGGCGCGGGCGAACGATGGCGCGACCGCCTGCGGATGGCAGTGGAGGAGTTGCTGCGCTTCGTCGACGCCGAGCCCGACGCGGCGCGGACGCTGATCGTCGAGGCGCGCGCCTCCTGCCCGGCCGCGCTGGACCGCCGCGACGAACTCCTCGACCACTTCGCCGCCTGCATCGATACCCAAGTCCGCGCCGAGCTCGATACCGAGGCGACGATCTCCCCGATCGCCGCCGCCGGCGTAGTCGGCGGCGTCGAGTCACTCCTCTACGACCGCATCAACCGCGAAGACACCGCGGACCTCCCGGCCCTGATCCCTTCGCTGATGTACTTCGCCGTGTTGCCCTTCGAGGGACACGAGGCGGCGAGCGCGGAGCTGGCTGCGGCGAGCTGAAGCTAGCCGGCCGCCAGCACCGTGAATACGCCGATGGCAAAGGTGGCGATGATTCCGCCGCCTACCTGAAGGATCAGCCGCTGGAGCGATTCGAAGCCGGCGCTCATCTCTTTCCGAACCGAGGTGAACTCAGCCTTGGTTTCAAGACGCTGCGTGCGCATCTCGGCTTCTACCCGATCGAAGCGCTTACCGACCTCGTCGCGGAAGTCGTCAAGTCGCGCGTCGGTCCAGCTCTCCCTCATCGCCTCCATGATTGCATGGTAAACGACAATACATTTCGTAAATTGAGGTCCGATTAGAAGACGCACGCAAAAGTGCAAACCGAAACGGACTGAACGAGGATCAGCGTCGTAGCTCTAGCTAAGGCGGCGAGCGCGGAGCTGAGCGGAGCGGCGAGCTGAGGAGAGCCGCGGACCAGAGGTCCGCGGCTCTCTTACTTACTGACTGGAACCCAGGATCTACCCGACCGATCCGGTCAGTGCGGTGGTTCCTGCATAGCTCGCATTTGCGGTTTTTTCACCACAGTTCCCGGCCGTGCCCTGCACCCTCGTGTAGGCGAGTTTGGCAACGCCGAAGTCGAGCGAGACGCCACGTTTATCGCCTTCACCGAAGTTGGAGAGGCCGACACTCGAGAGACCCGACTGGGAGCGGATCTCATAGGTGCACAGAAAGACCCCTTCGGCGGCTTTGGTTTCGACCCTGATCCTGATCAGGTTGCTTTCACCAGGACAGGAGACGCCGAACGTTCCCGCGACGGCGATCTGGTAGCTGCACCCGAGCACGTCTACCATGGCCGGCAGTTTGGTGGCGCCGACCGTGACTATGCAGTTCGCGTAGGCGGGGGTGAGGGCGAACGAGCTCGAAGCGCTCGCCAGCTGTCCCTCGAGGGCAACGTCCTGGCACGTGAGCTGGCGGTTGCCGACCAGGGTGAGCACGTGCTGGTCGGCCGCATCCTGCCCCCCGTCGAGGAACGCGGGGTAGGTTTCGGCCTTGATCTGCCCGCCTTCGGTGAAGACGCCGTTTCGCCAGAGCAGCGTCAGCGGCGAGCCCGAGGTCGTCTCAAGCGTCCAGTCCACCCTGACGTTGAGCGCGGTGCTGCTGGCGCAGTTGGCCGGCGAGCCTTTGTAGGTGCCGGAGAGGACGCCGTCCAGCGAGGCTTCAACCGTTTTCCCTTGGATCACGTACTCGGCGCTGAGACCTTTCTGGGCCGGGTAGGAACGCTGGCAGAATTCGTCGTTGAGGGTGATCGACCCGCAACCCGGAGGCCCGACGTCAACGGTGCCGTCGAAGCGACCCGCTTCGGTTTCGGCTCCCGGCTTCAGTTCGAAGCTGCAGCCGTTCATCGAGAACGTCTGTTTGTGGGTGACTCCACCGATTTTCCAGGTGCAGTTGTTAAACGAGGGGCTGGCCGTGAGACTCGAGCTCGGTTTGCTGATTCCGGTCAGGAACCCGGTGCTTTCGCAGCCGAAGACGATCCCACCCACGGCGGTGAGAGTCACTTCCTCCGCGCTCATGCTGCCCACGACGTCGGGGTAGGCCCCCTGCACCGCGAACTGGGCCGCCGAGGCCGAGCCGGTCCCTGCTATTCCGCTGAGGGCAAGCGCCATCACGACGCCAAGCCCCAATCTCTTGATGCGTTTCACTTCTACCTCCCTTCCGGCGCGCTGAGCGCGCCGGGATGACTGATTTGACTGGTTGATGCCCTAGTGACGCTTTGCTGATCGTCGTCGCGAACCCGCTGCTTTCGCAGCCGAAGACGATCCCACCGGGAGCGGTGAGCGTCACTTCCTCCGCGCTGAAGCTGCCGACCACGTCGGGGTAGGCGCCCTGCACTGCGAACTGGGCCGCCGAGGCCGA
>Ga0190272_10000193_pt1 | contig 36750 bp, 36 predicted proteins | sample Popmic504T_FD_133746 | JGI IMG/M metagenome (GOLD analysis project Ga0190272, IMG submission 133746) | Populus adjacent soil microbial communities from riparian zone of Shoshone River, Wyoming, USA - 504 T | ecosystem: Environmental > Terrestrial > Soil > Riparian zone | place: USA: Wyoming...
CGGTGAACGCCAGCTGAATCCGTGACAGCTTCCCTCCCATTTCGCTGATCCACGATCGGCTCAGTATCTGTCTGTCCCCACACCCGTCCCCGTCCTTTTTGTTTTCGTAGCAGCCGCAGGAACGGACCCACAAGGCCGGAAGCGTGGCGGCGAAGGATCCCCTGCCGAAGCTGCGGTCTCGAGCCCGATCAGGGGGTCCTTCGCCGCCATGCTCTACGCTGCGTGGGATGGTTTCTGCGGCTCAGGATGACAGCGATTAGCGCGTGTTTTGGTGAGGACCGGTGCGCGCGTTGCCTGTGCCTTCAGCCCGGCAGCAACCAGCAACCAGCAACCCCAAGGGTAGGGAACCTCACCCCATCCGGCCCTCCCTTGTTATGACGCTCGCGCTCGCTCCCGACGTCGCTCGTCTTCGTGACCGTCTGGACATCATTCACGAGCGTCTCCTCGACTACCGCACGCGGTACGACCGGGCTCGCGACTCGCGGGCCGTCTTCACGCACGCCTACGCGCAGATCACCGGTCTTCTGGCCGACAACCTGGCCGTGTACGAGTTCCGCGATCCGGCCTGGGTGGTCACGCTCGCGGAGAAGTTCGCGGAGCAGTACTTTCTCGTCCTCGATGCCGCCGATCGCGGCGAGCCGCACTCCGCCGCGTGGAAGCGCGTCTTCGAGGTGCTGCGCAACCCGCGTACATCCGTCCTCGAGGACCTCGTCTTCTCCATGACCGCGCACATCGTCCACGACCTCCCGCTGGCGCTCATCGAGGCGAAGACGGCCGGGGGCGATGGCCACTCCCACGTCTACGACTATCACCGCATGAACGACCTCCTCGGCCACAACGTCGAGAAGATCACCTCCGCCGTCAGCAAGCGCTACGCGCCTCTGATCGCCTGGCTCGACCACCTCGGCCACGACTACGACGAGATCCTCACCGACTACGGCTTTCGCATCAGCCGCGGCGTGGCCTGGTACAACGCCTCGCGCATCGTCGACCCCGCGTCGAAGGAGCAGGCGCTGCAATCGATCGTCAAGAGCACGATCGTCTTCGTCGACCACGTCCGCCGCCCGCGCTTCTGGCCGCTGCGCCTGGTGTTCCGCATCGGGCGCTACCTCTCCTCGTTTTTCCGGCGCTGGCCGTCGTAGCGCGGGGCCCGGGTCACTGCAGGTTCACGATGGCTTCCTTGAGCTGCCGTGCCTGGGCCGTCCATGACAGCTCGGCCATCATTGCAGCGCCGCGCGCTGCGCGCGTCGCCGCCTCGCCGCGATCGCGCCACACCGCTTCCAGCGCCTCGACCGACTCCTCGACGTCGCTCTCTCCCCAGCCGTCCGTGCCGCCTCCGTCCACATCGGGAACCGCACTCTGGCGCTCCAGCGGATAGCAGTTGGGCTCGGGGTCGCCCGGCGCGGTCATGATGTCGCGGTGCCCGGTGTTGCGCGAGAGGATGCACGGCACGCCGCACGCCATCGCCTCCATCGCCACGAGGTTCGTCCCGCCCTCGGCGCGGTTGGGGAAGAGGGCCACATCCGCTTCGCGGAGGATGGTGGGCATGAGCGCGTTCGCCACCGAGCCGACGTCGATGAATTGATGTTCATCGACTCCGTTTGCGACAGCCCACGCCCGGACGTCGGCCTGGCCGGAGGCGGTGAACGGAACCGGCGCGACCCACGTCCTCGTTTCGAGCGACCGCGCGAACTGAGGCCACGGACTGTGCCATGACGTGAGGAGCAGACTTTCCGGATGGCGCCGCGCGAAGACACGGAACGCATGCAGGACGAGATCCTGACCCTTGCGGTACTCGAGCTTTCCGCCGGAGAACACCACGAACCGCTCCCGCCACCAGCCCGACCGGGGCGCGGGATGAAAGAGCGTCCGGTCGATGCCCTGCCAGACGTTGCGCACGTGGCCGATGCCCGCGGCGCGCAGCAGTTCCTCGTTCCACCGCGAAGCGGTGATGAGCAGCGTGAACGCGCGTGCGGCCTCGATGGCCGCGCCATCGATGAGCGAGTTCTCGATCACGGCCAGGCCAACGGTCGGCCGGCCGCGGACCGAGACCGCGTGAACGGCGGGTCCGAGACCGAAACCGTGGCCGGTCGCGTGCAGAACGGGTGCGGTGAGCTCCACGTTGCCGCCGGCGTGCTTCTGCAGCAGGTCCTCCTGAAAGCGCCGCGACTCTGCCAGGAGCGGCGCGAGCCGTGCGAGCCCCAATCCGTCGACCACGAGACCGTGAGTGTCGATCGGGGCGAGGCAAACCGGTAACCAGGATGGGTCGTCCGTCCATTCGAGTAGAAGATTCAGCCCGATCAGGCCCCAGCCCGAATAGCTCGACGGCTGGACGTTGAGGAACGCCGGCGCGCGGGCAACCATAAGTTCGTTTTGAGCGTATACTGGGTTCGGGTCATATATCCACAATTCGGGTGCCTATGGAACTGCTTGGACAGCGGTTCGGTCACATCCGCGTCACTGGAATCATCGGCCAGGGCGGCATGGGCGAGGTGTACTCCGGCTTCGACGAGACGCTGGAGCGCCGGGTCGCTCTGAAGGTCGTGCACGAGGACCTGCGGCTCGATGAAGACGCGCGCGGGCGTCTGCTGCGCGAGGCGCGCGCTCTCTCGAAGCTCGATCATCCGAACATCTGCCGGATCCACGATTACATCGAGACCGGCGATTCCGACCTGCTCGTGCTCGAGTACATCGAAGGGCGGACGCTGGCGGACGCACTCCGCGACAAGCGGACGCGCGCGGAGAAACTGCGCATCGCCATCAGCGTGGCCGAGGTGCTCGTGTCGGCGCACCGCGCCGGCATCCTTCATCGCGATCTGAAGCCGGACAACATCATGCTCGCGAATTCCGGCGAGGTGAAGGTGCTCGACTTCGGACTGGCGCGCTGGCTGAACCGCGCGCGTCACGCCATCTCGCCGCAACTGCGGGTGGCGGGTGCGAGCGCCGACTACATCGAGCCGGTGCGCACGCCGTCGGGGCGCCGCGGGTTTGTGGCGACGCAGGCCGGCGTGGCCATGGGCACGCCGATGTACATGAGTCCCGAGCAGGCGCGCGGGGAAGAGCTCACGCCGGCGAGCGACATGTTCGCGTTCGGCCTGCTGCTGCAGGTCCTGTTCACCGGTGCCGAGCCGCATCCCGAGTTCATGGGCTCGCGGGACGTGATGCTCCGCGTCGCGCAGGGAGAGACGAATCCGGTGCAGGGAATCGCCGGCGACGTGGCAGCGCTGATCAACCGCCTCAAGCAGGCCGCGCCCGCCGATCGTCCGACGGCGGTGGAGACGCTGGAACGGCTGAAGTGGCTGGCCGCGAAACCGGTCCGGGTGACGCGGCGGGGCATTGCCGCGGCGGTGGCGCTGATGATCGTCCTCTTCGCGTGGCGCTACACCGTCGACCTGCAGCGCGAGCGCGCGGCCGCCGTCGCGGCGGAGAAGATCGCCGTCGCCGAGCGTGCCGAAGCCGTGCGCCGCCGGGGGCAGGCCGAGGACTTGATCGACTTCATGATGGGCGACCTGCATCGCAAGCTCGATCGCATCGGACATCTCGACGCGCTCGACGCCGCGGCCGGCCGGGCCATGGGCTACATGTCCTCGCTGCGGCCGGAGATGATGTCCGCCGCGGAGCTGGCGCGGAACGCGACGGCGCTCGATCACCTCGGGCAGGTGCGCATGGCCCAGGGGAAGCTGCCCGAGGCACTGAAGTCCTTCGAGCAGTCGCTGCTCATCGCCAGGAGCGCGGTGGCCAGGGAGCCCGGCAATCTGAACCTGCGCTTCACCCTCGGCCAGACGCAGTTCTGGATCGGCGAGACACACCGGCGCATGGACAACAGGAGCGGCGCGCTGGCGGCGATGCGCGATTACCTGGCCACGTCGGAGGCGCTGGCCCGCGCCGCGCCGGGGAATCTCGACTATCAGCTCGAGCTCGCGTATGGCTACAGCAACATCGGCAGCCTGCTCGAGGCGGATCGTGACTTCGACGGCGCGCTGCAGCATTACCGGCGCGCGATGACCGTGAAACAGGCCCGCCTGCGCACCGATCCCTCGAACCTCGACTGGCAGGGCGACCTCGCCCAGACCATCAACAAAGTCGGCTCGGCGCTGCAGCAACAGGGCCGGCTCGTCGAGGCCCGCCGCACGTTCGAGGAGGAGCAGGCGATCTACACGTCGCTCGTTCGAGCCGACCCGAAGAATCTGCCGTGGAAGATGCGTCTGATCACGAGCTATGCCTATCTCTCCGTGCTGCTCGTCAGTCTCGGAGACGTCGTTGCCGCGGAAGAGCAGGCAGCGGCAGCCGAGGCCCTGGCCGCGGAGCTGGTCGCGTTCGATCCCGCCAACGTGAACTCCCGCCGCGATCTGGCCATCGTCGTCAGCAACCGTTCGATCGCACAGGAACTGCAGGGCCGCCTCGCCGAGGCTCGTGCGAGCGCGGCGCGCTCGCAGACGCTGATGAGCGAGGCCCTGCGCGATGCGCCGCAGACGACGATCTGGCGCCGCGATCTGACCATCGTGATGCTGCAGCGCGCGCGAACGCTCTACGTGTCGGGCGACCTCGACGCGGGAGCGAAGCTCGTCAGGACCGCCCTGGCCGCCGCACCGGCCGGCGATCCGGCGTGGCGTCAGCAGGTCGCCCAGGGGACGCTCCTCCTGGGACAGATCGAGGCGGCCAGGGGACGGGCCGATGCGGCGCGCGCGCAATGGAATCGAACCCTGGAGCTCCTCGCCGGCAGTCCCATCGGCCCGCATGAATTGGTTCTGCTCGATCTGCGAGCCCGCGCGCTGCTGCTCCTCGGGCGCGATGCGGAGGCGCGTCCCATCCTGGACGAGCTCCGCCGCGCGCGGTACCAACATCCGCACCTCATGCGCCTGCCGCGCGTTGCGGCCGGCGCCGCAACGTGAACGCGGCAGTTGCCGCCAAACCCCCGGAAAGGAGAAGTGTCATGTCAACGATTACCGTCGGACTGAATTCAACGAACAATGGCATTACCGTGAACCCGACCACCGCCAGCGTCACCTACACCGGCACTCAGGGCGTGACCTGGGCCATGGCCGCGGCGGCGGCCGGATGGTCGATCAGCAGCGTCTCCATCAATACGGCCGGCAGCGGCAACAACGCGTGGGGAGGCGGGTCCCCGGCCGCCGTGGCCGGGTCCGGACAAAGTACGTGGGCGGTGAGCGACATCATCGGGAATCCGACCGTCACGTTCACCTACATGATCTGGATAAACTCGAACACTTCGCTCCTCTCCCTCGATCCCGAGATCGTCAACGCCCCTCCAGGCTGGTGATCCCGCGTACGCCGCCGTCGCGGCCGTGCAGAACGGCCGCGACGGGGCCTCCAGTACTCAGTCCGGCAGCGGCGTATAGCCCATGCGCGCGCAGAGACTCCAGTCGATCATCTCCGCGATGATGTGGCGGTGCCGGGCCGGAATGCGCTGGAGGTAGCGCCGCGCGAGGTAGTACTCGCGATCGAACACCGTCTCCGAAGTCGTCGTCCCCCAGCCGTCCCACAGCGCGGGCAGGACTTTGCCGGCGGGCACCTGCCATTGCGGTGCGCAGTGCTGCAGCCCGAATCGCTTTCCGATCTCCGCGACGACCGTGCGGGGGTCGCGCAGCAGATCCTCATAGCGGACCACGCAGGCACGCTCCGGCTGTTCGTCCACGAGCGCGAGCCAGGCGGCGTACAGGCGGTTGAAGCGGCGGCACTCAGTGGTCAGCGCCGTCGCGAACGTATCGGGAAGCGCCATCTGTCCCAGGATGTAATTCCCCTGGCGGGCCACACTCACGACCCATGCGTACGGATCCTTGACCGAGACCAGGTAGCGCAGCTCGCCGCGGTCGAAGGCCTCCGTCAAGGGGACCGCGACTCGGGCCACCTCTTCGAGCTGGTCGCGTCTCCACGGCTGCGTCAACGCCGCAGGCGTGCCGAACGTGGCCTTCGAGACGAACGACCATGCCGGCTGCTCCTCGGCGCTCGCTTCCGCGCGCAACTCGCGCAGGGGCGGGGGCGGCGAGTTTTTGTCGCCCAGCAGGTGCATCAGGACTTCGACGTCTTCGAAACTGGCCAGCAGTGACGTGCGAAGGAAATTCGTTCCCGTCTGCCGCTCGCCGTATTGTTTGATGAAGACGCGCGTGCTCTTCACCGGGGTTTTCGGCTTCAACACGCGCATGGGGAGCGGCGGCGCCGTGTAGCGGCCGGCGGTGAGCGCGCGGAGCTCGCGCTCGATGCGCTCCATCACCGGCGTCCAGTCGCCGGCGGTCTCCTGACGGAAGAGACGCATGGTTGCGTACCAGAGACTGTCCTCTCCCTCCCGCATCCATCGCCAGTCCGGGGAGGTGGGGACCAGGAGCCAGACCGGCACGCCGAGGGCGCCCGCGAGATGGGGCAGGGACGTGTCGACGGAGATCACGAGATCCATCCGTTTTACGAAGGCGGCGGTTTTGTAGAAGTCGCCCAGCACCGGCGACAGATCCACGATCGGCGCGGGAGATTCCGCGAGGTCGGGAACGCGCTCGCCGTATTGCAGGCTGAAGAGCCGTACTCCCGGAACGGCGGCCAGTTTCTCGAAGAGTGCGAGCGGACAGTCGCGCGCGGCGTGATTCGGGTAGAGCCGCCCGCTTCCCCAGACGATTCCGACATTGAACGCGCTGCCTCGCTCGATCGCCTCTTCCGCATCCGGACAGTCGGCCGGCGCGCTCAGGTACGGTCCGACCGGAGCGGGGTCGACTCCCAGGATGTTCGGTAGGCTCAGCAGCGGAAACTGCAGATCGACTTCCACCGTGTCGCCGTCAACGATGACCCGATCGATCCCGTCACACGTCGCGAGCACCGCCGCGAGCCGCGCCGGGGCGTAGAGGATCAGCCGCCCGCGATCCTTCGGAACAAGGGATGCGAATCGCACGAATTGCAGCGCGTCCCCATGACCCTGCTCGGTCCAGAGAAGCAGCGTGCGCTCGCCGAGAGGCGAGCCGTCCCACAGCGGAACGACGAGATCTTCGCGGTGTAGCGGCTTTCCGCCGGACGGCCACCGCCATTCGTACTCGCGCCACCCCTCACGGAACTCCCCCCGTGCGAGCAACTGCAGGGCGAGGTCGAGTTGAAGGAGCGGCAGGGGCGTGCCGGCCGCCGCAGCCCGGCGCATCACTTCCATGGCCAGGTCGCGCTCGCCGAGGCGCAGGTAGAGGAGCGCCTCGTTGTGCAGCGGCGGGGCCCAGTCCGGCCTCAACTCAGCCGCGCGGGTGAGCGCCACCTGCGCTTCGTCGAGCCGGTTGAGGGCCATGAGGGAGCCGCCGAGGTCGTTCTGTACGGCAGCGTTCTGCGGATCGAGCTCGGCCGCACGGCGCAGGTGGTCGAGCCCCTGCTGCATTTCCTTCATCCTGCAGAGCACCAGGCCGAGGCCATGGTGCGCATCGACCAGCCCGGGATCGAGCTCCAGCGCCCTGCGATACGCGGCACGCGCATCGAGATACCGGCGGCGGCGGAAGAGCGCCACGCCGAGGCGGCGGTGGGTGGCGGCGGAATCGGGATGACGGATGGCGACGTCTTCCAGAATCCAGATCGCCTCGTCGACTTCACCCCGCTCGAATGCGAGCCGTGCGGGCTCGGAGAGACGTTCAACCTCATCGAGCGCAACTGCCACCGGCGCCGGCATTCCGGCGCTTACAGCCGCTGACTGGACCATGGACGCTACCCTCTCGTAAGAGGAGTTGCATCGGACGGGAAATCCATACCCCGGATGGCGGGTTGTGAATACCGTACCCATATGGTACGGTTTCGCCGCTTCAGGGACTTACACCGCCATGCTCAAGATCTCCAGACTCACCGATTACGGCCTGCTCGCGGGCGTCTATCTGGCCCGCAACGCGGGACAGGTGACCTCTGCCCGCGAGGTCGCCGAGTTCTATCACCTGCCGGTTCCGGCGGTGACGAAGGTCCTGAAGATCCTGCACCACGCCGGGCTGCTCCAGTCGCACCGCGGCGTGGCGGGCGGCTACGTCTTCGACGGCGACGCCGAGAGCATCACCCTCGGCCACCTCATCGAGATGCTGGAAGGTCCGTGGGACCTGACCGAATGCGAGACGTACGACCATGACGGGAACGCGACCTGCGCGATCCGCGTGGCCTGCCCTTCGCGGCGGTTCATGTTCGGCATCAACCGCGCAATCAAAGGAGCTTTCGAACAGGTCACGCTGGGCGATCTCGTCCGCGGCGGCATGCCGATCCCGGTGATCGACAAGCAGCAACTGGCCCCACGAGAGGCAGCATCATGAGCAACCTCGAGATCCAGGAAATCGCATCGCAGGAGTACAAGTACGGCTTCGTCACCGACATCGAGTCGGATATGGCGCCGCCGGGCCTCAGCGAAGACATCATCCGCTTCATCTCGGCGAAGAAGGACGAGCCGGAGTGGATGCTCGACTGGCGGCTCCGCTCGTACCGCCACTGGCTGACGATGAAGGAGCCGACCTGGGCGAACGTGCATTACCCGCCCATCGACTACCAGGCCACCAGCTACTACTCCGCGCCGAAGCAGAAGAAGACGCTCAACTCGCTGAACGAAGTGGATCCCGAGCTGCGGGCCACGTTCGAGAAGCTCGGCATCTCGCTCGAGGAGCAGAAGCGCCTCACCGGTGTGGCCGTCGACGCGGTGTTCGACTCCGTGTCCGTGGCCACCACGTTCCGCGGCGAGCTGGCCAAGCTCGGCATCATCTTCTGTTCGTTCTCCGAGGCGGTGAGGGAGCATCCGGAGCTGGTGCGCAAGTACCTCGGCACCGTCGTTCCGTACACGGACAACTTCTTCGCCACCCTCAACAGCGCCGTCTTCAGCGACGGCTCGTTCTGCTACATCCCGAAGGGCGTCCGCTGCCCGATGGAGCTGTCGACCTACTTCCGCATCAACTCCGCGAACACGGGCCAGTTCGAGCGCACGCTGATCGTCGCCGACGAGGGCTCGTACGTGAGCTACCTCGAAGGCTGCACGGCGCCGATGCGCGACGAGAACCAGCTCCACGCCGCGGTGGTCGAGCTGATCGCGCTCGACGGCGCGACCATCAAATACTCGACGGTCCAGAACTGGTACCCGGGCGACAAGAACGGCCTGGGCGGTATCTACAACTTCGTCACCAAGCGCGGCAAGGCCATGAACCGCGCCAAGGTCTCGTGGACGCAGGTCGAGACCGGCTCGGCGATCACCTGGAAGTACCCGAGCTGCATCCTGCAGGGCGACGACTCGGTCGGCGAGTTCTACTCGGTGGCGCTGACGAACAACTATCAGCAGGCCGACACCGGCACGAAGATGATCCACATCGGCAGGAACACGAGCTCCACGATCGTGTCGAAGGGGATCTCCGCCGGCCACGGCCAGCAGACGTACCGCGGTGAAGTGAAGATCATGAAGGGCGCCGAGAACGCCCGCAATTACTCACAGTGCGACTCGCTCCTCCTCGGCGACAAGTGCGGGGCGCACACGTTCCCCTACATCGAAGTGCGCAACGCGTCGGCGACGATGGAGCACGAGGCCTCGACGTCGAAGATCGGCGAGGACCAGCTCTTCTACGCGCAGCAGCGCGGCCTCAGTGCCGAGGACGCGGTGTCGATGATCGTCAACGGCTTCTGCCGCGAAGTCTTCCGCGAGCTCCCGATGGAGTTCGCCGTCGAAGCGCAGAAGCTGCTCGGAGTCTCACTCGAAGGAAGTGTCGGTTAATGCTCGAAATCAAGAACCTCCATGCCGGAATCGAAGGGAAGGACATCCTCCGCGGTCTCGATCTGCGCATCAATCCGGGTGAAGTGCACGCGATCATGGGGCCGAACGGCTCCGGGAAATCCACGCTGGCCAACGTGCTGGCGGGACGCCCGCGCTACGAAGTGACGCAGGGCGAAGTGCTGTTCGAGGGGAAGAACCTCCTCGACCTGCCGGCCGAGGAGCGGGCCCGCGAAGGCGTGTTCCTGGCCATGCAGTATCCGGTCGAGATCCCCGGCGTGAACAACATCTACTTCCTCAAGGCCGCGCTGAACGCGGTGCGCAAGCATCGCGGCGAAGAGGAGCTCGACGCCATCGAGTTCCTGCAGCTCGCCCGCGAGAAGATGAAGGTCGTCGAGCTCGACGAGTCCTTCATGAACCGCGGCGTCAACGAAGGCTTCTCCGGCGGCGAGAAGAAGCGCAACGAGATCTTCCAGATGGCCGTGCTCGATCCGAAGCTGGCCATCCTCGACGAGACCGACTCCGGCCTCGACATCGACGCGCTGCGCATCGTGGCCGAGGGCGTGAACACGCTGCGGACCGAAGCGCACGCGGTGCTGGTCATCACGCACTACCAGCGCCTGCTGCGCTACCTCGTCCCCGACTTCGTACACGTGCTGGCCAACGGCCGCATCGTGAAGTCGGGCGGCAAGGAGCTGGCCGAGGAGCTGGAGCAGAAGGGGTATGACTGGATCGAGGAGGAGGTCGCGTGAGTGCGGTGACCACCGTCCGCGAAGAAGCGGCCGAGCGGTTCCGCCAGCTGGGCTGGCCGACTCCGCGTCTCGAGGCGTGGCGCTACACGAACCTCGCCCCGGTGCAGAAGATCGCCTGGCGCACGGACGAGGCGCCGGAGCTCATCGAGTCGCCGTCCTCACTCGACGGCAAGGCGCTGTTCGAGCTCGTGTTCGTGAACGGGAAGCTCGTCTCCGGCGAGAACATCTATCCGCTCCGGTCTGACGTCACCGCCGCCGACTGGGAGCGTAACGCCATGGTCGCGCTGAACACCGCGAACATGCAGGACGGGGCGCGCATCGAGATCCCGGACGGCATCGTCGTGGAAGGCTTCATCCACCTGCTCTTCATCGGACGCGGCGATGGCTATTGGTCGCATCCGCGCAACACCATCGTCGCCGGCAGCAACGCGCAGGTGACGGTCGTCGAGACGTACGTCGGCTCGGGCAGCTACTTCACCAACGCCGTGACCGAGATCGTCGCCGGCGAAGGCGCGGTCGTCGACCACTACCGCCTCGAGTGCGAGTCGCTCGACGCGTACCACGTCAGCAGCGTGTTCATCCGGCAGGAGCGCGCGGCGAGCGTGACCTCGCGCAACATCGCCATCGGCGGCGCCATCGCGCGCACCGAGACGCACGTCGCCCTGGCCGGCGAAGGCGCATCGGTGACGCTGGACGGACTCTTCACCGGCAGCGGGCGGCAGCATCTCGACAGTCGCACGGTCATCGACCACGTCAAGCCGCACTGCGAGAGCCTCGAGCTCTACAAGGGCGTGCTCGACCAGCAGGCGCGCGGCATCTTCGACGGCCGGATCATCGTTCGCCCCGACGCGCAGAAGACCGTCTCGCGCCAGTACAACCGCAACCTGCTGCTCAGCGAGACGGCCATCGTCGACTCGAAGCCGACCCTCGAGATCCACAACGACGACGTGAAGTGCAACCACGGCTCGACGATCGGGCAGATCGACCAGGAGACGCTCTTCTACCTCCGCTCGCGCGGCATCGGCGAGGAGGAGGCGCGCGGCCTGCTGATCTACGCGTTCGCCAGCGAGATCGTGGACCGGATGAAGATCGAGCCGGTCCGCGAACAGATCCGCCGCGCGCTGTTTCAGGCCATGCCGCAGCGCCTGCCGGAACGGAGAGGAGAAGCGCGATGAGTACAGCCCTGGCGCATCACATCGAGTACGACGTCGACCGCATCCGCCGCGACTTTCCCATCCTCTCGCGCAGCGCGCGCGGGAAGCGGCTGGTCTACCTCGACAACGCCGCCACGACGCAGAAGCCGCAGGCGGTCATCGACCGCATCGTGCGCTACTACTCGCAGGAAAACTCGAACGTCCACCGCGGCGTGCACTATCTCTCCGAGATCTCCACGATCGAGTTCGAGAATGCGCGCGGCACGGTGCAGCGCTTCATCAACGCCGGCGACATCAAGGAAGTCGTGTTCACGCGCGGGACGACGGAGTCCATCAACCTCGTGGCGCAGTCGTGGGGCCGGACGAACATCGGTGCCGGGGACGAGATCCTCATCAGCGCCATCGAGCATCACTCGAACATCGTGCCGTGGCAGATGCTCTGCGCGGAGAGGAGCGCCACGCTGCGCATCGTCCCGGTCAACGACCTCGGCGAAGTGGATGTCGAAGAGTACGAGCGGATGCTGAATCCGCGCGTGAAGCTGGTGTCGTGCAATCACGCCTCGAACGCGCTCGGGACGATCAACCCGGTGCGGCGCATCATCGCAGCGGCGCACGCCAACGGCTCCGTCGTGCTGATCGACGGCGCGCAGGGCGTGCCGCATCTGCACGTCGACGTGCAGGAGCTCGACTGCGATTTCTACGCATTCTCGTCGCACAAGGTCTACGGGCCGACGGGCGTCGGCGTGCTGTACGGCAAAGAGGCGCTGCTCGAGGCCATGCCGCCGTGGCAGGGCGGCGGCGACATGATCCTCTCGGTCTCGTACGAGAAGACGACGTACAACGCGCTGCCGTACAAGTTCGAGGCGGGTACGCCGAACATCGAAGGTGTCGTCGGCCTGGCCGCGGCCTTGGACTACGTCGGCGGCATCGGTCTCGACGCCATCGCCGCGCACGAGCACGATCTGCTGACGTACGCGACGGCGCGTCTGCTGGAGATCGAAGGGCTGCGCATCATCGGACGCGCGGCCGAGAAGGCGGCGGTCATCTCGTTTGTTCTGGAAGGCGTACACCCGCACGACATCGGCACCATCCTCGACCAGGAAGGCGTCGCCGTCCGCACGGGTCACCACTGCGCGCAGCCGCTGATGATGCGCTTCAACGTGCCGGCCACGGGCCGCGCGTCGTTCGGTCTCTACAACACGCGCGAAGAAGCCGACGCACTCATCGACGCGCTGCACAAAGTCATCGAGGTTTTTCGCTGAATGTCCGATCTAAGAGAGCTCTACCAGCAGGTCATCCTCGACCACAACAAGAACCCCCGGAACTTCCACGAGATGGCGGACGCCACCTCGCGCATCGACGGGTACAACCCGCTCTGCGGCGATCACTACACGGTCTTCCTCAAGACCGAGGGCGACACGATCCGCGAGGTGAGCTTCACCGGCAGCGGCTGCGCCATCTCGAAGGCGTCCGCGTCGGTGATGAGCTCGACGGTGAAGGGAAAGTCGAAAGAGGAAGCGGAGCGCCTCTTCGAAACGTTTCATAAGCTGGTGACCGGTGACGCGAGCGGCCTCAGCGCCTCCGACCTCGGCCGCCTGGCCGCGTTTTCGGGAGTGAGCGAGTTCCCGGCGCGCGTCAAGTGCGCGACATTGGCGTGGCATACGCTACGAAGTGCCCTCGAGGGCAAAGCAGACGAGAAGGTGAGCACGGAGTGAAGCTCGCAGGTGGCAGCTCGCAGCTCGCAGGAGAGCCGCCAGCCGTCCTCCTGAGAGCTGCCAGCTGAGAGCTGAGAGCTAAATTATGAGAGAAGAGATCACCTTCAGCCGCAACGCCGAGGCCATCATGATCCCCAGCGGGGAGAAGGTCCTGGTGCCGAAGGGCGCCCAGGCCACCATCACGCAGTCCCTCGGCGGCACGTACACGCTCATCACCGACCGCGGCCTCATGGTCCGCATCTCCGGCGACGAAGTCGAGGCCATCGGCAAGGCGCCGCACGAGGTGACCGACGTCAAGCCGGAAGAGCTGACGCCGGAGAAGCTGGAAGAGCTCGTGTGGGAGCAGCTCAAGACCTGCTTCGATCCCGAGATCCCCGTCAACATCGTCGACCTCGGCCTTGTCTACCTCTGCGAGCTCGAGGACGTGGAAGAGGGCGGCAAGAACGTCAAGATCAAGATGACGCTCACCGCCCCGGGCTGCGGCATGGGCCCGGTCCTAGCCGGCGACGTGAAGATGAAAGTCGAGAACCTTCCGGGCGTGAAGAACGCGGAGGTCGAGGTCGTGTTTGACCCAGTCTGGGACCGCAGCATGATGTCCGAGGCGGCGCGGCTGCAGCTCGGGATGATGTGGTAGCGGGCTGACCAACCGGCCGCTACGGTACAATCCCGCCATCCCCAATCCGATCGGAGAGTGCGATGGCGTTCTGTGCCTGGTGCGGCAATCCCGTCCATGAAGTGTCGTACGCGGCGTGTCCGCGGTGCGGCAATCCGTCCAACGGAGCGCCGCCGCGGCCCGGCGGCAAGAGCGACTCGAACGCGGCGCTGATCATCGTTGGGGTCGTGGTGGGCGGCCTGGTGCTGGTCGCCATCATCGGCATCCTGGCCGCGATCGCCATCCCGAACTTCGTCACGGCGCTGCAGCGGTCGAAGCAGAAGCGGACCATGGCGGACATGCGCTCGCTGGCCACGGCTCTCGAGACGTACGCGACGACCGCGAACCAGTACCCGCAGGCCGCCTCGGCGGCGGAGCTGGGGCCCGTTTTGACGCCGACGTACATCAAGGCCGTTCCGACGGTGGACGGCTGGGGCACGGCGCTCCGGTACGAAGGCTCGCCGCGCGACTACGCCATCACCAGCGCGGGCGCGGACCAGAAGTTCGAGCACGAGGTGCTGGGGGAGTACAGCCCCGGCACGACGACGCAGAACTTCGACTGCGATCTCGTCTTCGCCAACGGTAGCTTCGTGCAGTACCCCGAAGGCATCCAATCATCGGGAGGTCAATAAATGTACTGCACGAACTGCGGTGTGGCCCGCGCCGAGGGAGCCCGAGCCTGCGAGAGTTGCGGCACGCCGGTCAAGAGCTACCCCGCGCCGCCGAACGTCGAGAATTACCTCGTGCCGGCCATCCTGTCGGCGCTGTGCTGCTGCCTCCCCTTCGGTGTCATCGGGATCGTCTATGCTGCGCAGGTAAACTCGAAACTGGCGGCGGGCGACGTCCCCGGAGCGATGGCGGCGTCGCGCAATGCGAAAATGTGGGTGTGGATCGCCGCGGGTACGGGCATCGCGATCACCATCGCGTATGCGGTGTTCATCGCGGTCACGGTCGCGAAATAAGGAGGAATGGTGAACTGTCCGAATTGCGGTACCAACAATCTCGACAATGCCACGGTCTGCGCCAATTGCGGGCGCTCGCTTTCGGCGGGAGCGCAGTCGTACACGCCCCCGCCCCCGCCGTCGTACGGCCCAGGCGGCGCGAGCAGCGGCTACGGCGCGTCGCCGGGTGCTCCTCCGATCTCGAACTGGCTCTGGCAGTCGATCGTGGTCACACTCTGCTGCTGTCTCCCCCTCGGCGTCGTCGGAATCATTTTCGCCGCGCAGGTGAACACCAAGCTGGCGCAGGGTGACGTGGCCGGCGCGCAGGAGTCGGCGCGGAAAGCGAAGATGTTCACGCTGCTCGGCATCGGCATCGGCCTCGCCGTCTGGATCGCGTATCTGATCTTCTTCGGTGCCAGCCTCGGTCCCCTCATCCGTGAAGCTCAGGCGAATCGCTAGCCTGGCCGTCATCCTGGCCGTCGGCGCGTGGGTGCTTTACACCTTCGCGCCGACGGCGTACGGCTTCTACCCCAAGTGCCCCTTTAAGTTGTTGACGGGTATGGACTGTCCCGGCTGCGGCACGACGCGCGCGCTGCACCACCTGCTGCACGGCCGCGTCGAGGAAGCGTTCCGCTTCAACCCGATGCTCTTCGTGCTGATGGCCGTCGCGCTCTGCGCGCTGCCGGCCATCATCCGAGGCGGGCGGCCGCGCTTTCTGGAGAAGGTGTGGTTCGCGTGGGGAGCGTTCTTCGTACTGACCGGCTACTGGATCGTACGCAACACGCCGCTTTATCCGTTTTGAAAGTGGAGGACAGGCAGTCCTGCTTGTCCCCCGCACTACTGTAAGTGAGTTGGCGGAAGGCCAGATGCCGGCATGTTGAAATACGCCATTACGGTCGGCTTCTGCAAATAGACCAGCGTCAGGATTCCCATCACGAGAGGGACCACGGACAACGCCACAACGCCCGCGGCGATGTCCATGATCGCCGCTGTTTTCACGGTGCTGGCCACAAACGGAGTCGGTGGTTGATTGAGTTTTGACAGTGCCATCGCGTCTAGCCAGATGGCGATTCCGGTTACGACGGGTAGGACGATCAGAAGACATCCAACGCCGCACGTCGCGACACCTCCCGCGATCGTCGCCCCGAGCCACCACAGCGTTGCGAGTGCGTTGACGATGAGTGCGACGAGGACGAAAACGCGGAGAGTTCCGATATCGGCAGGCGGAACAGTGGTCGGTCCAGGTAACGGCGGTGGCGGAGGATCACGATGCTCGATGGTCATGGAGCCTTTCCCGGCATCGCGAGCATTACTCCGCGACCCGAACCGATTGCTGAATTATGGGTGGAAGACCGCAGCAAGTGTGGTTTGGGATGCCGGGAATGTCAATGAGTACGTGGGGCGGCGCCTCAGCCCTTTTTGGGAAGTCAAGTTGCGCGCGGAGCAATTGCCCCGCGCGCATTACAGATCATCGGTGGTCGTTGAAGAACGTCCATTCGCCGACAGGATGTCCCTGCTGGAGTTGTTGCGCCTGCAGGTAGCCATCGATGGCTGCGGCGACCGCGACAAGGAAGGTGCCAGCGCCGCAGGTCGGTACGGCAAGGACGACGCAAGCCGCGATAGCCACGATTCCCTTCATCTTCTGTCCAAGGACCAGATATCCCACACCACCAAGGATGAATAGGTTCAGAAGGAGGATAACAACAGGATCTTTTGGCGGCGTGGTCGGATAGACGATACCTCCACCGCCATTGCCCGTCGGCGGTACCGACGGAGGAGGCGGTGGGGGAGTGTACGAACCATCCGGGGGAACTGAAGACATTTCTTCTCCTTAGAGCGTTTTCTCGGCGAAGTCGGTCACGACCGGAATGCGGGGACGCTTCCCGCCGACCGCCTGGATGATGCAGTAAACGTGCAGGACGAGCAGCGCGATCGGAAGGATGCACCCCAGGAAGCTGCAACCGATCATGGTGCTGATCGCGGCGTCGATGATCCAGAAAATCACGCTCAGCACGATGTCGAGGATCAGCAGGCCGACGCCGTTCTTGGCGTGCCAGTGAATGTCCGGATCCTCTTTTTTGGTCAGGTACGGGATCAGGGCCAGCAGGCCGAGGTACGAGAGCACGACCATCAGCGTCCGGTCGGAGCTCGCCGGTCCCGGCGTGTAGCCGCCGCCGGTGGGCGGGGGCGGTGGGGGCGGCGTGTACGATCCGCCTCCCGGAGGCGGAGGAGTTGCGGGGGGGATCGTGGGCGGAGGAATCTCGCTCATTTTTTCTCCTTGCTCGGCTTGCGGCGGCGAACCCGGCGATTCTAATCGGTTTTGAAACGGGTGAGCCGCCGTTCCGCGGCGGCGAGTGATATCACCGAGACCGCCGCCGACAGCGTGAGCGCAATCACGACCGGCAGCGTCGCGCTCACCGCCGCGTCGTCGATCCCCGCGGTCTGCAGGAAGAAACGCATCACCGGCCGTGCGAACAGCATCATCACCGCGACGACGTACGCCATCGACACGGCCATGTACGCGAAGCCGCCCAGCGACAGCCCGACCTGCAGCGGGTTCTCGGCGTTGAAGTTCGGCGCGAGCGCGCCCATCCCCACGCCGAGACTCACCAGCGTGACCGCGAGCAGCGATGCGCCGATGAGCGTGAAGAGCCACACCACGCCGCTGGCCGCGAGGATGACGTTCGCGAACGCCGTCAGCAGCAGCGAGAAGAGCGTCAGCGGCGCCGCGTAGACGAGCACTTTCACCAGCAGGAAGGAGCGGTACGACACGGGCGCGCTCTGGATGATCCAGAACGCCTTCCCTTCCGCCGACACCGAGGGGTACGCGAAGCGGAGACAGATCGCCGCGATGACGAAGCCCGACATCCCCAGGTTCGCGTAGGCGATGAGCGCGGCGCGCGAATCGTCGTGCAGCGGCAGCATGCGGATGTTGTAGAGGTAGATGAAGAGCAGCGCCGCGGTCAGGAAGACCTGCGACCACTGCGCGACGTCGCGCCCGAGGGTCCGCACCTCCTTGCCCACCAGCGCCCGCAGCGGCGGATCGGCGCGTGCGAAGAGCCGGTCCAGGACGCTCGTCGCCGACACTGCCCCGATGGCCATCGGGGCCATGCTCTCGCGGGCCCGCACGAAGGCCTGGAAGTACCACGCCCGCGCGGCGAGCACGAACAGCGTGAACGCGAGCAGCGCCAGGAGCGCGATCCGCGGCGCCAGCCCCGGAGCCTCCGGGCGCGTCATCATCTCGGCGACGGCGGTGCTCGGATAGACGCTCATGGCCGGCAATTCGATGGCCTGCAGCGCCTCGGTCACGTCGCCCGCCGAGATCTCGTTGAAGAAGCGCTCCGGCCGGCTCATGCGGAACGCCACCACCACCAGCGTCAGCACCAGCACGGCCAGCGTGGCCACGATCTGGTGGACGCGCCGCACCGGAAACCAGCGCACGAGCAGCAGGATCGCCGTCGAGGCCAGCGTGACCGGGATCGTCAGCAGCAGACCGAGGTTCAGCAGGACGGTCAGTACGAAGAGCACGGAGCGGTCGTACTGCACGGCAAAGGCGATGACCAGCGGCACGAGGAACGTGAAGACGACCGTCGCGCTCTGCGCCAGCGTCTTGAGCCAGCGCGCCAGGGCGATGCGCAGTTTCGAGCGCGGGCCGGAGTGATAGATGTCGAGGTCGAGGTCGGTGAAGAACGAGCCGATGGCCGCGGTCAGCGACGAGGAGAAGAGGATCACCGTCGCCACCAGGAAGACCAGCGACAGGAGGTTGCGCAGCAGCACGAGCGCGAAGATCGGCGTCTCTTTCTCGACGCCGGCCACGACCCAGAACAGGCGCAGGAAGAGCCCGAAGTCACCGCCGAGAAAGGCGGCCACGACCAGGAGGACGATCAGCGTGCGAACGATCGTCGCCGCGTTGAACGGCCGGAGGCGCGCCAGTGCAATTCGGAGTGGCCACATCGCAAAAACGAAGGATAACCCTCGCTCACGACAGCGGCGCCGTCTCGTCGAGCCACTGCATCATCGTCACGCCGCGCGCGGTGCGCGTCTTCGAGCGCTCGATGCCGAGGAGGATCAGGCGCTCGATCAGGCGCCCGTACTTCAGCTCCGTCGCCTCCCACAGCTTCGGGTACATGGAGATGTTCGTGAAGCCGGGGATGGTGTTGATCTCGTTGACGTAGAGCCGGTTCGTGCCGCGCTCGAGGAAAAAGTCGACTCGTGCGAAGCCGGACGCGCCGACGGCCTTGAACGCGGTGATGGCCAGGCGCCGGACCTCGGCAATCTGGTCGGCGCGCAGCTTGGCCGGGATGACCAGCGACGACTTGTTCTCGACGTATTTGTCGGTGTAGTCGTAGAACTCGCGGCCGACGACGATCTCGCCCGGCACGGAGGCCTGCGGCGTCTCGTTGCCGAGGATCGAGACCTCGATCTCGCGGGCATCGACGCCGCGCTCGACCAGCACTTTCTCGTCGAAGCGGAGCGCGTGATCCATCGCCTTCGACATGTCGGCGTCGTTCTTCACTTTCGTCACGCCGACCGAGGAGCCGGCGTTCGCCGGCTTGATGAAGTACGGGAGGCGCAGCGCGTTCGTGACCGCGCGAATCACGCGTTCTCTTTCATTGCGCCAGTCGTGCTCGAGCACCGGGACGTAGTCGACCATCGGCAGCTTCGCCGCGGCGAAGGCCTGCTTCATGTGCACCTTGTCCATGGCCACGGCCGAAGCCGTGACGGTGCTGCCAACGTAGGGGAGTCCAAGGATCTCCAGGTAGCCCTGCAGCGAGCCGTCCTCGCCGCCGGTGCCGTGGATGAGCGGGAAGACGAGGTCGATCGTCGCCGTGCGCGACCACGTCTCGAAGGAGAAATCCGCGTCGCCAGCGGCGCTCTTCTCCTCGCCGGCCAGGATGCGCGCGCTGCGCTCCGGCGCGACGAACCGCCCGTCGCGCGCGATGCACATCGGGGTGAACGTGATGCGGTCCTTCGGCGCGGCCTCGAACACCGAGCGCGCGGAGAGGATCGAGACTTCGTGCTCGGCGGAGCGGCCGCCGAAGAGGAGGATGACGTTGATCATGAATGGTTACTCGTTACTCGTTGCTCGTCAGGAGTGCCGTGCGGAGGTGGTCATGCTCGTGCGTCATCCGGACAGTACCCCGGACGAGCAACGAGCAACGAGTCTTACTTCCCGATCGGCAGGCTCCCTAATAGATACTTCAGGTCCTCGTCGCGCCAGCGGATGCCGCCGCCGAACGTGAAGGCCGTCTCGTTGAGGGCGTTGTCGACGCCCGACGTGACGAAGATGCGCGGCGTGCGCGCCTGCTCCTTGCGCAGCGTGTACTCGCCGTAGAGACGGAGGTGCGGGTTGTCGTCGCGGCGCTGCCCGAAGTCGAACGCCTCGCCGGTGACGACGATGCGGTCCGTCAGGCGGTAGTCCGCGCCGACGCCGCCGGTATTGTCGAAGAGGCCCACGCGCACGGCCAGCGACGGATCGAGCTGCCACCCGACCTGTCCGGAGATGAGGAAGTCGCGCTCGTAGCGCTGCGTCTCGGTGACGATCGTCTCCGACTGCCCGGTGGCGGGATTGGTGCGCGTCTCGACGTTCACCTTGTCGCGGCGTTTGCCGCGCGGGTCGTCGCTCAGCTCGATGTTGTAGAAGCGGTTGATGTCGGGATTCGGCACGAGCCGGAGCCCGACCGAGCTGCGCGAGTTCCCCTTGCCGTACTCCGTGTTCACGCCCTCGATGGTGCGGTCCTGGGAGAGGCCGGCCATGTAGTCGGCGCGGATGCCGAGGTCCATCTGGATGCGCGTCGCGCGCCCGAGGGTCTCCTGCAGCGACTTCACGCCGCCTTCGACGGAGGCGAGCGCGCTGGTGAGGCGGTCGTGTGCCTCGTCGGAGTAGAAGAGCTTCCCGACCGTGCCTTCGCCGCTCTTCACCTGGCCGGTGATGCCGTTCAGGTTGTCCGCGGTGACGCGCAGGTCGGCGGAAAGGCCACGCAGGTTCTGCACGACGGCGCGTACGTCCTCGCGGTTCTCGCCGACCGTCCCGCCCATCTGTTGCGCGATGCGGTCGATGGACGCGGCCAGCCGCGGGATCTCGACCTTCAGTTGCGCGGTGATCTCCCGCGCGTTGCCGAGGGTGGCATCGACGTTGGAGCGGTTCGCGGCGATGAGCATCCGCACTTCGCCGGTGATGAGGCGCACGTTCTCGACGATCTCGTTCAGCCGCGCCTCGCCGCTCGGTCCCCCGGCCACGGCCCGCAGTGACGCGGTGATGGCCTTGACGTCCTCCGCGATCGCGGCGACCTGCGTCGTCACGTCGTCGATGCTGGCCGGCTCGGTGCCGCGCAGGGTGATGGTGCCGGTCTGCGGCAGCACCGGCGATTCCTGTGTACCGGGATCGAGCTCGATGTACTTCTCGCCGAGGAGCCCCATGTTCGCGACCTTGGCCTGCGCATTGGCGTGCAGCGGCACGTCGTCGTCGACGGTCATCGTCACCACGGCCTTGCCGTTGGGGAGCACCTTGATGTCGGTGACGTGCCCCTTGCGCACGCCGGCGATGCGCACGGCCGACTCGTCGTCGAGCCCGGCCACGTTGTCGAACGTCGCCTGGACCTCGCGCGTGGTGCGCGAGCGGCTCAGGCTGATGTCTTCGATGCGAAGCACGAAATACCCGAGAACGGCCAGGGCGATCAGCATCACGATGCCGACTTTTGCTGCAGAGGTCATGGCGTTTTCACTCCGGCGGAAAAGCTGCGGACATTAGGTTGAAATTAGGTTTTAGCAGTTCTGCTAAGTTGATGTAATCCAATACTTTGACGGTTCTGTATAGGTTGAGAATCATCGATTATTAGGTTTTAGTGCGATTCCCCGGAACCAGCGTGCCGAGCGCGTGATGCCGACCAGATGCACACGTTGCTCCTGTTTCAGCTCCTTGAGAAGCGTTCTTACCTGTTCGGTCGTGAGTTGCGGCAGAACCCGAGCGACCTCGCTCAACGTACATCCGGTGGTTCCTTGCAACTCGATGTGCCGCACGAGCAGCTCCTTGTTTGTCGCGCGGTCGAGACCGCGCTCTCGCGTGTACGACGCCGGATCGCCCAGAAACGCCGCGAACCTGCGCGACAGAATGTATTTCACACCGCGACCGCGGCCAAATCGCTCGACGACGCCGTTTTCGACCAGACGGTGCAACCGCGCCTTCAGTTCCGGCGGTATCGGCCTGCCGTGGCGGACATGATCGAGCACGAACAGATCCGCCGTCGCGAACGAGTATGTCCCCTCGTCCGCCACTCTCTCGAGGAAGCGCAGAAACGCCGGATCCTGAATCGTACCGTCGAGCGACACCACTACGCGATACGCATCCGACTGGCTGAAGTCGGGCGACGGCTTTCCTTCGCGAATCGCCGTCTCGAACATCCGGTCCACTCCCTGGCCGGAGCGTTCGACGAGTCCCGTCTTCGCCAGCGTCTCGGCCAGCAGCCGGTTCCGCGGTACCTGCCGGAAGAGGATGTTGTCGGCCGTGACGCCGGCCGGAAAGCCACCAGGACTCTCGATCTCGATCCGTTCGCCGAATTGCCGCACGAACACCGAGCCGGCGGCGCGATAGTCGCGATGGGTGACCGCGTTGAGGATTGCCTCACGCACCGCCAGCTCGTTGAAGGTGGCGATGTCGAGCACGAACAAACCGTCGCGAAAATGCTGGACTGTGTTGCGGAGGTTCACCAGTTCCCAGAGCTCGTCCAGGAAAAGAAACGCACCGCGGCGGAGCTCACGGCGGTCGTCATAGGCAATTGTGGCGCGCTGTCGCCACTCGAAGATCACCTCCGCCTGCGGCAGATGACGTCGGATCGCGCGCTCGCTTCCGAGAAGAATCAACGCGGCGAAGGTGATGCCGTCTTCTACGATGAGCCCTGCGTCCGAAAGCAGATGTCGTACTTCAAGTGTCCGCAGATGTTCGTTGCCACTCTTGCGGATCCACGAGGCGCGAAATCGTTCGATGGCTTCCGGATCGAGATCGCTGAATGGCACTCCACGGCAGATCTCACTCGTGAAATCGCCGGACGCCTCGGCGAAGATCGCCTGCAGTTGCTCCTGCGTCATCGCCACGAGCTGCTCGCCGGAGCGCATGAGATAGCGTCCGCGGTACTGCAGCGGCGTGCCGAGTGGACGTGACGGAATGTGAAAGACGACGACCCGCCCATCAGGATGCTGAACTTCCTCCACATTCACGCGCATGCGCAGTGAGTCGTGAATCGCAGCCGTGATCTTTACGATCGATAAGAAGGCGGATGAGCCGACCACGCGGCGCGGGCGCTTGTCGGTCACGCCGAGGACCAGCGTTCCGCTGCGCTCGTTAGCGAGGGCAATGCAGTAGTCCAGCAAGGTGGAGAAGTCGAACTGCTGTCGAGCCTCTTTGAACTCGAGGTGCTCGTCTTCATCAGCCTCGAGCCACGAGTCGATTTCCGCGACCGTGGTCATGGCGCGCGTTGCGTGAGCGGGTCGATCCCCGCCCGTCTGAGCATCTGGAACAGCGTAGCAAGCGGCAGTCCGACTACGTTCGTGTAGCTGCCGTGGATGGATTCGATGAATACTGCGCCGACGCCCTGCGCGGCGTACGCGCCGGCTTTGTCGAGCGGCTCGCCGGTGCCGACGTACCACTCGATCTCCTGCGCGGACAGCGGCAGCATGCGCACCTCGGTCTCGGCCACGCGGGTGTCACACCAGCCGCGCTCGACGTTCTGGAGCGTGACGCCGGTGTAGACCATGTGCGTCTGTCCGGCGATCGTGGCCAGCATGCGCATGGCGTCCTGCGGGTCGGCCGGTTTCTCGAGCAGCTCGTCGCCGAGGTGCACGGTCGTGTCGGCGGCGATCACCCAGCGCGACGGGTGCTCCTGCGCCAGCGCGCCGGCCTTGTCGCGCGAGAGCCTCGCCACATACTCCTCCGGCGCCTCCCCCGGCTGGTGTACCTCGGGCACGTGACTCGGCTTGACCTCGAAGTCGACGCCGATCGAGCCGAGGAGCTCGCGCCGCCGCGGCGACGCTGAGGCGAGGATGAATTTCACCCCTTGAGTCTATCAATGCTGAGGATCACGACCATGCGCGCCTCGGCCACGATCTTGTAGATGATCCGCAGCTCCTCGGTGCGATAGCTCCACAGTCCCTTCAGCGGCTCGAAGAGCGGCGCGCCACAGATGGGGTCGAGCTCGATGCGCCGCAGCGCGGCGTCGTAGATCGGTGGCACCGAGGGGGCGAAGCGGAGGCGCTCGTAACGGCCGCGCTGTTCCACTTCCTGGTCGTCGGCCTCCGAGATCTTCGCGAAGAGCAGCGAGTCGTTGGCGATGTCGAGCGTCTCGCGCATGGCCATGTATTCGTCGTGCGAGAGCAGCACGGCCACCGGGCGGCCACCGCGCTCGAACACGGTCCGCTCGCCTCGGGCCTCGCATTCGCGGATCAGGTCGCGCGATTCTTCCGGCAGGTCGAGGACGTCGAGGCGTTTCACGACGTGGTGGTCTTGAGGTATTCGAGGAACTCGGCGCCGAGCTTCGGGTGGCGCAGCGCGTAGTCGACGGTGGCCTTGAGGTAGCCGAGCTTCTCGCCGGCGTCGTACCGGCGGCCCTGGAACACGTAGCCGTAGAAGTCGCCCGAGCGCACGAGCTCGCGCAAGGCGTCGGTGAGCTGCACCTCGCCGCCCGCGCCGCGCTCGGTCTTCTCCAGCAGCGGGAAGATGTCCGGCGGGAGGATGTAGCGGCCGATGATCGCGTAACGCGACGGCGGTTTCATCTTCGGCTTCTCCACCATGTCCGTGATCCGGAAGCGGCGCTCGCCGTCCAGCTGCCCGGCCACGATGCCGTAGCGCGACGTCTCTTCCTGCGTCACTTCCATCAGCGCGACGACGGGACGGCCCGTGTCCTCGAAGACGCGCCGCATCTGCAGGAGGCACGGCTCGTCGGCCAGGATGACGTCGTCCGGCAGCACGACGGCGAACGGGTGATCGCCTACAGCGTCCTTCGCCGTGAGCACGGCGTGCCCGAGGCCGAGGGCTTCCTTCTGGCGGACGGAGATCAGGTCGACCATGCGGCTGACGTTGTCGACTTCGGCGAGCAGGTCGTTCTTGCCGCGCTCCTGCAGCGAGCGCTCGAGCTCCGCGGTGCGATCGAAGTGGTCGAGGATCGTGTCCTTCCCCTTCGACGTGACGATGATCAGCTTGTCCATCCCCGAGTCGCGCGCTTCCTCGATCCCGTACTGCAGGATCGGCTTGTCGACCAGCGGCAGCATCTCCTTCGGGATCACCTTGGTGGCCGGGAAGAAGCGGGTGCCGAAACCGGCGCAGGGGAAGACGCACGTACGGAGAGTGGTCATGCGCGGCGGAGGATATACGGGATTGAGGATTGGGAATTGAGGATTGAGGATGAAAGGCCGTAGCCGGCGCGGCCACGCCGTGCGCGCCTTTCATCCTCAATCCTCAATCCTAAATCCTCAATCCCGCGCAACGCGCGGCAATGGCGGCCCGTTTGCTTAGGCCTGCCTGTGGTAAAACTATCCTCAACGGCCGACATGCGTAAACTCCTCATTCTCCTCACGATCCTTCTCATCACCGTTCCGGCCGCGGCGCAGTGGCGCCGGGCTGCGTTGCATGGCGCGGACGTTCGCGCGCTGATCGCCGATCCGGCCAGCCCCGACACCCTCTACCTCGGCACCTCCGCGGGTGAGGTGTACGTCTCGAAAGACGGCGCCAAGTCGTGGACCTCGCCGCGAGCGGGCATCCCGTTCCCCGGCTTCATCGTCGACAACCTGATGCTCGACCGCGACGGCAAGTTGTGGGCCGCGAGCTGGGGACTGTGGGGTGGCGGCGCGATCGCCGTGTCGAAGGACGGCGGCAAGAGCTGGGAGCGCCGCGACTCCGGTCTCGAGGACTTTTCCGTACGCGCCATCACCATCGATCCGAACGACTCGAACTTCGTCGTCGTCGGCGGCCTGACCGGCGTCTATCGCTCTACCGACGGTGGAAAAGAGTGGACCAAGATCTCCGACCAGATCAACGTCGAGTCGCTGGCCATCGACCCGCGCACGCGCGACCGCATCTACGTCGGCACGTGGCGCCAGGGCTGGCGCACCGACGACGGCGGCAAGAACTGGAAGCACATCGCCAACGGCATGGTGCTCGACACCGACATGTTCTCGATCTACGTCGACCCCGCCAACGCGGACAACGTGTGGGTGGCGACGTGCGGCTGGGTCTACAACTCCAAGAACACCGGCGAGCTCTGGACGCGCTACAAGGACGGCTTCGACAACCGCCGCATCCACGACGTGAAAATCGACCCGAACGACCCGAAGGTGATCTACGCCGGCTCCGTGGCCGGTTTGTACCGCTCCACCGACGGCGGCACGAAGTTCGGGATCATCTCGGACCCGGGACTGGTCATCAACTCGATCGTCCTCCATCCCAAGCGCCCGGAGCGCATCGTCCTCGGCATCGAGGGCGACGGCGTCTACATCTCCAATGACCGCGGCCAGACCTACCAGCGCACCTCGGAAGGTCTGTACAACCTCCGTATCACCACCATCGCCGCCGATCCGTTCCAGCGCAACCGCGTTTACGCGGCCGTCGTCTTCGGCGGCGCGGCGTCCGGGATCTACCGCTCGAACGACTCCGGCACGACCTGGGAACGTGCCAGCAAGGCGCAGCTCCCCGAGGTGCTGTCGCTGGCCATCGCCTCGGAATCCGACGCCGAGGTGAAATTCATCGCCGGCACGGAGAAAGGCTTCTTCTGGAGCAATGACGGCGAGCAGTGGACGCAGGCCGAGCCTTCGTCCTTCCCGATCCGCGTGGCGAAGATCGTCCGCTTCAATCGCCTGCGCTCCTTCGCCGCGACCGCGGAAGGCGTCTTCACGACGCGCGACGGCGGCAAGAACTGGTACCGCCTCGGCGGCGCGACGAGCCGCGCGGTCGACATCGCCATGGGCACGCTCGCCGACAAGAAGGCGCTCTACGCCCTGACCGCCGCCGGCGTCGAAGTGTTCGACGGCGAGAAGTGGAGCACGATCTCCGACGCTCCGGCCAAGGGCCGCACGATCGCCATCCGCACCATCGACGGCATCGACCACGTGTTCATCGCCGGCGCGCAGGGCGTCAAGGCGGGCACGATCGGCGAGGCGCGCGAGTGGCGCACCGCCGCCGCGCCGGACGCGCAGCACGCCTCGGTGCACGGCGGCAGCCGCACCTCGGGGCAGATGCTCTTCGTGACTTCCCGCCAGCAGCGCGAGGTGCTCGTCGGCGAGCCGACGGAGTCCGAATGGAGCGAACTGACGCTCCCGCTCCGCGGCACGGAGATCACCTCGGTGGTCCCCGATCCCTTCAGCCGCGACCGCTACTTCCTCGGCACGCTCGGCGAGGGCGTCTGGGTGTACGAGGGGAAGGTGCGCCGCTACGTGGCGCGCGCGCCGGAAACGCGCGTGCAGGCCGCAGGCGGCGGCTCGCAGTAACTATGGAGTGCGGCGGCCTTCGCTAGTACTTCATTCGCTAAGTTCGGTCACAGAGCGCGAGGTAGAAGGGAGATGGGGCGTCTTGCGACAACCCAGTCCCCTCTCCCCACCGCAGTGGGGAGAGGGTTAGGGTGAGGGGCTCCCTTTTGCCGAGCGCCACAACCCCTCACCCTAGCCCTCTCCCCGCTCCTCGCGGGGCGAGGGGACTGACTGATCTCGAGACGCCCCATCAATTCAGTAGCGCGCTCTGTGACGGAACTTAGCGGATGGAGTACGAAAGCTGCCGCACTCCATAGGTCAGCGCGGGTCGTAGTAGCGGACGGCGAGGACGCCCAGACCCTTCTTCCCGTGCGTCGACGTCGGGTCGTCGGCCGCGACGACCATGACGTTGGGCAGGACGCTGTCGTAGATCAGGATCGAGCTCGTGGCTTTGCGCGGCTCGCCGAGGACCTTGCGGAGGTCGGAGCGTTTCTCGTCGAAGGCCTTGCGCACCTGCGGGCGAAACACGAACAGCTCGAAGCGGACGGCCTTCAGGCGGTCGCCTTTGAAATCGAGCGTCAGCGCCTTGTCGCTCGAGTAGTCGACGAAGATCTCATTGGCGTTGCGGCCTCGTTTCGGGTTCCACGCGCGCACCGCGCTCATGGCCTGGGAGCGCGGCATGCCGATGGCGAGATGGAACGACTCCAGGCGCATCCAGTGCGTCTGCGGCGTGGGCGGGGGGACGACGGTCAGCAGCAGCGCGAGGAGAGCGGCCATCAGTGGACGTAAGGCGCCTCGGGCGGCTCCAGATTCCGCCGCGACTGCACGATCGATGTGGCCAGCATGGCCCGGCGGCCGATCTCTTCCCACTGCGCGGAGCGGACCAGGTCCGGCACCGCCAGCGACGGGCCGAGGTTCACGGCGATGCAGCCCGCGTCGAGGTAGGAGTCGATCATGTCCAGCGGCACCGGGCCGCCGGCCAGCATCGGGATGTCGCGGATCGGACCGCGGATCGTGCGGATGTAATCGGGGCCGCCGAGGTGATGGGCCGGGTAGACCTTCACCACGTCGCAGCCCGCTTCCCACGCCCGGATGATCTCCGTCGGCGTCGACGCGCCGGCGATGCAGAGCATCTCGTTCTCGATGGCGTACTCGATCACGCGTGTGTCGGTGTGCGGCGAGACGATGATCTCCGCGCCGGCGCGGCGGGCCAGCGCGGCGTCGTTCGTGCTGCGCACCGTGCCCGCGGCGATGGAGACGTCCGGGCCGTAGCGTTTCGCCATCGACGCCATCAGCTCGATTGCATCGGGCGTCGTCATCGTGATCTCGACCAGGCGGATGCCGTTGCGCGCGTAGGCGTCGGCGACGGCTTCGGCGATCTCGGCGTTGTCTTCGCGCACGACGCCGATGATCTGTTCGGTGTACACACGGGCCAGGAGCTCTTTGCGTGACATGACCGGACTAGTTTAACTAATGAAGCGCGGTGGCGATCTCCCGGAACGCGGGCTCGTCTCTGAGCCCGTCCAGCCGGGGGTCGATGCTGAGAAAGACCATCCAGGCCGATCGGTCCTCGATGGCGGCCCGCAGATGCTCCAGCGCGCGCGGCCGGTCGCCCAGTCCGGCGTGGATGACGGCGATGTCGTAGGGCGAGATGTAGCGCTCCGAGCGCTCGGCTTCGAGCTCCTGCAGCAGCGCCAGCGCCTGGTCGCGCTGCCCGGCGATGGCGTGCGTGTGCGCCAGCATGGCTTTGAGGATGGAGATCCGCTCCACCTCCAGCGCCCGGTGAAACGCGTCGATCGCCTCGCCGTAGCGCCGCTGCTGGCCGAGGGCCATGCCGAGCCAGCCGTGGGCGGGGACGAAGTTCTCGTCCAGCTCGAGCGCCTTGCGGAAGCGCCGGATGGCCCCTTCGTAGTCGCGGGCGAAGTAGAGCGGCCAGCCGCCATGCACGGCGCAGATCAGCGACAGCGGATCGAGGTCGCCCGCCTTCGTGATCTGCTCGACCGCCTCGTCGAAGCGGCCCCGCGCGGAGAGGAGCATGCCGTAGCCGTCGTGCGCGGTGGCATAGTTGGGATTCAATTCGATGGCCCGCCGGTAGGCCTCCTCGGCCCCTTCCCAGTCCCATTCGAACCACCAGCGCACGGCGCCGAGGGAGGCCCACGGCTCGGCTAAAGCGTCGTTGATCTCGATCGACTTCATGGCCGCGGCCTTCGCCTTCGGCATCGTCTCGTGCGGCGGCAGCGGGATGTTCGTACCGAGGGTGATGAAGCAGTCCGCCAGGCCGGAATAGGCGCTGGCGAACGACGGGTCGGACTCGATGGCCGAGCGGAAGAAGGTGATGCCGCGGCGCAGCCCGTCGCCGGTGCGCTTGTTCCAGTGATAGCGCCCCTTCAGATAGAGCTGATAGGCCTCGCTGTTCTCCGTGGCCCGGCGGCGGAGCTTCTTCTTCTCCGCGCCGGTGAGGCGGACGCGCAGCGTCTCCGCGATCTCGTGCGACATCTCCGCCGGCAGCTTCGCCAGGTCCGCCAGATCGCGCGTATACGTCTCGCCCCAGAGCTGCGAGCCGTCCGTGGTGTCGACCAGCTCGATGCTGATCTGCAGCCGGTCGCCGGCCGGCTTGACGACGCCGGTGACGACCGCGCGCACGCGCAGCTCGCGGCCGATGGCCAGCGCGTCGGCGTCGCGGTTCTTGTAGCGGAACACGGTGCTGCGGGCCATGACCTTCATCTTCGGCAGTTGGGAGAGGCGGTTGATCAGCCCTTCGGTGATGCCGTCGGTCAGGTAGTCCGCGTGGGGGTCGTTCAGGGCATTGACGAGTGGCAGCACGGCCAGCGAGTCGATGGCCTTCGTGCGGCGGCGGGTGATCTTGCGCAGCAGCGTGTCGTTCTCGAACGACGCGCTGGAGCCGATGGCCCGCAGCGTCAGCGCCAGGTCGCGCGCCGACTGAAAGCGCAGCGTCGGCGTCTTCTCTACGCACCCTTCGATGATGCGCTGGAACTCGGGCGGCACGCGCGCGCTCAGTTCCGCGCCCGGCAGCGCGTCCTTGAGGATCGCCGCGATCGTGGCGGCGCCGGAGTCGCGCTGGAACGGCCGCCGCGCCGTGACCATCTCGTAGAGGATGCAGCCGAGGGAGAAGATGTCCGCGGTCGGATCGACGGATTCGCCGCGGAGCTGCTCCGGCGACATGTAGCCGAGCGTGCCGATGACGGTACCGGGATGTGTCTGGAACCACCGGGTGGTGGGGATCTCTTTCTCGTCGCGCTGGGCCAGCAGCGGGTCGGTCTGGGCCAGCCCGAAGTCGAGGATCTTCACGCGCCCGTCCGTGGTGAGGAAGACGTTCTCCGGCTTGAGGTCGCGGTGGACGATCGACTTCGCGTGCGCGGCGGCCAGGCCCTCCGCGACTTCGGCGCCGATCTCCACGGCCCGGCGCCAGCTCATCGCCTCGCTGCCGATCTGGTCGCGCAGGGTCTGCCCTTCCAGCAGCTCGGTGACGATGTAGAAGTCGCCGTTCTCGCGTCCGACGTCGTGCACGGCAACGATGTTCGGATGCGACAGCGCGGCGATGGCCCGCGCTTCCCGCTCCAGCCGCCCTACCGCCTCGGCGTCCTGCGCGGAGTCGCGCGCCAGGATCTTGATGGCGATGTCGCGCCCGAGGCGCGGATCGCGTCCGCGGTAGACCTGACCCATGCCGCCCTCGCCGAGGAGACCGAGGATTTCGTACGGTCCAACGCGCGAGCCTGGGGAGAGCATGTGCGGCAATTGTATTGCGGTACCATTTCCCGGCCCATGGTCCTCATCAACAAGGCGATCAACGAAGTCACGGTGAAGCTCGTCTATTACGGGCCCGGCCTCTGCGGCAAGACCACCAATCTCGAGAAGATCTACGCGAACCCGAAGCTCGACAACAAGGGGAAGATGATCTCCATGTCGACGGAGACGGACCGCACGCTCTTCTTCGACTTCATGCCGATGGAGCTCGGCACCATTGCCGGGCAGAAGGTGCGCGTGCAGCTCTACACCGTGCCCGGCCAGGTGTTCTACGACGCCACGCGCAAGCTCGTGCTGCGCGGCGCGGACGGGGTCGTGTTCGTGGCCGACTCGCAGGAGTCGATGCGCGAATCGAACCTCGACAGCCTGAACAACCTCCGCACCAACCTGCGCATCAACCGTATCGACCCCGACAAGATCGGCCTCGTCTTCCAGTACAACAAGCGCGACCTCCCCAACGTGGCCTCGGTCGAGGCCATGAACGCGTACCTCAACCCGAACGGCGCGCCGGTGGTCGAGGCCTCGGCCATCAACGGCACCGGCGTGACGGCGACGCTGCGCGCGGCCATCACGCGCATCCTCGACAACCTGAAGAACAACGTCGACGTGACCCTGCACGACGAGCCGCCGCTGGCCCCCCCCGACATGACCCAGAAAGCCGGCGTGGCGCCGCACTCGGCGGGGACGCCGAAGCTGTCCGTCGCGTCGGAGCCGGAGCCGTTCGCGGAGGAAGAGGACCCGTTCGCGGATGTCGCGGTGGCCGTTGCAGAGCCGGAGCCCGAGCTGACGCACGTCGAGTTCGAGGACCCGTTCTCCGCACACATCGACACGAGCGTCGAGCCAGAGCCCGAGCCACCGAACGAGCACGAACAACTCCTCGCCAACGCGCGCGCCCTCGTGGCCACGCTGGAAGACGCCCTTGAGCGCGCCCGCGAAAACGAACGCGCCCTCGCCGCGACGCTGCATCGAGGGGAGAGAGTGGATTCAGTCCCCTCTCCCCGCGCACGGGGAGAGGGCTAGGGTGAGGGGTTCCCTTTTGCCAAGCGCCACAACCCCTCACCCTAACCCTCTCCCCGCTCGTCGCGGGGAGAGGGGACTGTAACGAGCCACGCGCGCCTCATCGTGGGCGCTCGCACTCCTATAGACTCCGCCCCGTACATGGCCTGGTACCAGGAATGGTTCGGCGAGGAGTATCTGGAGCTCTACGCCCATCGCGACGAGGAGGAGGCGAAGCAGCAGGTCGCGTTCTTCCGGGAGCAGTGCGGCGCGATCGTGGGGCCGGTGCTCGACCTGGCCTGCGGCATGGGGCGGCACATGCAGGAGCTGCGCATCGACGACTACCACGCCGTCGGCTGCGATCTGTCGTACACGCTGCTGCGCACCGGGATGCTCGAGTACGGGGCCATGGCGGTCGCGCGCGCGGACATGCGCCACCTCCCCTTCTGCGACAACGTCTTCTCCGCCCTCGTGAACTTCTTCACCAGCTTCGGCTACTTCTCCACCGAGGAAGAGAACGAGCAGGTCGTGTCGGAGATGGCCCGCGTGCTGAAGCCGGGCGCGCCGTTTCTGTTCGACTATCTGAACGTCCACCGCGAGCTCGACCAGCTCGTGCAGCGCGAGCAGCGCGACACCCCGATGGGGCTCGTGCGCATCGAGCGCTGGTTCGACAAATCCGACCGCTCGTTCAACAAACGGATAACGATCGGTGAAAAGCGCTATCTGGAGCGCGTGCGCGGATACGATCTCGCCGAGATCTCCACGATGTTCGCCAAGAACCACCTCACCATCCGCGCCGCCTTCGGCGACTTCGACGGCTCCCCGTTCAACGACACTTCCCCCCGCCTGATCCTGCTGGGGAACCGTGCATGAAGGCCCCGCTCGCGCAGTACCCCGGCATGAACCGCTTCGTCCTCGACTGGCTGAACGGGGACGAACGCTTCCTGCGACGAGCCAGCGCAGCGCCGCCGAACGGAGCGCCGGCTTCCAGCCGGCCGGTCCGCCGGCTTCCAGCCGGCCTCCCCGCCGCCCTCAAGCAATCCAACAAACAGTGGGGCCTCTTCGTCGGCGACCAGCTCGAGAAATGGTCCACCGGCGAGACCCTGACCATCATCGCCGGGCAGCAGGTCGGCTTCGCCGGCGGTCCGCTCTACACCCTCGCCAAGCTCGCCACCCTCGTCCGCTTCAAGCGGGACATGGAGAAGAACGGCGTCCCCGTCACGGCCTTCTTCTGGCTGGCCACCGAGGACCACGACTTCGACGAAGTGGCCACGCTCAACGTCCCCGCCGCCGACCGCCAGCTGGACCTGCTGTGTATTCGCGCGGTCCGGACGGCGGAGTCGCGCGCCGCCGTCGGATCGCTGCCCGTCCCCGAGGAGCTGATCACGCAGCTCCTGGCGGTGTATGACATGCCCCGTCCTGCCTGGCTCCGCGAGGGCATCACCTTCCGCGACTCCTTCGCGGGGCTGATCGCGGAGATGTTCGGCAGCGAGATCATCCTGGTCGACGCCCTCCTCCCCGAGCTCCGCCGCGCCGGCGCGCCCCTCTTCGAGAAAATCCACGCGAGCCACGCCGCCATCCAGGAAAAATTGCACGATCGCGCACGCGAGCTCGACTCGGCGGGTTATAGCGAACAGGTCATCGCGCGTGACGGCAACGAATACACCCTCCTCTTCGAGCTGGACGAGCACGGCCGGCGGCAGCTCGCCACGCCGGAGACGCCGCCCGAGCGCACGTCGACGTCCGCGCTCACGCGGCCGCTCCTGCAGGACTTCGTCCTCCAGCCCGACATCTTCGTCGGCGGACCGGCGGAGGTCGCGTACTACGCCCAGATCTCCCCGCTGCACGAAATGCTCGGCGTCCCCATGCCGCGGGTGGCGCTGCGCGGACACGTGCTCGTCGCGCCACGCCGCGTGGTCAAGGCCATCGACCGCCTGTCCATCCAGCCGCCGGAGATCTTCACCGATGCCGACGCCATCCTGGCCGACCGCGAGCCGGAAGCCGTCGCGCAGATCCGCGCGCTTGCGGACGAAGGGAAGCGCGAGCTGATGCAGCGCATCGCGCAGATCGGCGAGCTGGCGCTGCCCGCGGACCACTCGCTGGCCGGCTCCATCCAGCGCTCGGTCGGCCATCTCGAATACCACTTCGCCAAACTGACCGAGCGCGCCGTCAAGGGCCTCGTGCGCAAAGACCGCGAGCGCTACGCCGCGGTGCGCGAGGTCGTAACCACGCTTTACCCCGACCGCCACGTGCAGGACCGCGTGGTGAGCTGGTTCGCGTACTGGGTCCGTTTCCGCGAGGTCCTCATCGAGCGCGTGATCGAGGAAGTGGAGCCCGACAGCGCCTTCTTCAAGGTGGTGAGCTTATGAGCGAGGGCGTTAGCCAAACGGTGGACATCATCTTCTTCGGCGCGCATCCCGACGACGTCGAGCTCTCCTGCGGCGGGACCGCGGCGAAGCTCGTCAGGGACGGACGCCGCATCGGCATCGTGGACCTCACCCGCGGTGAGATGGGCACGCGCGGCACGCCCCAGACGCGCAAGCGCGAGGCCGCCGCCGCCGCAAAAGCCCTCGGCGCGACCTTCCGTCAGCAGCTCGATTTCCAGGACGGCAATCTGCAGACCGGCCGCGACCAGGAACTGCAGATCATCGAGATCCTCCGCCAGCGGCGGCCGTCCCTCGTCGTCGCGCCGTATCCCGACGACCGCCATCCCGATCACACGCGCACCGGACGCATCGTGACCGAGGCCTCGTTCTACGCCGGACTGCGCTCGCTGCAAACAGGACTCGCGGAACACCGGCCCCAGACCGTGCTGTACTACCTGCAGAATTACATGTTCACGCCGTCCTTCGTCGTCGACGTGACCCCGCACTGGAAGACCAAGATGCGCTCGGTGGCCGCCTACAAGTCGCAGTTTCACGACCCGAAGTCGAAAGAGCCGCAGACCTTCATCTCCGACCCGAAGTTCCTGGAGATGATCGACGCCCGCGGCCGCCACTTCGGCGCCCTCATCAACGTGCCTTACGGCGAGGCGTTCGTCACGAAACAGCCGCCCCGGATCGACGATCCGTTCCCGGCGTACGCGGGGAGGGAGGTATGAGCTCGCAGCGACGAAGCTCGCAGCTGTCAGCTCGCAGCTCGCAGGAGAACGGGCGAGCTTTGTCCATGTTGCAACACGGCCCCGGGCCTCTTCTCCTGCGAGCTGCCAGCTGCCAGCTGCGAGCTGCCTTATGAAGATCGGCATCACCTGCTATCCCACATTCGGCGGCTCCGGGGTCGTGGCCACGGAGCTCGGGCTGGCGCTGGCCAAGCACGGCGACGACGTGCACTTCATCAGCTACGCCATGCCGTCGCGGCTGAACGTGCTGCACGAGCGCATTCACTTCCACGAGGTGAACGTGACGCCGTATCCGCTGTTCGACCCGTATCCGCCGTACACGCTGGCGCTGGCCACCAAGATGGCCGAGGTGGCGGCGTACGAGAAGCTGGAAGTGCTGCACGTGCACTACGCCATTCCGCACGCCATCAGCGCGTACCTGGCCAAGCAGATCCTCCGCTCCAGCCTGAAGGTCATCACCACCCTGCACGGCACCGACATCACCCTGGTTGGCCGCGACGAGAGCTATCTGCCGATCACGAAGTTCGGCATCGAGGAATCCGACGGCGTGACCGCGGTCTCGCAATGGCTGAAGGACGAGACGGCCATCAACTTCCACACCGACAAGGCCATCGACGTGATCCCGAACTTCGTCGACCCGGCCCGCTTCCGCCGCGCCAGCAGCGAATTCTGCAGCACGTTCAGCGCGCCGGGCGAGAAGCTGGTCTGCCACGTCTCGAACTTCCGCCCCGTGAAGCGGGTCATGGACGTCGTGGAGACGTTCCAGCGCATCTCCAGGGAAGTTCCGGCGCGCCTGCTGATGATCGGCGACGGCCCCGACCGCTCCCGCGCCGAGGCCTACGCGCGCGAGCACGGGCTCCGAGGCCGCGTGACCTTCCTCGGCAATGTCCCCAACCTCGAGGAGATCCTCGGCGCGATCGACCTGTTCCTCCTCCCCTCGGAGTCGGAATCGTTCGGCATGGCCGCGCTCGAGGCCATGGCCTCCGAGGTCCCGGTCATCGCCACGCGCACCGGCGGCCTGCCGGAGGTCGTGGCGGACGGCGAGACCGGCTACCTCGTCGAAGTCGGCGACGTCGCCGCGATGGCCGAGCGCGGCATCGAGCTCCTCCGCGACGACGACCTCCGCCGCCGCATGGGCAAACGCGCCCGCCAGCTGGCGGTGGAGCTCTTCGACGAGCAGAAGATCGTGCCGCACTACCGCGCGCTGTACGACCGGGTGTCCGCGTCCTCGTAACCCCGAGCGTTCACAGCGACGCTCCCGGTACTGCGCCGAGGAAGAGAAGCTTGGGCGTCTCGGGACAAGTCAGTCCCCTCTCCCCGCGAGGAGCGGGGAGAGGGCTAGGGTGAGGGGTTGTGGCGCTCGGCAAAAGGGAGCCCCTCACCCTAACCCCAACGGTCTTAAGTTAAGGCAACATCGATCGTGAAAGTCTTCGATGCACGTGTCCGTGCAGCGCGAGTTGTTTTGCGATAGTTGCTCATCTTGCGTTTGACTGCGCGCGGAGAGTGGCGATGC
>Ga0190272_10000194_pt1 | contig 36740 bp, 33 predicted proteins | sample Popmic504T_FD_133746 | JGI IMG/M metagenome (GOLD analysis project Ga0190272, IMG submission 133746) | Populus adjacent soil microbial communities from riparian zone of Shoshone River, Wyoming, USA - 504 T | ecosystem: Environmental > Terrestrial > Soil > Riparian zone | place: USA: Wyoming...
GGCCTCGGCTTCGCGTTCTTCGGTATGTGGGTTTCCGCTGTCGTAAAAACTATCGACGAGACCACGTATGTCACCTCAGCCGTGCTGACACCACTGTTCCTGGTCGCCGGCACCTTCTTCCCCATTAGCAACCTCCCGGACTGGGCTCAGGTCGCGGCGCAGTTCAACCCGCTCTATCACTGCGTGCAACTGGTGCGGGACGCTTGTTTCGGGTGGGACCTGACAGCCGACCTCTACCACCTCGCCGTGCTCTGCGTGTTCGCTGTCATAGCTTGGCTGGCTGCCGTTTGGCAACTACGCAAGAAGCTCGTGGACTGACGGCGCTCGAACCTGCGAAAAGCAGCGGTTTAGTCTTTGCTCATGGCTGAGTTCGCATACTCCGATCTGCTCCCCACAGGGCCGGACGAGACCACCTATCGCCTAGTGACCACAGATGGCGTGAGTAGCTTCGAGGTAGACGGCAGCCACTTTTTGCGGGTACACCCCGATGCACTGACTCGACTTGCTTACGAAGCCATGCACGACATCTCCCACTTCCTGCGACCGGGACATCTGCAGCAGCTACGCGCAATCATCGACGATCCTGAGGCAAGTCCCAACGACCGCTTCGTCGCGCTCGACCTGCTGAAGAACGCCAACATCTCTGCCGGTGGCGTCCTCCCCATGTGTCAGGACACTGGAACCGCGATCGTGGTGGGCAAGAAGGGTGAGCGAGTCGTTACCGGAGGCGGCGATGCCGAAGCACTAAGCCGCGGTGTTTACGACGCGTACACGCGACTGAACTTGCGCTACTCACAAATGGCTCCGCTGACCATGTGGGATGAGCAGAACACCGGATCAAACCTGCCCGCACAGATAGACCTATACGCCGCTGACGGCGACGCCTACCATCTCTTGTTCATGGCCAAGGGCGGGGGAAGTGCCAACAAATCTTTTCTCTTTCAAGAGACGAAGGCAGTTCTCAACCCCGTCGCGATGCGCAACTTCCTCGACGAAAAGCTCCGCAGCCTGGGGACGGCCGCCTGCCCGCCTTACCACCTCGCGGTAGTCATTGGAGGGACGAGCGCTGAGTACGCCCTCAAGACAGCGAAGTACGCGAGCGCGCGATACCTCGACACTTTGCCTACTACCGGAAGCGCATCGGGACACGGATTTCGCGACCTGGAGCTCGAGGAGGAAATCCTCCAGCTCACCCGTGATTTCGGAATCGGAGCTCAGTTTGGCGGCAAGTACTTCTGTCATGACGTGCGCGTTGTCCGCCTGCCGCGTCACGGCGCCAGTCTTCCTGTGGCAATTGCTGTGTCATGTTCGGCCGACCGGCAAGCGCGCGCTCGAATCACGTCAGAAGGTGTCTTTCTGGAGCAGTTAGAACGCGATCCGGCCCGCTACCTTCCCGACGTCACCGAGGAACATCTCGAAGAAGACGTGGTGCACATCGATCTCAACCGCTCGATGGACCAGATCCGCCACGAGCTTTCGCAACTCCCCGTCAAGACCAGGCTTTCGCTGTCAGGGCCGATGGTCGTCGCGCGCGACATCGCACATGCGCGCATCAAGGAAGACCTCGATGCCGGTCAACTCATGCCCGAATTTCTGCGCGACCACGTCGTCTACTACGCCGGGCCAGCAAAGACGCCTGAGGGATATGCGTCGGGTTCGTTCGGACCCACAACCGCAGGGCGCATGGATTCCTACGTCGACCAGTTCCAGAAAGCAGGCGGCTCATTCGTCATGCTCGCCAAAGGCAATCGGTCGAGCAAGGTCACCCAAGCGTGTAAGGACAACGACGGCTTCTACCTCGGGTCGATCGGTGGACCGGCCGCGAGGCTGGCACAGGATGTCATCAAGAACGTGGAAGTGCTGGAATTCCCCGAGCTAGGAATGGAAGCGGTCTGGCTCATCGAAGTCGTCAACTTTCCGGCGTTCGTCGTGGTCGACAACAAGGGCAATGACTTCTTCGCTGAAACAAGCAAGCCCACACTCACCTCGATTCCCATCGGCGCACCAAAAACGCCCTAGCATCGCCCCGTTCGTGAGATCATCCTGAGATGAGTGTTGACGTCCGGCTGCCCAGCGGGCCAGCAGAGGTAGGAGAGCCACCACCCCGGCGGTTCCGCCGATACTTGGTGGGCGGCACGGCCCTGATCCTGGTTGGTGTCGTTGCCGGCGTGCTCACGTGGGGCCTCAACTACCAACCGATCAGCTCAGGCTTCCTGAGTGGCGTACAGGCCCCACAGGCGGAGGTGAAGCTCGTCAGCAACTCGTACGGGGACGAATACGTCGTTAAGCGTCCGCAACCAGGATCTACCATCAGTCTCTCTTTCGGGCTCATCGTGCCTCCCGACGCGAGATTCGCTGTGACGCTGGACTCGGTCGGGAGCCCGTTCAACCTTCGCGGCGAGCAAGGCATGGTCGGCTGGGTCGAGCAGGTCTCGGTGCACTATCGAGTGAATGGTCGGGGCCCAACACAGACGCTCGTCAACGAACCGCTGCAGTTTGAACCCGGCACAGCTCTGTACATGACCATTGACCTTCTCGTCCCAGACTGCCCCCCGAGCCAGTCCGACGGGCGCTACCTTGCTGACACCGTGCCCGTCACGTACTCCGCCTTTGGGGTACCGCATGAAGTCGCACTTCCCCTGGGCTACAAAGTCGCTTTGGAGCAAGCGCCCCAGTGTCCTGCACGCGGCTGAGGCTCTGCTCTAGGCGACAGGTGACGAAGCGAAGGAACTTCGGTGGCCCAGGTCTTCCAGCCAGCGTACGAGCTGACGGTGCAGCCCGTCAGCCCCGCTAATGGGACCATCAACAGTCCAGCCCGCTGGGTGAACGACCAACCCGCGGTTCTGCCAGCCACCTAGGCCGCCATGACAACCCACCAGTCCTTCAAAGGCTGCCACTTCTGAACGCTCTGGATCCCAGAACGAGTTTAGGTACAGGTCGGGTGCATTGGAGAAATGCGCGACCCGACGAAAGTCTTCGGCGGCTTGCTCGCCGAAGTGAGCGAGTGGATCTATTCCATCGACCACACCCTCGTCGAGGTAGTGCACACCGTCACGGCCGATCGCCACGGCACCTCGATGCGCTGACAGCGACACCACAAACCCGATGCCTGGGTGTGCAGCCAGCCCGAGGATGAGATCTGGATGTCGTTCGGTGATGGATTCCACTGTTTGCCGATCCGAGTGCTGAGCGAACCAAACGGCACCCAAGTTTCCGGATCCAACAACAACAATGTCCGGGACGTCTGCAGCCTGCGGCGTGGTCTCTGCCTTACCCAGTCGGACGGACCCGTCCTGCATTCTCTTCTTCAGCGCCTTTCGGGTCACTTTCGCGCTGACGCCGTCTCCTTGCGCGGCATCGGTCAACAGGGTGTTGAGTGGTCCGTAACTTTCGCCGTCGCTCTCGACGTATACCGACGCGTTGCCACGCATGAGCCCATGCACAAGGTCCTCTAGTGGCTCATAGCGTTCCGAGAACACGGCGCCTTGGCTTTGGCCGTGGTCAGAGACCAGCACGAGGTGGTAGGGACGGGGGGCAAATTTGGTAGCAAACTCGATCTGTCCCACGACCTTGTCCAGTCCGGCAAGGGTCGCGAGTGACTCTGGGCGGGCAATGCCTGCGTGATGGGCAACCTCGTCGTAGTCGAGGTAGTCGACGTAGATGCTCTTGGCTCCTCGCATCATCTGCTCGACCACCAAGGTGGTGTTCACCTGTCGCTGCAGAACATTGGTGACGGCACGCAGGACCACGTAGGACCAAGGTCGGTGCACGCGAGGCCGCACGTCGAGCCGTACTTCGCGGCGTGCCTGATAGCGCTCCTTCACCATCTCACCCAGCGATAGAAAAATCAGACGGAAGAATCCATAGGGGGTCATGAAGAAGGGGGCGAAGTCGCGGGCCTTTCCGGCCCCCTTCAGACCCTGTCGGCCAACACCGGCCATCGTGAGTAGGGCAACCGGCGCATCGCCGGTAAAGATGTTGGAAATGCTGACCCCATCGTCAGCCAAGAGCCCGTGGCCAGTCGACAAACGGTCCTCGATGAGGGTGGCATCTGGTGGATGATTCGCCACCATGAGTTTGCCTGCATCCCTTTCCCACCAACGAAAAGCTGGGATGTTGTCGTTCGATCCCAACAGGATTCCGGCTTGGCTCACCGGCGTGGTCGTCGGAACTCGAACCTGCCAGCCATCAATCCTGTGGCTGTCCGTCCGGATCCACCGCCCAATCGTTGGCAGGTTGCCCATGGTCACCGCCCACCTCAGAAGTGGCTCGCTGACTCCATCGAGCTGGACAAAGACCACGCCAGGCTGTTTGGAACGCTCTACGCCTTTATACCGACGTCGCGCATAAGTGACAGCCCGACCCACAAACTCTTCGTCTTGATTAACCCCCTGCGCCCAGTGCGAGATAGTCAGAACAAACGACAGCAACAAGGAAGTAACAAACGCGGTGCCGAAGCCGCGCATCTCAACCCCGGGGCTCAACTCAAGTGCGACATAGACGACAACGGCTTCGAGCAGGAAGGCAATGAAGAAGATTCCCGCCCACCCGAGTAACAGAGCCAAACGGCGTAGCGGGGGGCGCAAGATGGCACCCACCACAGTCATGATGATGACAGCGACTACTGCATCACCGACCCCGTTGACGACAAGAGTGGGAGACAACCAGGCATACCCAAGCAAAGTGATGACACCGACGACCCACGACACCACGACCGAGACCAGGGCGCTCAGAAAGCGCCGCTGTTTCCTGGTGATGTGTCTGCCTTCGTGGACTGCTACCCGAGGATCAGCGCTGCTCATGGCCAGACCTTATTGGGCTACGGGACAAACGCCACCCGTTGCCCCGGCATGGTGATAAGAACCTCGACATCGAGACCTAGCTCGCCCACGGCTTGCGCAAACTCGTGGGGTGGGTCATAGACCCGGCTGAGCGGGAGGCGGTGCATGCCCGCCGGTGACAAAGTCCCCCAGTGGATCGGGACGGCGTATCGAGGCTGCAATAGTTCCACCGCCTTGGCCGCCGACGTGGGATTCAGGTGGCCTGCCCCGAGATTGAGGCCCCACCCCCAGACGGGGATGAGGGCCACGTCCAACGAACCTGGAGGTGCAAGCTCTTTCATGCCTGGGAAGAGGTCGGTGTCTCCGGCGAAGTACACCAACGACTCTCCTGCTGACACCAGATAGCCCACGGCCAGCGCCGTCGGCCCCAGCGGCTCCCGACGTCCGCTGTGGTCTGCGAAAGTCGCCGTGACTTCGGCGGCTCCCAGCGTCACGGTCTCCCCGGGTGCCAGTTCGATGACGTGGTGAAATCCCTTGCTTCGCATCCACTGAGCGGCGCCCTTAGGGACCACTTTGACGCAGTCGCCGCGCATCATTCGTAAAGACGGGAGATCTAAGTGGTCGTGGTGCAGGTGTGAGATGAGCACGATGTCGGCGTCGGTGTAGCCGCGCAGGTCGGCGGCGTGAGGCACACGGCGTAGAAACGTGGCGCCAGGTCGAAGCACCGGATCGGTAATGACTCGCAAACCTTCAACTTCCAGGAGCACCGTTGCATGGCCGAGGAACGTCAGGTGCTCCGGAGATGCCACCCGCTAAGCCTACGTGGGAACCAACGACGAGCTAAGGCGTGAGGTCTTCCAGCATTTCTGTGACGAGAGCGGCGATCGGTGATCGCTCAGACCTGGTCAAGGTGACGTGCGCAAAGAGCGGGTGCCCTTTGAGTTTTTCGACCACTGCGACAACCCCGTCGTGACGGCCGACGCGCAGATTGTCCCGCTGCGCGACATCGTGAGTGAGCACCACGCGTGATCCTTGGCCCACGCGAGAAAGCACGGTCAGCAAGACATTGCGTTCCAGCGACTGAGCCTCGTCAACGATGACAAACGCGTCGTGGAGCGAACGCCCACGAATATGTGTGAGCGGCAAAACCTCAAGCATGCCCCTGTCGACGATCTCCTCGACGACTTCTTGCGTGGTGATAGCCGACAACGTGTCAAAGACGGCCTGCCCCCAGGGGTTCATCTTCTCCGACTCTGTGCCTGGTAAGTACCCGAGCTCTTGGCCGCCTACGGCAAAGAGGGGCCGGAAGACGACGACCCGGCGATGCTGACGCCGCTCCAGCACCGCTTCCAAACCCGCGCAGAGCGCTAACGCCGACTTGCCCGTGCCGGCTCGGCCACCCATCGAGACAATGCCAACATCCGGATCGAGGAGCAGATCGAGCGCCACGCGCTGCTCTGCGCTGCGTCCGTGCAAGCCGAACGCCTCTCGGTCACCTCGCACGAGCTTGACACGCTTTTCAGCGGTCACTCGCCCCAACCCCGATCCGCGTTCAGAGAGCAGGACTAAGCCGGTGTTGCAGGGGAACTGTCGCGCGTCGTCGAGGTCGATGACCTCCTCGTGGTACAGCCGATCTAGGTCATCGGAGGGGAGCTCTACTTCGGCCATACCTGTCCAGCCGGACTCGGCGGCCAACTCAGCCTGATACTCCTCAGCCGTGATCCCGACAGCGGACGCTTTCACCCGCAACGGCAGGTCTTTGGATACCAGCGTGACATCGCACCCTGCCGCCATCAGGTTCTTGGCGACCGCCAGGATGCGACTGTCGTTGTCACCCAGGCGAAACCCCGGAGGTAGCACTTCGGGATCAGTGTTGTTGAGCTCGACGCGCACCTGGCCGCCGTGATCCCCGACAGACAACGGTTCGTCGAGGCGCCCGTACTGCACCCGGAGGTCATCGAGAACGCGAAGAGCCGAACGTGCGAAGTACCCCAGTTCAGGATGGGATCGTTTCGCTTCGAGTTCACTGATAACCACCACCGGGACGACGACTTCATGCTCGTCGAAGCGGGTCAACGCCGCTGGATCGCTGAGAAAAACGGAGGTATCGAGGACGAAAGTCCGACGCACCACAGGTCATGGCCTCCAGTGAGTGCGCCTACGCCCACTCGTCACGGCCGGCCGGGTGCCGACCCGTCTTGCGACGGTACGACGAGTTGGGCCGCACCTTCGGTGCGCCACGCCGAGGCGTCGTAGACTCGCGGCGTCTGCATGAACGAAAGCCCCCGATCTGGTAGCGATCAGGTACAGATCCGTGAAAGGGAGAGTGTGAGTGGCCGACGTGCTAACGGACGGCCAACAACTGGTTTTCGTCGGGGGACTCCATCGCAGTGGGACATCCCTGCTGGCCGAGCTAATTGCGGGCCACCCGCAAGGCAGCGGGCTGACCGGAACGGGCGCCCCCGAGGACGAAGGCCAGCACGTCCAGCCGGTGTATCTGGCCGCTCGCGCCCACGGAGGGCACGGCAGATTCGCGCGGACCGATGCTGCCCACCTCACCGAAACATCTCCCTTGGCGTCGCCAACCAACGCCGCGGCACTCATCAAGTCGTGGAGCCCCCACTGGGATATGAGCAAGCGTTACCTCGTCGAGAAGTCTCCCCCGAACCTGCTGATGGGCCGATTCCTACAAGCACTGTTCCCGGATGCACATTTTGTCTTCATCGTGCGACACCCGGTTGCGGTCACTCTTGCTACCCGCAAGTGGCGCAAGAGGATGCCGCTCCCCAAGTTGTTGGGTCATTGGTTTGTCGCACACGACATTGCTTCCGAGGACATTCCCTTCCTGCGCAAGGTTCATCTCGTGAGCTACGAGCACCTCATGACAGAACCCGAGGCAACGCTCGCTGATGTTGCCGCGTTCCTCAGCATGGATACCCCGATCGCACCGGGCGCTATCAACCCCAATCGCGCCAGCCGCTACGCGGACACCTGGCAATCGCTGATCGACCAGGGGGATCGGGGGGCCAGGGCGTGCGTCAAGCGATATCAGGATGCCGCGACGCGTTACGGGTACGACATCAATGACCTGTCTCATGCACCGCGTCGCCCCCTGCTGCCTGACGGGCCGGGCTAGCCGCCAAACCGACGGTGACGCTGGGCAAAGGAGCGCAGGGCCCGAAGGAAGTCCACGCGGCGAAAGTCGGGCCAGTAGGCCTCGCAGAAGTAGTACTCGCTATGAGCGCTCTGCCAGAGCATGAAGCCAGAAAGCCGTTGCTCCCCCGATGTTCGAATCACCAGATCCGGGTCGGGCTGACCCTTTGTATAGAGGTGCTCAGAGATGTGTTCGACGTCGAGCACAGAGGCGAGTTCTTCGATGGACGTCCCCTGGGCTGCCTGTTCGGTGAGCAGTGAGCGCACCGCATCGGTGATCTCACGTCGGCCGCCATACCCAACCGCGACATTAACCATGAGGCCAGGAACTGAGGCCGTTTGCGTCGCGGCCTCTTTCAAAACTCTGGCGGTCTGCTCCGGCAAAAGGTCCAAGGCCCCCACGGGGTTCACCCGCCACTGACCTTCGGCGGCTAAGTTGCCCACAACGTTCTCAATGATGCGCAGGAGCGGGTCGAGTTCTTCGTTGGGCCGATGGAGGTTGTCGGTCGACAACAACCACAAAGTGACGAGTTCAACGCCAGCCTCGTCGCACCAACCAAGCAATTCCACAATCTTGTCTGCGCCCGCTTGATGGCCGGTGGCAGCGGCGGCGCCTGATGCTTTCGCCCACCGACGATTTCCGTCCAAGATGACACCGACGTGGTGGGGAACGGGGGCGTTACGTAATGACGCAAGGAGTCGGCGCTCGTAGACCTTATAAGCTAGGTCGCGCACACCCACGGTCGAACTGTAGCGCCTTACTCGTCGGTGCCCGGACCTGCGGCTCGCACTCGGTCGACCTCTTTCATGGCTGCCCGGAGCTCCGCGAGCCAGTCGTCGGTGTGCTGTCCCACGAGCCGCACACACCACGCCAGCGCATCCGCCCGCGATCGTGCGACACCGGCGGCGACCAACGTGTCGAGAACTTGGCGTTCGGGTTGGCGCAGCCGAGTCATGACTGGCGCTGCCAGATGGGTGAACATATGTCGTTCGTCATCGATGACCACGCCCCACGAGACCTTGCGGTCGGTTCGTTGCTCGATCTCTCGGGCGATCACGATCCGCTGTTCGCGGGTCTGCTCGCGAAACGCCTTGGCGCGACCTTTCCCGGCCGCTGCCCTTTCCGTAACCCCTGCCGTACTGTCCCCGCTGGCAGCAGTTCGGCCAAGGGGCGACGTCAGCGGGCCGATCACGGTGATTTCCTCGCGGTCCACCGCGATCTCCACCGGACCGGAGAACCAGTCGTCGGGCACCCGGCCGGTGAGCCAGCCGCGCAGGCTTTGCTGGTCCGCTGATCCGTCACCGGAGCCCTCGGCAGAGGCGTCGGGAGAGCTGTCAGGGGTGGTTGCTGGCTTCGTCATACCTGGATGATTACATAATTACACCTAGGGCGCAATGGGTTGCGGAACCACCGTGACCGGCCCTCGCGCATGCTTGATCAGCTGCTCGGACGTGGAACCCAACAGTGCCCGCGCCAGCCCTCTGCCTCGCGAGGCCACCACCACCACGGCCGCCACCTCGGAGGCTCTGATGAGCGCCTCCTTCGGCGATTCGTGCACCGGCACGAACACCAGCTGTGGCCCGGCTTCCACCCCCAGCGCCGACTGCACGTCGGCGGCTAGTTCGCTCCGCACCGCCTCAGCAAACTCGTCCTCACTCGGCACGTACCCCGGCTCGAAGGTTGCTGGCCTTGGCGCTGTCTTCATCGTCCAAGCACGCAACACCACCAAGGGCACCCCTCGGCGCTGCGCGTCTTGATGACCCCACTGGACGGCGCAATCGGAGTGGGTCGAACCGTCGTGACCGACAACGACGGCCCCGCGGTAGGCACTCAAGTCAGCTTCCATGGCCCCATCCTCCCTTAGCGTGATGACCGCTTACTCCCCGATAGTTTGCGCCGACCAATGTGCTCGCCAAAACAGCCGGATCGGACGTGGGCGCATCGCACACGAAGTGGTGACAGACATATGCCGTCGAGAGAGACGCACCGACCCGATTCTGAAGGAGCGCGACTTCGGTAGCTGGGCCACTCGATTCCACGGCCAGCACCAGACCTGGCGACGTCGAGGTATAGGCCTCGACAAGAAGCGCATCACGCAGGGCGCCAGCCGGTCCAACGATGGCCAGTTCCTGCGGCCCACTGGTCCACGCCTCGGCCACCGCTAACCACCAGCCCGCGAAACGAGGCGAGGCCACCTGCAACTTTGCGGTGTTCGCCAAAAGCCTTCGGGCCGCGTCACGAAATCGCTGATCCCCCGAGAGCGCCCCCACCGAGAGCAATAAGCCGGCTGCGGCCGACTGCCCAGAGGGTGACGCATTGTCTCCCGGGTCCTGTGGCCGACGCACCAGTCGTTCGGCGTTATGGGCGGTGTCGAACAGCCCACCCTTACTGTCGCCGAACTGACTGAGAATGGATTCTGCCAACTCTCGGGCGAACGTTAACCACCCGACGTCACCAGTCACGGAGTACAGGGCAATTAATCCCTCGCCGAGATTTCCGTAGTCTTCAAGAACCCCGTGCGGCTCACCCACAGTTCCAGCGCGCGAGACCCGGCGCAGCACTCCCGAGACCATGTGTACATCACGCAAGATGGCGGCTGTCTCGGCTGCCGCCGCAATGAGATCCGGACGCTGCGCACTGGCGCCGATATCTGCCAGCGCCGCTATCGCGAGCCCGTTCCACGATGCCACCACCTTGTCGTCGCGCGCAGGCCTCGTACGTTGCGTTCGGACGTTCTCTAGGAGGGTGCGAACTCGGTGAAACCGTTCGACGTCGTCGGGAGCGACTCGCAATTGCAGGGTGGAAAGCCCCTCCTCAAACGTTCCCTCCACGGTCACTCCGAACAGTTCGGCCGCCCACGCGCCATCCTCTGGGCCAAGCGCAGCAGTCAACTGGTCTGGGCTCCACGCGTAGAAGCGACCTTCGACGCCCTCGGTATCTGCATCGAGCGCCGAAGCGAAGGCACCCTCAGGGGTGCGCAACTCGCGCATCATGAAGTCAGCAGTTTCAATAGCGGTACGACGTCCGAGTTCGCGGCCAGTGGAATGCCAAAGATGGATACCAACACGAGCCAATAGCGCGTTGTCGTAGAGCATCTTTTCAAAGTGAGGAACTACCCAATTCGCGTCAACGCTGTACCGCGCAAAGCCGCCCGCCAGTTGGTCGTACATTCCCCCGGATGCCATGGCACGCATTGTTCCTTCGGCCATCAGTAGTGCATCGGAATTCCCCGTGCGTGCGTGATGCCGCAACAAGAACTCCATCACCATCGACGGTGGAAACTTCGGTGCGGTTCCAAACCCGCCACCAGCTGAGTCGTACTGCCGCGTCAGCGAACTCACCGCGCCGACCAGTGCATCGGGCGTGAGGGGTTCAGAGTCGGCCATATCGACTGAGCTCTTCATCTCATCGAGCCTCGCTACGACCACCTTTGCCTGCTCGGCGACCTCGCTCCTGCGGGTATGCCAAGCATCGGTGATAGCAGTGAGGACATCGGTGAAGGCAGGCGAACCACCGCCTCGGCGGCTTGGAAAATAGGTGCCCGCGAAGAAAGGCTCACCCTCCGGAGTGAGGAACGCGGTCATGGGCCATCCACCATGGCCGGTCATGGCTGTGACCGCGTCCATGTAGATGGCATCGACGTCAGGCCGCTCCTCGCGGTCGACCTTCACGTTCACAAAACTTTCGTTCATTTGCTTTGCGGTTGCCACGTCCTCAAAGGACTCATGGGCCATGACGTGACACCAGTGGCAAGCGGCATACCCCACGGAAAGGAGTATGGGGACCTGCCGCTCACGGGCGGCAGCGAAAGCGGCATCACCCCAGGGAAACCAGTCGACGGGGTTGTCAGCGTGCTGCAGCAGGTAGGGCGAAGTCGACTGCGCGAGTCTGTTAGCCACAGGTCCTACTCAACACTGAAAAGTAAATGGTCAGCAACTACGACGACGGCTGCTCCACCAACTGCGAGAGGTACAACTGTTCGCCCAATGTGCTCAGCAGCTCAAGTTGAGTCTCGAGGTAGTCGATGTGGTGCTCCTCATCCGCAAGGATCTCCTCAAACACCGTTGCGCTCGTGATGTCGCCAACCTCGCGCATGTATGCCGCACCTTCGCGAAGTCGCTTCACTGCGGCTTGCTCGATCTCCATGTCCGCGGCGAACTGTTCGGGCACACTCATGCCGACGTTGAGCGGAAACAGCCGCTGGAAGTTGGGCAGTCCCTCGAGGAAGAGAATGCGGTCGGTCAGAACTTCAGCGTGCTTCATCTCGTCGATGGACTCAGACTTGGTAAACGTCGCGAGCTTTGGGTAGCCCCAGTTCTCTTGCATCTTGGCGTGCAGGAAGTACTGGTTGATGGCAGTGAGCTCAGCGGTGAGCTGCTCGTTGAGGTACTCGATGACCTTGGCGTCGCCTTGCACGGGCCCTCCTGATGTTCATAAGCGTGTGATCAGGATGCTGCCATGCTGCCCACGGGGCTGCCCACGGGGCTGCCCACCGAGGCGCTTTCGCGCGTGAGACCCAACTCAGAGAGTCGGTCACAGATACGGTCCACACAGCTGCCACACCCGGTGCCCGCGCCGCAGGCACGCGCGACCGCTTGCTGCGATGTCGCGCCGGTGGTGATCACAGCGTCCAACTCATGATCGGTCACTGCGTGGCAAATGCAGGCGTACACCGCACCTCCCGGCACTTGAACTCGGGCAATCAACACGGGCAAACAAGGGCAAACGAACTAAGGTATGCCTAACCTTAACTCAAAGGCGGGGCGGGCAGCAAGAACCGCACCCTTCCTGAAAATGATCAGACCCCACGCATTTCATTGCCGCCTGCGATCGGCCGATATTCATGCTGCGGATCGGCCGGTCCGCGCTGTCTGCCTGTCCGGGGGAGTTTTGCCAGCCACGAGCCCCGTGGGAAGCCAACGACAACGCCATGCCTGGTTGTGGTTTGTCCTGGTGTGCGGCGGCCTTGTGGTGCTCTACTACGCGATCCCCACCCTGGGTGGCTGGCCGTGGCCGGTGGCCCAATCTCAAAGTGCTTTCTGGGTGGCACTCCCCGCCCTTACCCTCGCCGCGATCGTGGCCGGTATCTTCCTCCAACGCCCTACTTCGACGGCTGCCTGGTGGCTGTTTGCGGGGGCGGTAGCCCTTACTGGTTTGGGCGACACGTTGTGGGAGTTTCCGAACTGGATCGGGCTTAGCGACCGCGACGCACTGGATCCATCGGTGCTGGACTACCTGTACCTGGCGTCCTACCTGGCGCTTTTCCTCGCCATCATGCTGTTGGTCCGGCGCCGTTCCCCCGGACGCGATCGAGCCGCCATGCTCGACGCTGTCCTGATCGGGGCAGCAGCGACGCTCGCGTCGTGGGTCTTTCTGATCCAGCCAGTACTGGAGAACTCGCCGTTCTCGTCAGCCCAGGTGTTCATCACCGCGGCCTACCCCATCGTGGACGTGCTGGTGCTCGCTGGCGCTACCCGTTTGTGGTTTGCCGTGGACGCGGGCCGAAACCGCTCGATGCGACTGATCGTGGTGGCCCTAGTAGGTGTCCTCGTCAGCGACACGTTCTACTCAGTTGAGTCGATTCAAGGCACCTGGGTCGACGGCACCCTTGGGGATCTGGGCTGGTTCGTCTTCTACATCGGGCTAGCCGCTGCCGCGCTCCACCCATCCGTCGCGGCACTGCCTGTCATCGTGGCACCCGAGCGGGCCATCACGCGGTGGCGCTTCATCTTGTTGCTCGCGCTGATGTCCATGCTGCCGCTACTGCTCTTACTCGGCGAGGCTGACCTCAAGAGCACTGCGCAGGGTCTGGTCATCTTGATCGGGGCACTCGTCATGTTTGGACTGGTGCTACTACGGCTCAACGACCTTGTGCTGCAATTGCGAGAGACGGTGCGCCGCGAACGCGTGCTCCGCGACGCCAACGAGCAACTGGCTGCAGCCGCTGACACTGCCAGTATTCGCGCGTCGACCGTCCATGCCGCCGCCGAACTCGTCGCTGACGGTTCGGCCTGGATTGTAGGAATCCGTCGCACAGGGAGCTACGCCGTCGTTTCGGCTGCCACCACAAACCACGACGGCGAAATGTTGGTGGCGGACAGCATGGAACTGCTCGACCGAATCTGCGACGACAACTTAATGAGTTTTGGTCCGAGTCCACTGCACACCTCGTTGGCCCTGCCGCAACATGCGGGAATCATCGCCAAGGCTCTCTGGAGCGAAGAAGGCGAGCGCGAGGGCTACCTTCTTGTGTCCGCCAGCCCAGCACCTCCCCGCGAAACCGGTCCCGCGCTTGCTGCGTTGGCTAAGGCCGCTGAATTGGCCAAGGCACGTGTGGGATTAGCGAAAGTATTGGCAGAACGCGCGAGCGACCGTCGCCTTGGGCGCATGCTGCAACACTCCAGTGACATCATCGCTGTGCTTGACCTCGACCTAACTATTCGCTACCTCAGCCCCGGGGCTGAGCGCCTGCTCGGAGTGGCTCCGCATCATGTGCACGGCGCCAGTTGGATAGACGTTGTCTTCCCGGCTGACGCTCCTCGGGCACGCGAGTTGGTGGAGCGGTCCCTTTCTGACCGACCTGCACACGGCGAAATGCGTCTACTCGCAGGCGATGGCACACATAGGTACGTCGACGTCGTAGCCCTACGGGTCGTGGAGGATGACGAGCCCGGATTCGTGCTCACGTGCCATGACATCACTGAACGTCGAGCGCTCGAGCAACAACTCACACACCAGGCCTTCCACGACTCCCTCACCGGACTCGCCAACCGGTCGCTTTTTCGGGACCGCCTGGAACATGCACTTTCCCGCTCAAACAGAGGAAACAGCCAGTTTGCCGTGCTGTTTATCGACCTGGACGATTTCAAAGACGTCAATGACTCGCTCGGCCATGCAGCTGGAGACTCACTGCTTCGCCAGGTGACCTTGCGACTCGTTGATGCCGTCCGCGAGCAAGACACGGTGGCGCGACTCGGCGGCGACGAGTTTGCCATTTTGTTGGAGAGCGTCGAGGACGAGAGCGAAGCGCTTGCGGTGGCACAACGAATCGTCGACACCGCAAACCAGCCATTCATTTTGTTGGACTCGCAGATCACCAGCGGCGTCAGCGTCGGCGTCGCCATCACCGGCTCTGCCGACGACACTGCTGACAAAACGATGCGCAACGCCGACCTCGCCCTCTATGAGGCAAAGAACCTGGGAAAGAACCGTTTCGCCCTCTTCCGGCGGGCTATGCACGAAGCAGCCGTAGACCGCCTACAACTCACGGCCGATCTCCGTTTGGCCATCGAGACTGGCGGACTGGTAGCTCACTACCAGCCCATCCTGGACATGACAGATGGCAGGTTGATGGGCGTTGAGGCATTGGCTCGGTGGCATCACCCCACACGAGGACTCATTGGGCCGGATCAGTTCATCCCACTCGCCGAGGAGACAGGTCTCATTGTTCCGCTCGGCGAGGAGATGCTCCGCCAGGCACTCACGACCGTTGCGAACTGGCAGCAGATCCCCGGACATTCTCAGATTGGGGTCTCCGTCAACTTGTCGGTGCGACAGTTGTTGCACGACGACATCGTGGAGCAAGTGACCTCCGCGCTGCTCCTGTCCGGAATCAACCCACAGACGGTGATTCTTGAAATTACCGAATCTGTGCTCCTGCCAGACGGCGGCGTGACTCTGGAGCGCCTCCACGAGTTGACTGCTCTCGGTGTCCGACTTTTCATTGATGACTTTGGCACCGGCTACTCGTCGCTGAGTTACCTCCAACAGCTGCCCGTTGACGGCATCAAACTGGCCCGCGAGTTCGTCTCAGCACTGGGGCGCGGACCATCAGACGGCAGCGAGTTGGGAGAGTCCCGCGTGTCGTCAGCCACCGGACTGGTACGCACCATTCGCACGCTAGCGGTGACACTTGGGCTGCCGTCCGTCGTGGCTGAGGGCGTGGAAACTGCGGAGCAGCGGAATGCTCTGTTGGACCTTGGCTACGTCCTCGGGCAAGGATTCCTGCTAGCACGACCTATGCCCGCAGAGGCCATGCGCGTACGCCTTACAGACTCCGAGGAGTACACCGCGTCGTTGGCAGCTCACTAAGACTGCGGAGCCTGCTCCTCACCCTCGCTGGAGGGCTCCTCGAAAGTCGGCGGCACCCGCTTAACGTGGATCAACATGGACCTAATCAACAAGAAAGTTGCCACACACAAGGCGGCCACCACCAGGAATGCCAAGATTCCAGGACCAATGTCACCAGTCTTGGAGTCGGTCGTGTCGGCCGCCAGTCCGCCAGCGATCCTGGAGACTTCCCATATGTTCACAGCGACCATCATGCCTTAGCCGATGGGTTCGATGGACTCGAGAAGTCGATGCCTGCGAACAAGTCATTCTCAGGAATGACGGTATTGACCATCGATCGAGCCAACTGAAAGTCTTCGGTGGGCCAAGCTTGTTGTTGGATTTCCATGGGGATGCCAAACCACCAGCCGTCCTCGTCAATTTGCGTCCGATGCGCGCGCAACGCTTCATCCCTCGTTGGGAAGTGTTTGGCACAGGGAACCAAGGTGGTGACCCGCCCCTGGTCCTCTGGCCGATCGACCCACTCGTCGAGCCACTGCTGAAAGGGAGACTCCATCCCTGCCGCCAGCGTCGCTTCATTCAGCGCGACAAAACGCTCCTTGTGAAAACCCAACTGGTAGTACACCTTCAGGGCCTGCCATGCGGCGCCGGCGTCCGGGAGGGCTTTCGGGTCGGCGGCCTGCTCAAAGGCCGCCATGGTGACGTCGTGACACTTGATGTGGTCGGGGTGCGGGTACCCACCGTTTTCGTCGTAGGTGGTGATGACATGCGGCCGAAACGACCTAATGAGCCGAACCAGCGGCTCGGCTGCTGCTGCTGTGTCAACGCGAGCAAAGCAATCATCTGGCAGGGCGTCGACCTGTTCGACGGTGTAGTCCTCCAGGTAGCCAGAGTCCACAAACCCCAGCCACTCCTGCCGGATTCCGAGGATCTCCCGGGCCAGATCCATCTCGGCACGGCGGATCTGGGGGAGGTTCGCGACGACCGTTTCGTCGTCGGCAAGTTTGGGATTGAGCACGTCTCCGCGCTCACCCCCTGTGCAGGTGACCACCAGCACCTCGACACCTTCGCTGACATATCGCGCCGTGCTAGCCGCCCCTTTGCTGGACTCGTCATCGGGATGTGCATGGACCGCCATCAGGCGTCGCGGCGGCACCTGGAGCGAGGCCTTAAGTTGAGGGGGAGGCACGGCCGCAACCCTAAAGGGCCGACAATGGCTGCGTGCCTCACTCCCCCGTTCCTGCCGAGTCGCTCACGCCCGAGCAGCACGCTCTCTTGCAACAACGCTACGGATCTGGCCGATCAAGGAGTTCGCCCCTTGTGGTCGCGATAGCCGTGACTGCCGTCCTATTCGTGGGATGGGTGATGTGGGCGGCCTGGGGCCAGGCTGATCAAGAGGTCAGATGGCGCACCGTGGGCTACACCGTCAATGGCACCCAATCGGTCACCGTAGAATTTGAGGTCTTCAAGCGCCAGGACGAAGATGTTGTCTGCCTCGTGCGAGCCCTTGACCTTAAGAGCAGCGAAGTGGGGCGAGCCGAAGTCTTGGTTTCCACCCCGCAGTCGGACGTCAACATCACCTACGACTTACCAGTAACAGAACGGCCCAACACTGCAGAAGTGCTGGACTGCCGCGTTGATTCACCAAGGAGCGCAACACCATGACCACCTGGTTGACCCAAGACGCCTACGATCGCTTGTGCGGCGAGTACGAACAGCTCTCAGGCGAAGGTCGGGCCGAGGTCGTCAAGAAGATTGCGGCCGCCCGAGAAGAGGGAGACCTTAAGGAAAACGGTGGCTACCATGCCGCGCGCGAGGAGCAGGGGAAACTCGAGGCTCGCATCAAGCAGTTGCGCCACCTATTGGAAAACGCGCAGGTCGGCGAGCCGCCTGCTGCCGACGGCTCAGTTCAGGTCGGGCACGCCGTGTCGGTCGCCTTTGTTGGGGGCGCGCTCGACGGCGAACAGGAAACCTTCCTTCTGGGTTCCCGTGAACAAGCGGGTGACCATGACATCGACGTGTACTCACCGCAGAGCCCGCTGGGCGGCGCGGTCCTCGCGCAAGCTGTCGGCACCGAAGTGGGCTATACCCTCCCGAACGGAAAGAAGCTCACGGTTCGCGTCAACAAGTCTGAGCCCTTCACTGAGTAACTAGGGTCGTGGGTGGTAGCCGGCTTGGGCCAGCATCGCCAGGACATCCGCTTTGTGTGTCGGACCGCGCGTCTCAAGTTGCAGAGCGACCTCCACTTCGTCGACGTCCAACTGCGGGTGCGTTCGCAAGTGTTCGAGGTCGACGACATTGGCGCCATAGCTGCCGATCAGGGTGAGCAAGTTGGCCAGGCTTCCTGGTGTATCGGAAATGTGAAGTCGGATCGAGAGGTACCGCTCCGCCGCCGACAACCCATGGCGAATAACCCGAAGCAATACCAGCGGGTCGATGTTGCCGCCCGACAGCACCGCCACAACGGGCGGTTCGAAGGCCTCTGGGGCATCAAGGATCGCGGCGGCGGCGGCAGCGCCAGCAGGTTCAACGATGAGTTTGGAACGTTCCAGCATCAGCAGGATCGCCCGCGACAGACTCTCCTCACTGACGGTGCGAATGTCGTCGACGAGCCGGTCAACGATGTTGAAGGGGATCTCACCCGGTGTTGGCACTGCAATGCCATCAGCCATCGTGCGCATGTGGTCCAGACGCACCGGGTGGTGCGCCGCCAGCGATGCTGGATAGGCAGCCGCCCCGGCGGCTTGCACGCCGATCACTTTGACGTCTGGGCGTAAGCCCTTGACGGCTGTCGCGATCCCTGCGAGCAGCCCTCCGCCTCCAGTGCACACCACCACGGTGCGCACTTCGGGGTACTGCTCAAGGATCTCTAACCCAACGGTTCCCTGCCCCGCGCAGATATCGACGTGATCGTAGGGATGAATGAAGGGACGACCGGCCTCAGCGCAGAACTTCTGGGCTTCCTCGATCGCGTCGCCCAAAGTATGTCCATGGAACTTGACCTCGGCGCCATACCCACGAGTCGCGGAAACCTTGGCGAGGGTGGCCCCCTCTGGCATGAACACCGTGGCGCTGACACCCAGCATCTGCGCGGCGAGCGCCACTCCTTGCGCATGGTTGCCGGCGCTGGCGGCGACCACTCCGGCTTTCTTCTCTGCTTCGCTAAGCCGGGAAAGCCGGGTATACGCGCCGCGAATCTTGAAAGAGCCGGCGCGCTGCAGGTTCTCGCACTTCAGCCGGACTGGGCCGCCCACCAACTCGGTGAGGGGTCGTAGCCCAATCACGGGAGTGTGCCGGACAACCCCCTCGATCAGTTTCTGGGCTGCCTGAACATCGGCGAGAGTGAGTTCACTTTCGATCACCGGGACAGTGTGGCGGTAGCGGCTGAATTACTCGCATCCGGGTCCGAATGCCACGATGGCGGCGGAGAACCCATGCAGGAAATTGCGTCCCGCGACTGGTCCGATCTCCCCCGCCGCGAAATAGCCGGTGACGTCCGCAAGTCCCAACCCATCGCGCACTTTGACAGCGTCGTGGTCGGCGTTGGGAAAGAATCCCTGCCCGCGACCGTTGCACGAGAACACCAAGGCCCCCGAAACTTCTGCCAGCCCGGCTCGCACTCGATGACGATGCAGGACCTGCGTCAGGTCATCAGATGCCGCCTCAGCGTCGCGTAGCTGAAACTGCACCGTCTGACCCACTGCCAAGGTGTCGGCGACCACAAGTGCCCGGCGCTCAGGATCCACCCGAATGAGATTGCGGACCAAGAAGTCTCCCTGCGTCAGCTCATCGGAGTACTCGTCGCGCACCACCCCGATCTGCAGCCCAGTACTAGCTATGGCTTGATCCTCGGGCGAGAGAATGAGGAGCAGGTCCTCCAAGCGCGACAGGGCAGTGCGTCCAGCTAACTCCAGCAACACATTTCCATCGACCTTGGTAATGGCCATGGGGTTGCCCACGGGTCGACATCCCTGACTCACAAAGGCATCAACTCCGACATCACCGCCGAGGACAAGGCCGACAGCACCGCGGTCCACGACCCGGCCATCGAGGAGCAGACGCGTCGAGCCCGGACCACTGGGGCCTACGGCAAGGCCGCCGGCAAGTTTCAAACCCGGCAGCATGTCGTAAGACTCGTCGACAAAACCTTCGATGGGGAACGAGTACGCGTCAGCCAGAACCATGGCCAGCCTGTCATGAGCTGATAGGGGCGGCATTCCGAGGACGGCGATGGAATCACTTGTCCGCATCACCTCCAAGTGAAAGGCACGAACCTGCAACTGAGGATCACGAAGGACGAAGACGCTGACCGCCGATGCATCCTCGATGCCATGACCACCACCAATCACTCCGTGCGTCGCGGAGCAGCCGATCGAACTCGCCGACCCCGTGGTGGCGGCCGCCGTTACAAGCGCCCCGGCCACGTCGTCAGCGTCGGGTGCGCGCACGAAGATGCAGGCAAAGTCTGGCTGGCCCTCGCCGAACTCATCCAGCGCCTTCTTGGCAGCTATCTCCCCGGCCCTGACGACGTCGAAGCCCACGGCAACGCCCGAGCCGCACTGCGCCACAACAACCCCTTTCCGCACACTCATCGTGTCCTACACCTCGACAATGCGCACCGGCTCAACCAATGATCCACCCGTCTGGGGGAGCGCGACAGAACGTGGCGGATCACGCCCCCGCGACGTACGGTCAAAGCATGAGCCTCCATGTTCGACCCTCCCCCTTGCCTGCGACCGTGAAGCAACTACGCGACGAAGGTCATGAATTTCGGTCGGTGAAAGCAGAGCTGCGCGCCAACGTGCTCGCCCGTCTCGCTCGGGGTGAGCGGGCGATCAACGGAATCGTGGGATTCGACGCCACGGTGCTGCCGGAGGTCGAGCGTGCGCTGATCGCCGAGCACGATTTCGTGCTACTCGGTGAACGCGGCCAGGGCAAGACGCGCCTAGCCCGAACCTTGGTCGACCTGCTCGACGAGTGGACGCCTATCGTCGCCGGCTGCGAAATCAATGATCACCCGTATCAGCCGGTGTGTGTGCGATGCATCAGGTTATCGGCGGCCGAAGGTGACGCCATGCCAGTGGACTGGCTGCACCGCAGCGAAAGGTACGGCGAGAAGTTGGCAACTCCCGACACCAGCGTCGGCGACCTCATTGGCGACATCGACCCCATCCGGGTGGCGGAAGGCCGCACGTTGGGCGACCCCGAGACCATCCACTTCGGTCTGGTTCCGCGCACCAACCGCGGCATTTTTGTCATCAACGAGTTGCCCGACCTCGCCGAGCGAATTCAGGTCGCGCTGCTCAACGTGCTGGAAGAGCGGGACATTCAGATTCGCGGCTACCAATTACGCCTGCCGCTCGACTTACTCCTCGTGGCCAGTGCCAATCCTGAGGACTACACCAATCGCGGTCGCATCATTACCCCGCTCAAAGACCGCTTTGGCGCGGAAGTCTCCACTCACTACCCCTTAGACCTCGACGCCGAACTCGCAGTGCTCACCCAAGAGTGCCGACTACAGGCCGCCGTTCCCACGTTTCTGCTGGAGGTACTGGCGCGTTTCACTCGGGCAGTCCGCGAGAGCCCATCGGTCGACGAACGCTCCGGAGTGTCTGCCAGGTTTGGAATTGCCGCGGCCGAGTCGGTCGCAGCGGCAGCAGCGCGCCGCGCGGCCATCGTCGCGGAATCACCGGCAGTGGCGCGCATTTGCGATTTGGCAGGCGCGGTGCCGACCCTGCGCGGCAAAGTGGAGTTTGACGTCAGTGAAGAGGGCCGAGAGCTCGACGTGCTGCAGCACCTGCTGCGTCGCGCCACTGCCGAGACGTTTCGCGCGCGGTTAGCTGGCCTTGACCTCGAGCCATTCGTTGCAAGATTCGACAGTGGGGAGCCTGTCGATACTGGTGAACTCGTTTCAGCAGCCGACTTGCTCACCAGCATGGGGCGCGTCAGCGGAACCGCCAAGGTCATGGACCGACTCGACCTCGCCGGTGCAGAGACGCCGACCTATGCGGCGTCTGCCATTGAGTTCGCGCTCGAGGGTCTGTACCTGACACGGCGCCTATCCAAGGAAAGCGTGAGCGGCGGCAGTCGCTACACCTCGACGTAATGCGTGGCTCGCGCGATAGATACGGCCCTTACCAAGGGGGCGAGGATCCCCTCGCGCCACCATTCGACGCAGCTGAGGCACTCGACGCGCTCGGCGAACGTGTCCTTGCCGGAGAGGGCGCCGAAACGTCTCTTCGCGAGCTGTTGCGGCATGGCCTTTCCGGCCGACAAGGCCTTGACGAATTGGCGCGCCAAGCCCGCAAGCGTCACCAGCAGTTGCGCGACCGCGGACGACTAGACGGAACGCTTTCAGACATCGAAGGGTTACTTGAGGACGCGCTCGAGGCTGAGCGCCAGGCGCTCTTTCCTGACCCGTCAGATGACGCACGGTTCAGGGAAACACAACTGGATGGGCTCCCCCGCGAAGTTTCGCGCGCCGTCCGAGAGCTTTCGGAGTACCAGTGGCGCTCTCGCGAAGCCCACGAGTACTACGAACAGATCCGCGAACTCCTCAACAAGGAGGTACTTTCGACACAGTTCTCAGGAATCAAGGAACAGCTCGATGCCAGCCTCGACCCACAAGCCAGTGATGAGCTGCGCGCGCAACTCAGTGAGATGTTGGCTGACCTTAACGATCTGCTCGACAAGCGTGGGCAGGGAACCGACACGCAGCAGGACTTTGACGAGTTCATGCAGCAGCACGGCGAGCTCTTCCCCGACAATCCACAGACTCTCGATGAGCTCCTCGAGGAACTGGCTCGCCGAGCTGCTGCCACTGACCGCTTGATGCGCTCGCTCCCCCCTGAACAACGCAATGAACTCATGGACTTAATGCAGCAGAGCATGCAAAACCTGGGCCTGGACTCCCATCTGGGGAAACTGAACGACAACCTTCGCGCTCTGCGCCCAGACCTTTTCCGTCCCGGTCGAGAAGACATGACCGGCGAGGCGCCCCTGGGCCTGGGCGAGGCAACCTCGGTGCTGGCAGAGATAGCCGATCTCGACGCACTGAGCGAACAACTCGGCCAGTCGTACGCCGGGGCCACCGTCGAGGACATCGACGAAGACCTGGTGCAGCGCGCACTGGGTCGACAGGCTGTCGACGATCTCGCACAACTGCGCCGCGTCGAACGCGAACTAGAGGCGCAGGGCTATCTTGTGCGACGTCACGGTGAGAGCGAACTGACCCCTAAGGCTGTGCGGCGGCTCGGGATGACGGCCCTGCGCCGGGTCTTCGACCAACTCAGTGCCAGGCGCCAAGGGGGTCATGACGTGCATCAGACGGGGGCGTCTGGTGAAGTCATGGGATCGACGAGAGCGTGGGAATTCGGAGACGAACAGCCGCTCGACGTCGTTCGCACCCTGGCCAATGCCGTTCGTCGCGGAACCGGACCGCGCCTTCAACTGGTCGTGGACGACTTTGCAGTTGCCGAAACAGAGCAACGATCTGCCGCTGCCGTATGCCTGCTGGTCGATGCGTCGTACTCAATGGTGGTCAACGACACGTGGGGCGAAGCCAAACAAACTGCTTTGGCCCTCCACTCCCTGGTTTCCACCATGTACCCGCAGGACAGCCTGCAGATTGTCGCGTTCAGCGAGTACGCACGAGAGATTCACCCCATGGAGCTAGCTGGCCTCGACGTGCCCATGGTGCAGGGAACGAACCTGCAGCATGCCCTTTTACTTGCTGGACGTTTCGTCGATAGACACCCGGCTCACGACCCGGTGATTTTGGTCATCACCGACGGTGAGCCAACAGCACGTCTTGACCGTGATGGCACAGCCTGGTTTGCCTGGCCGCCGGAGGCGGAAACTCTGGCGGTGACCGTGGCCGAAGTGGACAAGATGACCAGAAGGAAGGCAGTCCTTAACGTATTTATGCTCGGTGATGACCCACGGTTGCGTGACTTCGTCGACGATGTGACCCAGCGGAATGGCGGTCGAGTCTTCACACCGGGGAGGCAACACCTGGGAGAGTACGTCGTCAGCGACTTTCTCTCCAGACGCAAGGCCCTGCGCCCTCGATAGCAGAGCCGCTCTCGTCCTTGATTGGATACCGAGCGTGAACCCGTTCCAACGACTGTCTTCCTACCTGCGTGAAACGTTCGCAGGTATGCCCCGTGAGGTGGCCGTCCTCAGCGCCGTCGCCTTCGCAGTGGCTGTCGGTTTCGGCATCGTCTTTCCGGCCATCCCCTTGTTCGCGAAAGAGTTTGGAGTTTCGAACACGGCGGCGGGGGCGGTCGTTTCGGTCTTCGCACTCATGCGTTTCTTGGGCGCATTCCCCGCAGGTTGGCTCGTGAACCGCGTGGGCGAACGACTCATTCTTGCCATCGGGATAGCCATCGTCGGCGTGTCCAGTGCGCTGGCCGGCCTGTCGCAGAACTATTGGCAGCTCCTCGGGCTGCGCGGTATCGGCGGACTCGGTTCAGCGATGTTCACGGTGTCCGCCTTCGCGCTCTTGCTTCGCGTGGTGGCCCCCGACCAGCGCGCTCGCGCATCGGGCGCCTTTCAGGGTGGGTTCCTTATCGGCGGCATCACCGGTCCGTTGTTTGGGGCTCCGCTACTGGCCATATCGCCGCGACTGCCCTTCTTCATCTACGCAGCCACGTTGCTCGTTGCGGGCGGCATCGGGCTGGTATTTCTGGCCCAAAGTCGGCTCCGTGAACGAGAAAAGGAAGTCGGGACGCTGATGCCGCCCACTCCGCTGCGGACCGCACTTGCGAGCCGTGCGTACTGGGCGGGTTTAACGAACAACTTCGCCACCGGATGGGCACTGTTCGGATTGCGTGGTTCACTGTTGCCGCTCTTTGTGGTGGGCACGATGGGACTTGGCCTCGGCGCATCGTGGGTGGGCGCCGGAATCTTCATCTCGGCACTAGCCCAAGGGGTCCTACTCATTCCTGCAGGGCACGCCTCCGACACTCGTGGTCGACGCCCTTCGCTCATCCTTGGCGCCTCGTTGTTGGCCGCAACATTCTTGCTGCTCGCGACAGTAGAGACGACCTGGTCGTATGTCGTTGCGATGATTGCGTTTGGGGTCGGCTCCGCGTACATCGGTACCAGCAGCAATGCCGTGGTGGGCGATGTGGTGAAAGGGCGCGGCGGCACGGCAGTGGCGGTCTACCAGATGTCCTCAGACCTCGGAGCATTCGCTGGACCACTACTTGCGGGGGTACTTGCCGACAGCACCTCGTTTGGTTGGGCGTTCGCGGCGACGGCCGGAGTTTGCGTCATCGGTGCCCTGACGGCGGTGGCGATGCCGGAGACCTTAGACAAAACTCGACCACCCTCCTCCCCCCAAAATCAACCGGAGCGAGCCCCAGATCTCGAGTAGTTCAGCGCTCAAACCCATCCGGGGGCGATACGGGTCCACGGATGTATCCGTTCCACCATCGCAGCTACCCCGAGCAGTAAAGCCTCGCCGCCAGCCCGGGTCGCCAACTGGATCCCAATCGGCGTCCGCGACACCGGGTGAAGACCGAAGGGGACGGTGATAGCGGGGAATCCAGCGACGTTCCACATCCCGGCGAATCCGCCGCTGGCGGTGACATTGGCACGTACGTTGGTGGTCCAGGACCGTTCGCTCCAACGCTCCGCGAGCAACGGCGGAGTTGCGGTTACCGGCGTCAGCATGACGTCATACGAGTCAAAGAAGGTCTCCGCGCGCGCCTGCCAGTCGGACAGCTGGTCGTCGGTAACCAGGGGACGGACCCGACGGCCAGCACTGGCGTGGCCCAAGGTTCGCCCTTGGAACCCGCCACGACCGTTGGCCGCGGACGCAGCATCGACAGCGTCAACAGCATCTGCCGCAACGGCCATCCAACGAAATGTGCCAGCCAGCCCGAGGCGTTTGGGATACGCAGGCTGCGCTCGTTCGACGATGTGCCCTTCGCGCCGCAACAAGCCGGCCACCGCAAAGACCGCTCGGGTGATCTCGGGATCGACACGGACGCCGTGAACCGGCGGACGCACCGAAGCGGCAACCCGCAGTAGACCTTGCGGCTCCGTCACGTTCGCCAAGTCGGGTCGAGCCGCCATCACCGACAACATCAAGGCAAGATCGGCGACGGTGGTCGCCATGGGGCCGTTCTCAGCGAGCCCGTACCAGTTGTCGCTGGCCAGTCCGCTCGGCACCAACGCACGACTCGGCTTGAGTCCCACGATTCCGCACGCCTCAGCGGGTTGGCGAATCGAGCCCAGTCCGTCGTTGCCATGAGAAATCGGCACCAGGCCGGAACCCACCGCGGCTGCGCTGCCGCCCGACGACCCACTCGCGGAGTAATCGCAGTTCCACGGGTTGCGCGTGATGACATCACCGTCGGTCGTCAACCACAGCCCCAACTCGGGAGTACTGGTCAACCCGACGACCACGGCCCCCGCGGAGCGGAGCCGCTCGGTCACCACGTGGTCGCTTCCCGCAGGTTCGGGATCAAAGACATGTGATCCTGCGTGCTGCACCTCGCCCGCCACTCCGATGTTGTCCTTGATGGCCACCGGGACACCCGCGAGTGGTAACTCCGACCTATTGGCATGCTCGCGAATTTCCACTGCTTCACGCATAGCTTCGTCGGCGCGAAGGCGCGGGAATGCGCCGAGAACCCGATCGTGACGTTGGATGCGCGCCAAGCAGTCGGTGACGACATCGACCGGATCTCGTGCACCCTGTTGTACCGCGGCCGCGATCTCGCTGGCGGTGCCAGCGAGGACCCGCTCGGCCGTTTCCACAGGGTGAGCCTAGGTGTCATCACCCTGCGTGCCTATGAGACCAACGTCACGAACCGGCATCGACGAGCAGCTGCCGTTGCAACAATCGAAAGGCCGCAGCGCGGTGTGCAGTGGCCAGCAAGCCAGCCGCTGCCAACACATACGTGCTGTCGACTACCACCCTGGCGCGCTCGGGATTTCGCCAGCCTCCCGGTGGGTCGGCGACTGCTCGGGTCATGACCTCACCCGATGAGGGGGCGGAGCTGTGCCGCAGCACCCCACCAGAGCCAACTACCAAGGCCACCTGACGAAGATCCTTGCCGGAGTACCGCACACGGCCCGACTCATGGGGTCGGGCGTGCCGGCGGAGCGCGACGGTCGCGGCCAACTCGGCAAGGTTGCGATCAATGCCCGCCTCGATCTCGTCTTTCGGCAGATATCCGGGATCAGCGACTCGTTGTGATGCGTGGGGCGTGAGTCGGGCCGCTTCGTCGGCGTCGATGAGTCGTTCCTGCACGCCAGCGTCCACGATGCCGACGGCATTCCATCGAACACCCAGGTCGCCTTCCACGGTTCGGCTTCGCCAGAGAGTCGAGACAGCTTCACGCTCCAGGTGCTCTTGCTCAGCATCCGGAGTTATCACCGAGTAGACATCGGTGGTGGCGCCCCCGACATCGACGACCACCACATCTCCGACACCAGCCGCATCGTCGCTGCCATCTGCCAACAGCTCAACGCCCGTCAGCATTGCGTCAGGGGTGGCCGCCTGGACGAACGTGCGAAGATCGGTGCGACTCGACAAGTGTTTACCGCCAATGACGTGGTCGATGAAGACTTCGCGAATGGTTGTCCGAGCCGGCACCGGGTCGAGCACGCCGATACGCGGCAGCACGTTGGCGCATGAATACGTCACCACTTTGCCGCGCCGCAGAATGTGGACAACCTGGTCGCGGACGTCGGCATTTCCTGCGACAACCACTGGCACGTCAATACCAGCGGAAGCAAGCACACGGGCATTGGCGAGCAGTACTTCGCTGTTGCCCCCATCGGTTCCGCCCACCAGCAGCACAACATCGGGTACTTGCTCGATGAGCTCAGCGACACTTTCGGTGGTCGCAGTCCCGGAAGCAACATGAACGACCTTCGCGCCAGCTGACAAGCCCACCCGGAAGCCCGCTTCTGCGGTAATTGCCCGCTCGTACCCCACAACGGCTAACCGCAAGCCGCCGCCCGCCGAGCTGCAGGCATGCACAGGGAGGTTGTCGACGTCTGGAACAACTTCTGCCACCAACAGTTTCGCGTTGTCGAAACCATCCATCACGTCACTCTCGATGGTGGTAGCCGACGACGATGTCGCAATGACGGCGCCCTGCTCGGTGTCAACCACCAGAAGCTTTGTGAATGTTGAGCCAAAGTCGACGCACACCACCCGCATGCTAGGCAAGCGCGCTTTCAAGGTCGGCGAGCAGATCATCGATCGTCTCGATACCTACGCTGAGACGAATGAGATCCCCCGGCACTTCGAGAGGGCTCCCCACAACAGAGGCGTGTGTCATCCGGCCGGGGTGTTCGATGAGCGACTCAACGCCACCCAACGACTCGGCAAGGGTGAAATGCTCGGTGCGTTCTGCCACCTTCAGTGCCGCCGCCTCTCCACCCTTCACAGTGAACGAGACCATGCCGCCGTAGGCCTTCATTTGTCGGCTGGCGACAGCGTGCCCGGGATGCGATGCGAGCCCGGGGTAGTAGACATTGGCTACGTTCTGATGGGACGTGAGCATGTCGACCACTGCTACCGCGTTCGCACAATGCCGGTCCATGCGTACCCCGAGGGTCTTGATGCCTCGCAGCACCAGCCAGCTGTCAAACGGTCCAGCGATGGAGCCCATGGCGTTTTGGTGGTAGGCCATCGTCTCTGCGAGCTCTGCGTCTCCGGCGACGAGTGCTCCTCCGATGACATCGGAGTGGCCGCCAAGGTATTTCGTGGTGGAGTGAACGACGAGGTCAGCGCCCAACTCAAGCGGCTGCTGGAGATATGGGGAAGCGAAAGTGTTGTCGACGACCAGCCTTGCCCCCTGCTGATGCGATAGCGCTGACAGCGTTTCGATATCGGCAATATTGAGGAGCGGGTTCGTGGGTGTCTCTACCCAGACCACTTTCGTGTTGGGTTGCATCGCGTCGCGGACCGCGTCAACATCGGACAACGTCGCTGGCGTGAACTCAAGTCCCCAAGGCGCCAACACCTGAGCGAAAAGTCGATACGTCCCGCCATAGGCGTCGTCGGGAATCACCACGTGGTCGCCGGGCCGGCACAGGGCACGGAGTGCTGTGTCTTCCGCCGCCAATCCCGAGGCGAAGGCGAGTCCTCGAGATCCGTTCTCTATCGCGGCCAGACATTCTTCCAACGCAGTGCGAGTGGGGTTTGCGGAACGGCTGTACTCATACCCGCCGCGCAATCCACCGACGCCATCTTGTTTGAACGTCGACACCTGATGAATAGCCGGCACGACGGCGCCAGTTGCTTGGTCTGGAGTTTGACCCGCATGCAGGGCAGTTGTCTCGAATCCGTGGTCCACGCCGTCGACCCTAACCCTGGATGGTTGCAGCTACTTCCTCCGGGAGAACGTCCTCGTCGGCTTGGTCCTCGTCGACCGACCACTCCGATGGGGCGGATTCGCTTTCGCGCTCTCCGTTCCCTCCGTTCCCTCCGTTCCCTCCGTTCCCTCCGTTCTCGATGTCCCCGCCCACGTTGAAGGTTGAGATCGAGTCGTGCATGGCGGCGGCCAGCTCGGCGATCTCGGTAGAGGCCGACTCGGTCTGACGTGAGCCGGCAGCGTATTGACGGGAGGCCTCCGACACCTGGGTCATCGCGACCACCACCTGGTCAGATGCCGACCGCTGTTGCTGAGTGGCGATGGAAATCTCTTCTGCCGCCGTTGTCGCCTCATCAACCATGGTGGCGATGCGGTCGAGAGCCTGGACGGCTCCAACTGCCATGGACGCGCCACGACTCGCTTCGCGCGCCCCTTCCTCCGACGCCAACACCGTAGATTTCGCATGCGACTGAATCTGGGCGACGATGCTCTGGATCTGCGACGTCGATTGCTGGGCTCGCTCTGCGAGTTTGCGAACCTCCGCCGCGACAACGGCGAACCCGCGTCCGTGCTCTCCAGCTCGCGCGGCTTCGATGGCGGCATTGAGGGCCAACAGGTTGGTCTGCTCAGACAATTCGTCAATCATTTCCAGAATGCGACCGACCTCAAGGATCTGGTCGCCTAGACCTGTTGACGACTGCGCGATGTTGTCAACGGTTGTTGTCAGGCCCTCCATAGCGGTGACCGCATTCGACACAGCGGCTCGGCCATCGTCAGTCAGCGACAAGGTGTCCTGCGCCACGCGTGCGACCGATTGCGCCGTCTCGGAGATCTGCGCGGCGGTGGCCGCCAGTTCCTCGATTGTGGCTGTCGTCTCCGTTACCACTGCCGACTGCTCCGTCGCTGAACCTGCCTGTTGTGACGCTGTAGCTCGTAGTTCGACGGCGGCTTGAGAAAGTTGCACACCGTGTGCTTGTGCTTGTCCAACAAGTCCGCGGAGCCTGTTTAGCGTCTTGTCAAACGAAGATGCCAGCTGTGTGAGCCGCTCATCCTCGAAGTCGACGGGGAGTTGCACTGCCAGATCTCCCGCGGCTGCTCGGTCAAGCGCTGCGCTCATGTCCGTAAGGCGATCCGACAAGTGGTCACGCTCTTGAATGGCGAGCACGCGTTGTTCACGCTTGCGGCGTGAGAGCCGCCAGTATGAGATCAGGGAGTAGGCGACCAAAGGAATACCGATTGCCAATAGGGCAATGACGGCAGGAGTCAAGGCATTGGTCGCGCCGCGCACAATTACCGGCTCGGAGGCGGCCAGGAACCAGTCATTGTCATTAACTACCTGGAGTGTTTCCGAGGGTGCCATTCGAACGTAGGCAATCCGCTCACCGTCAATGGTCTCGATGCCTGTCTTGCCGAACGTGCGCACCTTGTCGGTGAAGGTGTCGTCGTCTGCAACGCCAAACTCGCCTTCTGACAACTGCGAGAACCGACTGTCGAGCTCGGTAACACCGGCATTTTCAGTCACCGCTCGAATAGATGCGTTACCCTCACGCTGCAAGAGAAGTTGGCGCAGGCTATCTGTCGTCGTTTCGAAATAGACCATCCCCCCGACTTCGTCGCCATTGGGAATACCGACAGCGTTCGCGATGACCCAGTGTTGCGATTCCTTCGAGAAGTAGGGCGTCGACTGATAAGCCCAGCCCAGGGGCAGCATTTTCACGTCGGCCGCGAAGGCGAGTTTCTCGTTGGCATTTCCTTCGAGTGCCAGCGGAAACGTTTCCGCCCCGTTGACTACTTCTGCGATTTCGCGACCGGACTCTAGATCGACGAAGCCAGATCGAAGCACCGCCCCGGGAAACAGAGTCTGGATGTAGCGCAGTTGGTCGGTGAGGCGGTCGCGGACGGCGATCTCGCGCTCCACCTTCTGCTGGGTCGATCCCGAAACTTCGAAGAATCGCGCATAGGCCGGGTTCTCGGCAAGCAGCAGTGCAAGGGTGGCAGCCCGTTCGAATTCCTCGGTAAGGAGTGTCTCGGTATTGGACGCCGCAGTGCTGAGCTCAGTGTTCTGGGCTGCCGCTGCCTCGTCGGCGACGCGCACCTCTTGCCAGGCAAGTCCGCAGGCCGACGCCACGAGGACTGACCCCAGCACTAACGCGGGTCCCCGCATACTCCGCCGCATCCAGCAGTCCTCCTGATCAACCCCCGCCTGGCTGCTCTGGCCGTCCCCGGATTCCGGCCGTTAAGCACTCGTAAGCATTAGGGGGAATCGGCAGGTATGGCCGGGTGGTTGAGGCACCTGCAAGCACCGATCAGGAGGAAATGTGCTGTTTAGCCGAACCAAGAGGGATCTACCCGCTGTCGACCAGGCTCTCCCTGGCCGCGCCGCTCCCAGTTTCACCGTCCCCGAGCGCCACGTGGTGCTCGGCACACCCCTTGCCGGCGAGGTCCCTGTGGGCTTCGAAGAGGTCTTTTTCGGGATGGGCTGCTTCTGGGGCGCCGAGCGGCGGTTCTGGCAGGTACCGGGCGTGTGGACCACCGCCGTGGGCTACCAGGGCGGAACCACCCCCAACCCCACCTACGAAGAGACATGCACCGGGATGACGGGCCACACTGAAGCCGTCCGGGTGGTCTATGACCCAAGCAAGGTCAGTTTCGCCGATCTGCTCAAGATCTTCTGGGAGACCCACGACCCCACCCAGGGCTTTCGGCAGGGAAATGACGTGGGAACCCAGTACCGGTCCGCGCTGTACTACACCAATGAAAGCCAGCGGTTGGCAGCCGAAGAGTCCGTCGCGAAGTACCAGCGTGCGGTCACCGCCGCAGGGCTTGGAACCATCACCACCGAGGTGTTGGCCTCCCCGACCTTCTACTACGCGGAGGACTACCACCAGCAGTACCTGGCGAAGGTGCCGCACGGCTACGACTGCCACGCCAACACCGGAGTCGCCTACCCCGCGGACGACTAGAGCGTAGTGGGACAGAAGGTGAGCGCGTTCGGCACGCGCTCACCAATGTTCATCATCTGCACGAGCGTCAGCATGTCTGCCCGCTCCTGCTCACTGATGGGCCGTTCGTCCTCGGACAGGACATCTGCTGAGATCTCTTCGAATGCCTCGGCCTCCACACAATCATCTTTGCAGCCAGCGTTTTGTGTGGTTGCCAACACCAGTCCCCTACCCCGCATAATCGTGTCGATTTCACCTCTCGCCGTTCGTCGAAGAGGTGCGGGCGGACACCCCGGTCCGCCTGGACAGGAGGAGCAGGCATGACCGAGTACCTCATCTACTTCAACCAGCAGTGGGTCGGCGACCACACCGAGGAGTGGTTCCGCGGGCGCTCACCGCTCGCCATGGCTGTCATCGACGAGATGAAGGCTGCCGGCGAGTACGTGTTCGCCGGTGGGCTGGAGGAGGAAGCCGATGTCTTCACCGCTGACGCGACGAGCGGCTCGTTGGTCGTCACCGACGGGCCCTTCGTCGAGACCAAAGAGGTTCTAGGCGGGCTCACGGTAGTCGACGTTGCCGACGAGGATGCCGCGAAGATGTGGGCCGGCAAGCTCGCGGTAGCCTGCGGCTGGCCCCAAGAGGTTCGCCGTTTCGGGTCGCTGCCGCAGGACTGAGCCAGTGATCAAGGCGCCTGAGCGAAGGCGCCGCGAATGTGTCAACCTCCACGGGGGGTCGAGCGACTCTAGGGCATGACGAACTCCGTTCCGGAGGAGATGCTCGCCATGGGTGAGGTGACCAGCACGCGCCCAAGCGCTGCGGCGCAACCGACCCCGGACGAACTCGTCGACATGCTGTTCCGTCGGAACTATGAAACGCTTCTGCGGCTCGCGGTCGTCATGGTGGGTAGCCGAGAGGCGGCAGAAGACGCAGTTCAGGACAGCTTTGCGGCCCTCCATCGCAACTGGCGAACGCTGCGCGATTCCGGGGATCCGGAAGCCTATCTTCGCTCGACTGTGCTCAACCGCTGTCGATCCTGGGTGCGGCGGCAGGCCACTCAACGCGCTGCACGGCCTTTGATGCTGGTCCGCAAGCATCACGAGAGTCCCGAGGAAACAGTCGTGGATCGCGACGAGGTCGGATCGATCGTTGCCATCATGCGGACGTTGGCAAGGCGGCAACGCGAGGTGTTGGCTTGTCGGTTCGTTCTAGAGCTGTCCGTCGCAGAAACAGCCCGACAACTGGAAATCAGCGAAGGGTCGGTTAAGACCCATACCTCTCGCGGATTGAAGGCCCTACAAGACCGATTCGAGGTGGCCCAATGAGCAACATCGAGCAACAGCTCACGCGGGACATCGAGGCCATGACGAAAGGTGTCATCGTGACTGAGCCAGAGTTGCTAGAAGCCCGCAGCGCATTGGACGAGCGCATCGACGGCACGCGCCGGCGCGACCGTCGTCGTACTTTTGTAGCAATCGCCGCAGCGGCCGTAGTGGTTGCTGGCGCGGGCGCCATCGGGTACCAGGCACTAGGCGAAGACAGTGAGACGGCCGTGGCGGCTGACCCCGCCCCCACCACCGTTGAAGACCCCTATGCGCAGTGGTTTATCGGCGCCTCACCAACACCGCAGCTCATTGCTGGGTTCTGGCGTGAGGACAACGGCGGCATTTCAATGCTGTTCGACGAGGACGGCAGCGTGCATTTTGACGAAACGGGGAGGGTCTACTCGGGCCCGGGTGCGTGGGGTACCTACGAGATTAACGGTGACACGATCGCCATGACCCTCAAGGGCGGCGAAAAATGCAAGGGCACCCGGTTCACGATGCGCGCCTCAATCCTCAAGAATGGAGACATGCGGGCTCTCCCCGACTATGGGTCGCGCCCGAACTGCACCCCGATTTCGTCCAGCCAACTGACGTGGCAACACGTGCTGCCTACCTCCCCCAGCTTTGGCAGCATTCCTTTCTCGCAAGAAACCGGCTGGGAGCCACTGACAGGTAAGGTGCCCTTGAACGGTGACTGGGCGGCCGAAGACGGCGGCTGGGTAATCGAGATGACTCCCGACGGCGCGTACTACGTTCTCAACAATTCCGCTGAGGCCGTCGACCAAGGTGGATGGTCCCGGCAGGGCGGTGACCTGGTGCTGACCAGTTCCGCCGCGTCCACCCAGTGCAACACAGGAGACCGCTTCGTCCTGGGCAACGTGCAGTGGGTCAACCCCGGCACAGATGTCATCAAGGGGACAATGGAAGAGAACTCCTGCAACGGTACCTGGACACCAAAGACATGGTTCTTGATCCCCAACAACGGCGACTGACTGGAAGCCCCAGAAGTCATCTGCCACCGAGTCCTCGCATTCCGAAATCACCTATACCGTTCCTGCTATGACCGATGAAACACTCGCACGAAACAAGTCCAACGCTGTGGCGTTTTATGCCTTGATGTTCAACGACTGTCTACCAGCCGAGGCCATCGCGAAGTACGCGGGAAGCAGCTACACCCAACACAACCCACACGTTGGCGACGGTAGGCAAGCGTTCATCGACTACTTCGAGAAGATGGCCAAGGATTATCCCGGCAAGCATGTCGAGTTCAAACGCGCCATCGCCGAAGACAACTACGTGGTGCTGCACTGCTACCAGACCTGGCCTGGTGACAGCGACTACGCCGGTATCGACATCTTTCGACTTGATGACGCAGGCAAAGTTGTTGAGCACTGGGACGTACTGCAAGAGATCCCGGCCACATCGGCCAACGACAACACGATGTTCTAGCGATGAGCCGCTGGTTCTAGAGTGCGAGGAAACCCAAGAGGTCTTGACGTGTCAGCACTCCACTCGGCTTACCGTCATCGAGGACCAAGACCGCGTCGGCAGACTCCAAGGCAGCAACAGCAGAAGCCACCGGCTCATTCGCGCCAATGTGTGGAAGCGGCCTGGACATATGGTCACCCACGCGATCCGACAGGTGCGCGGTTCCAGCGAAAAGTGCGTCCAACAGGTCGCGCTCTACCACTGATCCAGCAACTTCGGCCGCCATCACGGGTGGTTCGGCTTGCACCACCGGCATTTGCGAAACCGCGTACTCACGAAGAATCTCGATGGCCTCGGCGAGGGTTTCGTTCGGGTGTGTGTGTACCAGTGGCGGCAACGAACCATCCTTGCTGCGCAACACATCTCCGACCGTGCGTCCCGCATCGCCCTCTGCCAGAAAGCCGTAGTGCGCCAGCCAGTCGTCGTTGAACACTTTCGACAGATAGCCGCGACCGCCATCGGGGAGTAGGACGACGACGAAGCTGTCCGCTGGCACCCGCTGGGAAACTCGCGCTGCGGCCACCGCGGCCATGCCACACGAGCCGCCGACCAACAGGCCCTCTTCGCGCGCGAGCCGTCGGGTCATGTCAAACGAGTCGCCGTCGGAGATGGCAATGACCTCGTCGACGATGGAAGGGTCGTAGGCGCTGGGCCAGAAGTCCTCGCCGACGCCTTCGACGAGATAGGGACGTCCGGTTCCGCCGGAGTAAACCGATCCCTCAGGGTCGGCGCCGATAATGGTGACGCGTCCGTCGGAGACTTCTTTGAGGTACTTGCCTGTGCCCGTGATCGTGCCACCGGTACCCACGCCCGCCACGAAGTGGGTAATGCGCCCTTCTGTTTGCTCCCATAGTTCTGGTCCGGTCTGCTCATAGTGCGACCGCGGATTCTCGGGATTGGAGTACTGATCTGGTTTCCAAGCGCCGGGAATCTCACTGACTAGTCGGTCTGAGACGTTGTAGTACGAATCGGGATGCTCCGGCGGAACGGCCGTAGGGCAGACCACCACTCGAGCTCCGTACGCTTCCAGCACACTGATCTTGTCTTGGGAAACCTTGTCAGGAACCACAAACACGCACTGGTAACCGCGTTGTTGAGCAACGAGTGCCAGACCTACACCCGTGTTACCCGATGTCGGTTCGACGATCGTGCCACCGGGCTTCAGCACACCTTGTTGCTCAGCGGCGTCAATCATTCGCAAGGCGATGCGGTCTTTGACTGATCCGCCTGGGTTGAAGTACTCCACCTTGGCGTAGGTGGGGGCCCACGAGAGGTCGACGACCTTACGTAGTCGGACGAGCGGAGTGTTGCCGATCAGCTCAACGATGGACTCGTAAGTGTGCACAGCGGGCAGCCTAGACGGCGCGCGGGCTCAAGTGCGTAGGTGCTCGGGGGCAGATCCGGACGGTGGGTGTCAGTTGAGATTCGACTGATCTGGTGGAGCACCCGATCGATAGTCATGCGGAAACGTGCGGAAGACGCGTCCGCTCGGAGTGGTCCAGGTGAGCCTGCCGCGCTCGTCTTGGTGGACTTTCCACTCCGAGTGCGTCTTCAGTAGGTGGTGGGATCGGCACAGCGACGCCAGGTTCTCTGGCACCGTGGCGCCGTCCGGGAAAGGAGTCGTGTGATCGAGATCGGTA
>Ga0190272_10000195_pt1 | contig 36702 bp, 31 predicted proteins | sample Popmic504T_FD_133746 | JGI IMG/M metagenome (GOLD analysis project Ga0190272, IMG submission 133746) | Populus adjacent soil microbial communities from riparian zone of Shoshone River, Wyoming, USA - 504 T | ecosystem: Environmental > Terrestrial > Soil > Riparian zone | place: USA: Wyoming...
CCCCCCCTTTCTTCATACGTTTTCCTTTACTCTCAAGCTAAGGTTGTTGGTTAGGCCCCCCCCCCCCCCCGGGGTCAGTAGGCGTCGAAGATCCGGCCTCACGTCAATGAGGTGAACCGGTCCGATCCCATGACTTCCTTCAACGCCTCTTCGGGCACGAAGTATTGGAAATGGCCGCACGAACAGCAAACGTACACTTCCAGCTTGCCGCCCTTCCACCAGGGATGGGCGCCCGGCAGGAGGTCCGGGGCGTAGCCACCGCCTGCCGATACCGTGGTCATTCGGATATTCGACGCACCACACTCACCACAACGCCTGGTCGTCTTCAACGTTCACCTCCGTTCATCACGTCGCGCGCGTGAACACCTGCCGCTGGCTGTTCTGGTAGGCGTGCGTGCGAACGAGCTCGCGCACCGCGCGCGGATCGCTCACCGAGCGCAGCGTGTACGTCGGCGTGTTCGTGTCGCTGGAGAGCAGGGTCACGTTGCCGATGCCGAGGATGCGGTCGCTGAGGCCCTGGAAGAACTGGGAGTCGTCGACGTAGCGGAGGTCGATCTCATTGACGGTCTTCGAGAGGATGCCCTGTTCGATCATCACGCGCTGGTTCGTCACGGTGTACATCGTCGAGCGCAGTTTCATCCAGGCGACGAGCAGGTTCACGAGCTGCGCGGCCGCGAGGATGGCCGTGATCACCCAGCCCGCTGTGCGCAGGTTGCCGGCTTTCTCGAGGTCCCCGGTCGACGCGAAAAAGTACGCGATCGCCGGGATGGCGACGAGGATGAGGATCAACGTCGCGAGCTTTCCGATCAGCAGCGTCGCCGACGGCGACCCGCGCCAGAGCGTCTCCTCGGCCGTGGCATGCGGTGCCGCCGTATGCGGCGCGGCGGCGAAGAGCGGCGAGGCCGTTCCGGCGGGTGAGGGACGTCCGCAGTGCGGGCACGCGGGCGCGAGCGTGGACACGTCGCGGCCGCAGTCAGGACAGGCGATGACCGGCATGGAGAGATTCTGCGTTCTCGCGGTCGCGTGCGCAAACAAAAACGCACCCACGCGAAGAAAGACGACCGGGGGCCTCCGGCGGGCCGGTGCGACCGGCGGCGCTTGTTGGCCTAGCCAGGATGCACGCCTGTCGACGGAACACGTGTTTGCGCGACGATATGGGCTCACCAGCGCCGCCGGTCGCACCGGCCCGCCGGAGGCCTATCGTCGTCTCCCTTTCGTGGCTCCAATGCGAGCGTTCCGCGTATGCGGACGAGCCCTTCCGCGAACACTCCCGTGCAGCCGGGGCAACCGACCGCCGCCCAGCGGATCATGGGCGACGTCGCCCGGCCCTGGCCGACCTCACCGACCGCGTGCTCTTCGGCGAAGTGTGGGAACGCCCTCAGCTCTCGCCCCGCGATCGCAGCCTCGTCACCGTCAGCGCCCTCATCGCCATGAACCGCCCCGACCATCTGCGCTCGCATCTCGCCCGAGCCCGCGCGAACGGCGTAACGCAGGAAGAACTGATCGAGGCCATCACCCACCTCGCCTTCTACTCGGGCTGGCCCAACGCGGTCACCGCGGTCGGCGTGGCTCCGGAGGTCTTCGCCAACGCAGAAACGCCCCCTCGGCCGTAGCCGGCGACGATGGGCGATCACGCAGGCGCGTGGAGCGACGGGCTGGCCATCGAGCAGGAGCAGCACACCTTCCCACCGGCGGCCGCCCCTGCGGCCATCAACAGTACTACGAGAATGATCGAACGAATGAAGTCACCTCCGCGAAATAGCCGCTGGCAGTCACACGCGCGATTGCGCGACGCATACTCCAGAGCGAATGATCGAAGATTCTGGTGACACGGCAGATTGAAAACACGCACGACGATCGAGGGCTGACCATTCCGACCGGAGCGCCGGCCTTAAGCCGGCCCGGTAAGCTGGCTTCTAGCCTAGCCGGCGGCCACATTCACGTTCAGCGAGACCTTTGCGTCGCTGATCGAATCCCTAGCCAACGATCCGCTCGCGAATCTGGCGTAGCGCACCGCCGACCACTGATCGGGCCAGTACGAAGCGCTGGCGAGGGATCCGGACATCGGGGGCTCGAGCGGTTCCACCGAGGCCCAGATGCTGATTGATGTGTGTCGCGACGTTTCCACGGTGATCGGGCCAATAGTCTCCATGCAAAGTGTTAACGGCTTCGCGCTGCTGTAGTTGCCGGCACGGTGGCGCGGCGCGCCATTCGCCGGCTCCGAGCGCCTGGGGAGGATCGCCGGAATCGTCGATGCCGCAACTGTCGGCGATCTGCTGGCCGAGGCGAAACGCAATCCCAAGGGCTTCGTCGATCGGGGAGAAAAGACTGAGCGTGCGTGCACCGGCTCTTTCGAAGGAAGCTCGGAGCGAGGTTTTTTCCAGTTGGCGGACCGGAACGGCCGCGGCCATGAACACGATGTGCCCGATCCTGATCCGTCGTTCGTGCTTGTGCAGGATTTTGATCAGCTCCAGTGTCAGGCGGCAGCCCATCGAGTGCGCGACGACGTCGATGGTGAGTCGCCGCCGGCGCCTGCTGGCTGCCTTACGCAGCAGCGATCCAAGACGCTCCGCGGTGATCTTCGCGCGCTGGATACTTCTGTGATATCCGGTAATCGAGGTGTCCCCCGGCCAATAGATTTCCACCAGAGACGCTTGACCTCGATACCCAAGTCGGCTTTGAGCTGCGAAAAATGCACTGTAGGCCTGATCGGCTTGGTGGGCAGTGTTGTTGAAGCCGTGGATGAGCAAGACGATGCGCCCTGCGCCATCCAAAGCCGATTCAGGGACTACCTTCGTGATCTGTCTGAATGCTCCGCCCTCATCGAATTCACGAAACGAGATGAACGGACGTTTGTGCACGACTGTCAGTTCCGCTCCGTGAGACCGCGGAGGGTCTCGTTGATGAGCACGGCCAACAATACGGCCGCGACCCAAAGAACCAACGCCGCCACGGCGCTAATGCTAGTGACTCCAGGTGGTGTCGTTCGGACGATGACCAGAACCAGGATCGCAGCGACCGAGGCCGTCCCGATCTGGTTGGCGCGTCCCCAACGTGACTCACAGAGCGCCTGAAGAGAATCCAGTTTGCGATGGAGGAAGCGCTCAATGCGATCGCGGGCCATCAACGCCGGCTCCTCATCCGGCCCGAGTGTGCGCCGCTTGGCGAATCGGACCAACCTGAGCCTACGCTGCTCCAGCACCGATGGATTCTCAACCGCTGCTTCCGGCTTAGCAGGTATCTTGACCGTGGGTTTCGGTATCCGTTTGGCTGTACGGTGTTCTGTGTACTTGCGCCAGAGCACTGCATCCGTCGGCTCGCCTTGTATCAAGGCATCGTAGAGGTGGGGGTTGCGTGAGGGTACATCGATGGCCGTCGATACCGCGTTTTGGATTGCTGCCAGCAACCGGGGAATGGTCTGATTGAAAACGGCGAAGGACCCATCAATAAGTATGTACAGCTCATGAACCGCCGGGTCCGAGCGCAACCACACCCGGACGGTGTCGCGCAGGACGTATCCGCGGATCGGCGCGAGACGTTTCATCGCTTCCCAAACGAGTGCCGAAACTACGCCGAGGGCGAGGATGCCCCCGGCGGTGCTCATCATGTCGATGCCAGTCATCTGTCTGCTCCGAATATGAAGACGGAATGGCGCGCTTTACCGTTTCGGCGCGACGAACATTCGCCACCACGCTCGTTCTTCCCGGAACTGGCGTCGGCGGGATCGATCCGGACGTACATTGAGCGGCAGCGCTGGACCAGAGCTTCGACCTCGGACCTCAACTGCAATTGACCATGATCATGGCTCACATCTCAATGTCCGCATAGATCGCGGCATGATCGGAAGCGGCGTGTATCTCGAGGGTCATTTCGTCGTAGTGCGGGAAAACAGTGCCGTGCTTGCCTCCCCACACACCCTTTCTGAAAATCTTGCCGCCCGTCACCTTCTTGAAGAGGGCTGGAGAGAGAAGTAGGTAGTCGATCTTGTTCGAAGCAGTACCGTTCTTATACGTACCCGGCCGTCCGTCACTCTCGAATTTGGGATGCTCGGTTATGTCCTTGAGGTCTGACCCATCCCCGAGGAGCGGCGAGAGAGGATCGCTATCAGGCGTGTCGTTCATGTCGCCCACGATCACAATGAACTCGTTTCCCTCGGCACGGCGTTCCTCGTAGATTTCGCGTATCCGTTGCGCCTGCGCCTTGCGCCTCGCGTTCGACTCCGCCGGAGCACCGAACCCCTTGCTCTTCAGATGGTTCACGAGCACTAGGACAACATCGTCGCCGACGCGCACGCGAAACTCCGGGCAATCGCGGCTGAAAATCCTGTCGGCGCCGGCGAGGTCGTCGACATGGCTCACGATAGATTCGATAACGTGGCCGGGCCGGGTCATGAGACCGACATCGATTCCGCGCTCGTCGTTTCCGTCAATGAGCATGATCTGGCTGTACTGCGCTCCCGCCGCGCGAAGCATTTGAGTATTGAAACGCGTGAGGGTGGTTCGGTCCTCAGCCTCGACCACAGCCAGAATATCTGCTCCGATATCGTGAATGACTCTAGCCGTCATCTGCGTCGCGACTTCGTTGACTGTCTCCTTCTTCAGGTCAACCCAACCAATCCAGTCGCCACGTCCCTCCACGATGATGGCAATGTCCGCGCTTGAACGTTTGACCAGATGGCCGTGATTCTGGCGAAGGATCGCCCACTTCGATTCATCGGAACGCTCCAGACCGAGTGCGACGAGCGATGCGACCATCGCCTGCTTGTCCGCCGCGGTATATGTTTCCTTCGCGATGCGTGCGTTCAGCTTGGAGTATTCGTTCAGAATGACTCGGCCTTCATCAGTATCCTCTCCGTTCATCGCGCGGACCCGCGAAAAGAAGTTTTCAACGTTGAACGCTGCAATGCGCATGGCCGACCTCCGCTGAACCCTCTCGAGTGACCTTACATAGGAGGGGCGCAATACCGCTTTTCCCTACCATGCAGCCCGTGACGGTTCCGCAGCATCACGTGAGCAACGGGCGACCGAGGCGCTTCGGCCTGAGCACGCGCAAGACCGTCTCGCTTCATCGGTCTGTTAGGCCAAGGATCGGTCCCTTCCCGCTCAGGCATCGATCCCTTCCCGCTCAGGCATCGATCCCTTCAGGCTCAGGCATCGATCCCTTCCGGCTCAGGCATCGGTCCCTTCCGGCTCAGGCATTGGTCTCTTCCGGCTCAGGCATCGCTCCCTGCCGCCTCAGGCATCGGTCCCTTCCGGCTCAGGCATCGGTCCCTTCCAGCGCAGGCATCGATCCCTTCCGGCCCAGGCGTCGGTCCCTTCCGGCGCAGGCATCGATCCCTTCCGGTTCAGGCATCGGTCCCTTCCGGCTCAGGCATCGGTCCCTTCCGGCTCAGGGATCGGTCCCTTCCGGCTCAGGCATTGGTCCCTTTCGCGGAGGCATTGATCCCTTCCGCGCAGGCGTCGATGCCTTCCGCGCAGGCATTGATGCCTTCCGGGGAGGTACTGATCCCTGCCGCGCAGGCGTCGGTGACTGCAAACCGGCTCGCGCCCGCCATCGCGGTAGGGAGAGGGGCCGAGGGTGAGGGTCGCGCTCAGGGCGAGCCGCGCTCGCGTACGAGGGGGCGGGCTGAAGCCACGCCTTACGTTGGGGACCGGTCCTTCTGGCCGGACTGCTTTTCGGTAGCGGCGCAGGAAAAGTCCTTAAATAACGCACGCATCTTTTTTGTTTTACACGCGAAACCTCTCGTGGCATCATGCGTCTGACAGAAAAGGCTGAGGACGTTTACGTGACGAAACCGCGATCGAAACCGTTGCCCAAGGGCGCCGCCGGCGGACGATGGCGGAGACGGAACGGGTACGAGCTGAAAGCGTGGGCCCGTCCGTTCCGGCGCGCCAGCCGGGCCCTCGATGTCACCACGTGGCTGATCTTCGCCACGCTGAACGCGATCTCCGCCGCCAAAGAGTGCGCGGAGCAGCCGGTTCTGAGCGCGCGGAAGCTGCGCGATGCCGCCAACCTCCTCATCGGCGCCTCCGCGTACCTCGGCCGCGCCGCCCAGGCCATCGGCGCCACCAGCCGGTGCTTCTGCCCCGATCCGGAAGAGGCGGCCGACATCCCGGACATCGTCGCCGGTGCCACTGACCGCTGGGCCTACCTCGCCCAATGGATCGCCGAGCTGGCGGAGGGCGTCTTCGCGTCTCACGCGGACGTGCTGCGCGGCCTCGAAACGGGCACGCTCGTCCCCGAGCCGGACGCGCTCGAACCGCCCAAACAACGCCGTCCCCGCATCATCCTGGCCCCGCGGCCTGTCTACGTCCGGGCGTTCCTGGCCGCACGGCAGCCGCGCGCGACCGACCGCATCGCCTCCACTCTCTCCCGGCGCCGGCGGATTCCCCGCCCGGCCGCCGTGAGTGTTCCTCGACGCAGCCACACCGGCCGCGCTCCTCCTCTTTTCTCGGCCTGCCTGCTCTGACCATCAGCAGCAACGTTCGAGAGAAGAATAAGGATCGTTATGAACACGAAAGAAATTGTCGTACCCGATGTCCCGTCCGAAGTCCCGAATACCGTCCATTTCGCGGCAGCGCAGGAGCGCGTGCAGGAGCTGCGGCGCATGCGGGAGGTGATCCCCGATTTCGTCATCCCGGCCTCCGCGCGCGATACCCAGCGGCTCGGCAGCGCCGCGTCCGTCCCGCCCGAGTTCATCGAGCTGACGGCCACGGCGATGACGCACCAGAATGCGCTGGTGCGCGGCGATTCGATGTCCCCGGCGGAGATCCGTGACCGCATGAGCTACGGCGAGGCCTATAGTCCGGTCGCGGACGAGCTCGAAGCCCTCGCGCAGTTCATCCGGCACAGCATCGCCGTGGCCCGCAACGCGGCCGGAAGCGAGGCGCTGACCACGTACGCGCTGGCGCAGCGCCTGGCGAAAAAGCCGAAGACGGCCGGCCTCCGGCCGTTCGTCGCCGACATGCGCCGTGCCCTCGGCCGCACGCGGAAGGCGAAGCCGGAGGATCCGCCGAAGACGGCGGCGGCGAAGGCGGCCGCGGACACCGCAATGGATTACCCGCAGCAGCCCACCAAGCAGTAGTCGTAAGGTAGCCCCAGGCGGGCGCGTCGCAAGACGCGCCCGCCGTTTTTGCTCCCGGTGCGGCGTTGCATCGCAGCGCCAGGCAGCACGCTGTCGATCCGCCAGCGTCCCTCGCGTATGGAGTGCGGTGGCGTTTTCGCGTCAGAGGCGTCGAACTTGTCGACGAGAATCATCGGCGACGGCTACCGCCGGCGGCGGCATGTTCGAGCTCCGACACCCATTCCGGTACAGTTGCCGGATCGCCCGGCGAGTCCTTTGCGAGCGCATCGTAGATCTCGAGCAGACGCTGCTCACAATTCGACATGATCCTTTCTGCATGCGCAGGTTCAGTATCGAGATCGGCAGCGAGAGACGCCGCATCTTTGTGCTCGGCGTAAACGGCCGCAAGGGCGGCGCGACAAACTGGGGAGAGACGCTCAATCGCCCTGGCCAGCACCAGGGTATCGAGGAACACCGTCATCGGCCGCGCGGCTTCAGGTCGATCGTTCGACATCGGTCCGCGTGGATCGTCGCCACGCATTGTGGCGAGGTCGCCGTGCCAGACTCTGAAACTGCCCAGTCGCGCAAGCAGATCGGCGCCCCGCGCACTCGAGAGTGCAAATGCTTCGGCAACCGTGTGCTCGGGCAACGTCCTCATTGGAGCGATTCTACCCGCAACGTGGTCACCGACGCTGATGTCCGCTTCTAAAAGTGTTCCGCTTAGAGCGCCGCCCATTGGCTTGCACGGGGACTGCGATTCGAATCTGATGGGGCGATGAAGAAACTGCTGGTCGTTGGAGGCATCGTCGTCGCCGCAATCGGGCTCGTGTTGTGGGTCATCTCGTGGTTCCGGGCGCCCGACGCCGTCGCTACCTCGGGCGCGCGGCCGTGGCCGGGGGGGATGGGGGCGCTCGGGTCCGTGGCCGAGCGGTTTCCGCCGCTGCAGGCGAACGAGGCGTCCAGGAAGCTGACGGCGTTCGTCAATGCGTTGCCGAAGGACGAGGTTGTGGGCGAGTTCGTGGCGCGCGAGATCTCGCGCGGCGAGCTGGCCATCGGCGAGCCGCCGGCGCTTCCCGATGTCTCGGCGATCCGCGAGCTGGTGCTGCGCGAGCCGATCGTCTGGACGCGCCGGGAGGGGATCGGCGGCGACGACGGCACGCAGGCGACGCGGGCGGTGCAGATGACGGCGGCGAGGGCGCTCGTGGCGAGTGCGCTAACGAAAGCGCGCGCCAACGATCCCGCGGCATGGGAGGACCTGCACGCGGTGTGGAAGCTGGCGCGCTCGGCGGACGGCCATCCGCAGATGGCGGCGCAGACGGCGGCGCTGACGATGGCGCGGATGGTCAACGCGGTGGCCTGGAAGATGCCGCTGCCGGCGCCGGCGTGGCTGGATGAGCTGCAGGAGCGCGACGCGGTGCGGCCGCTGCTGGAGTCGTATCAGTTCCAGACGGCGTCGTACTGGCAGGACGGCGCGCAGATGTTTCCGACGAAGTTCCTCGCGGCCTCGGTGGAACACGACCGCCTGATCGCCGAGGAGCTGTTCCAGGCCAGGCAATGCGACGTGAACATGCGTATGAACAAGCTCGGGACGGACCTGGCCTCGGTCTGGCGCCGCGCTTTCCGCTACCGCGCCGAGCGCGAGGCGACGGCGAACGCGTTGCGCGCGCGCGAGGGAAAGCCGATCGAGACGGCCTCGCGCTGCAGCGACGGTGGCTGGACGTTCGACGGGACGACGCTACGCTTCAGCCGCGAGATCGCGACGGCCGCGCCGGATCGGCCGATGCCACTCGTGTTGAGGGTGAAGCCGTAGGGGGTCGTGAAGGAAGAGGAAGGAGGAAAGAGGAAGGAGGAAAGAGGAAAGGCAAGGCAGCCGCGACGCGGAGCGTCCTCTTTCCTCTTTTCTCCTTCCTCTTTTCTCTTTACTGGGCGTCCGCTAGTCGGCCGGCGATCTCGGCGACGTATTCGGCGCGTTCGTCGCGGGTGGCGGTGGCGTCGGTGCTGATGCGGCGGTAGGCGTCGGTGGACGGCTCGCCGAGGAGGTCGGCGATGCGGGCGTCGACGAAGTCGGCGGAGATCTTCGCGAAGACGCGGTCGTCGAAGCGGGTTTTGTCGGGGATCGCGGCGGGCGGGAACGTCCCCAGGGCGGAGAGCACGGGCGCGGCCTCGGTGCGCGTGACGGCGGCGGAGGCCGGGGTGACGCGCGTGGCCACGCGGTTCCACAGGTAGGCGCCGAAGGTGGGCTTGAACTCGGCGATCACCCATCCGGGCAGGGCGTAGCTGGCGATGTCGGGCTTGCCGCGCGCGGCGATGCGTTTGGCGGCGCCGGTCTGCAGGAAGCGCGGGGTGCCGTCCGCCGCTTTCGTGTAGAGCAGCGGCTCTTCGTAGTACGCGTCGAAGTACAACCACTCCTTGCGCTGCGAGGACCAGACGCGGCCGACGGTGTGCGGGGTGGTCATGAGCCGGCGGTCGTACGCGGCGTAGAGCTGGGCGTGCTGGAAGCGGCGCGCGGCGATGATGGCCACGGCGCCGTTGATCTGGTCGCAGTAGCCGACGCCGGAGACGAGCACGGGCCAGGCGCGCGGGATGTGGTCGAACTGGTTCTGGGTCAGGACGTGGTCGCGCACGGTGGCGACGATGCGGAAGAGGGCCTCTTCGTCGGAGGCCGCACCGGCGGTGACGCGGTCGGCGACGTGGGCGGCCAGGGAGGAGTTGACGTACGCGCCGGCCAGGCGCGCGGTCGCGACCCTCACGCCGCCCTCGGTGGTGGAGCCGCCTTTCATGATCGACGGGGCGACCAGTCCGGCCATGGTGCGCAGGACGGGAAGCGGCATGGACACGAAGAGGGCGCAGATTCCGGCAACGACGGTTACTGCGAGGAGGATGACGAGGGCACGACCGCGGGACATTGGGGACATGGTACTCCCCTGCCTGTTCTGTCATCCCGAGCGTGAGTCGAGGGACCTGGGCGGGTGGGGGGTTGCAGGCATGTGCAGGCGATACGGCTGCGCGGTACGTGGAGCGCGACATGTACAGCGCGCCGGCCGGCCGCCCAGGTCCCTCGACTCACGCTCGGGATGACAGATTACCGCCGTGCGTCGAGCCAGGCCTGGAACATGAGGATGGTCCAGAGGTGCTGCTGCCACTCTTCGCTGCCGGCGAGGTGGGCTCGCCAGGCCCGGCGGACCTGGGGGGCGTCGAAGTAGCCTTCGGAATGGAGGCGCTTTTCGCTGAGGAGGGATTCGGCCCAGTCGCGGAGGGGGCCGCGGAGCCAGCCGCCGATGGGGACGGCGAAGCCCATCTTGGGGCGCTCGATGATCTCCTCGGGGATGTAGCGCGCGAGGAGGGTGCGCAGGAGCCACTTCCCTTTGCCGTCGCGTACTTTCATCGACAGCGGGAGCGACCAGGCGAACTCGATCAGGCGGTGGTCGAGGAGCGGCTCGCGGGCTTCGAGGCTGACGGCCATGCTGGCGCGGTCGACTTTCACGAGGATGTCGTCGACGAGGTACGAGACCTGGTCGAAGAGCATCATGCGCTCGGTGACGTCGTCGAACGGCGGCGCCTCGTCGATGGCGATGGGGAGCGGGATGGCGTTCGGGACGACATCCTCCCACTGGGTGACGAGCTGCTGGTAGAGGGCGTCGGCGCTGGTGGCTTTGAGGGCGCGGCCGAGCTTGTGGACGCGGTCGCCGGCGCGCTCGCGCAGCGCGGGGACGAGCTTCGAGAACGGCTTGAGCATGCGCGTCCAGGCGCCGGCGGGGATGGCCCGCAGGGTGGCGCCGGCGAGCGGGCGCAGGGGACGGGGGATGCGCCGGGCGTTCCTGAGCAGCGAGCGGCCGAGGAAGTAGCGGTTGTAGCCGCCGAACAACTCGTCGCCGCCGTCGCCGGAGAGGCTGACAGTCACGGACTGGCGGGCCAGCTTGGAGACCAGGTACGTCGGGATCTGCGAGGAGTCGGCGAACGGCTCGTCGTAGATGTGCGGCAGGAGGGGGATGACGTCGCGGGCCTGGTCGGCGGTGACGTAGAGCTCCGTGTGATCGGTGCCGAGGTGCTTCGCGACGGCGCGCGCGTACTGTGCCTCGTCGTAGCGGGAGTCGCGCATGCCGATGGAGAAGGTCTTCACGGGCGAGCGGTTCAGCCGCTGCATGTGGGCGACGACGATGGAGGAGTCGATGCCGCCGGAGAGGAAGACGCCGAGGGGGACGTCGGAGACCATGCGCAGCCCGACCACCTCGGACAGCAGGGCGTCGAGGGCGTCGAGCGCCTGCGCGTCGGTGCCGAGGAAGGGCGCGGCCTTCGCGCGCCGGGCGACGTCATGGACGTTCCAGTAGCGGTGCGGCTCGGGCGTCCCGCTGCCGGGACGGATGGTGAGGATGCCGCCCGGCGGGAGCTTGTATGTGTCGTGGTAGATGGTGTGCGGCGCGGGGATGTAGCCGAAGCGGGCGTAGAGCGCCACGGCGTCGCGGTTGATGTTGGCGCGGAACTTCGGGTGGGCGGCGACGAGCGCTTTGAGCTCGGAGCCGAACAGCACGGCGTCGCCGATCACGGCGTAGTACAGCGGCTTGACGCCGACGCGGTCGCGGACGAGGTGCAGGGTCTGCTCGCGCTTGTCCCACAGGGCGAAGGCGAACATGCCGGCGAAGCGGCTCACGGCCGCCTCCAGCCCCCACTGCTCGATGGCGGCCAGCAGGACCTCGGTGTCGGAGTGGCCGCGCCACTCGGGGGCGGCGCCGATCGACTCGAGCTCGGCGCGCACGGTGGCGAAGTTGTACATCTCGCCGTTGAAGATCAGGGTGTAGCGGCCACTCGGCGACTCCATCGGCTGATGGCCGGCTTCGGTGAGGTCGATGATGGCCAGGCGGCGGAAGGCGAGGATCATCCCCACGCGCTCGTCGACGAATTGTCCCGAGTCGTCGGGGCCGCGGTGGCGCATGCAGCCGCTCATGGCCTCCGCGGTGGCGCGCAGCTCATCGTGCGCGGCCGGGCGGCGGAGGTACGCTCCCGCTATTCCGCACACGTGGATAACCCCGTGGTCATACCTTGTAGTACTCCCGGTACCAGCGCACGAACGCGCGGATGCCTTCGCGGACGGTGGTCTTGGGACGGAAGCCGACGGCGGTCTCGAGCTCGGAGACGTCGGCCATGGTGGACGGCACGTCGCCGGGCTGCATCGGCAGGAGCTGCATGTCGGCCTTCATCCCCAGCTCCTCCTCGAGCACATGGATGTACTCGAGCAGTTGCACGGGGTCGTTGTTGCCGATGTTGAAGACGCGGTATGGCGCGCGGCTGCGGGCAGGATCGGGATTGCCGCCGTCCCACGCCGGATCGGGCACCGCGATGTGGTCGACCACGCGCACCACGCCTTCGGCGATGTCGTCGATGTAGGTGAAGTCGCGGACCATCTGGCCCCTGTTGTAGACCTGAATGGGCTCCCCCGCCAGGATACCGCGGGTGAAGAGGAAGAGGGCCATGTCGGGGCGGCCCCACGGTCCGTACACGGTGAAGAAGCGCAGCCCGGTCGAGGCCACACCGAAGAGGTGGGCGTAGGTGTGCGCCATCAGCTCGTTGGCCTTCTTGGTGGCGGCGTACAGCGACACCGGATGGTCGACGTTGTGGTGCTCGGAGAACGGCTGGCTCGTGTTGGCGCCGTAGACGGAGCTGGACGAGGCGTACACGAGATGCTCGGTCTCCACGGCGCGGCAGCCTTCGAGGATGTTGAGGAAGCCGGTGACGTTGGCGTGGGTGTAGGCGTGCGGGTTGGTCAGGGAGTAGCGCACGCCGGCCTGCGCGGCGAGGTGGACGACGCGCCGCGGGCGCACTTCGTCGAAGCAGCGGGCCATCGTGTCTTTGTCGCCGACGTCTTCCTTGCGGAAGGTGAAGCCTTCGATGGTCTGGAGGTGCGCGAGGCGCGCCTCTTTGAGGGTCGGGTCGTAATAGGGGTTGAGGTTGTCGACGCCCACGACTTCGTCGCCGCGCGCGAGGAGGCGCTGCGTGACGTGATAGCCGATGAAGCCGGCCGCGCCGGTGAGGAGAATCTTCATTCGTTCGACTGCCTTTCGCGGTACCACTCGATGGTGCGGCGCAGCCCGTCCTCGAGCCCGACGCGCGCCTGGAAGCCGAAGCGCTCCCGGGCCCGGGTGGTGTCGAGCTGGCGGCGCGGCTGCCCCCCGGGGAGCGCGTCGTTCCAGACGATGCTTCCGGTGAAGCCGCTCAGGCGCGCGATGGTTCCCGCGAGCTCGGCGATGCTGACCATCTCTCCCGTGCCGAGGTTGACCGGCTGGTCGTCATCGTACCGCTCCGCGGCCAGGACGATCCCCTCGGCGGCGTCGCTGACGTAGAGGAACTCGCGCGTGGGCGAGCCGTCGCCCCACAGCTCGACGCTGTCCGTCCCCTGCTCCGCGGCTTCGAGGAACTTGCGGATGATGGCCGGGATGACGTGGCTGGTCTCGAGGTCGAAGTTGTCGCGCGGGCCGTAGAGGTTGGCGGGCAGGAGGTAGATGCCGTTGAAGCCGTACTCCTGCCGGTAGGCCTGCAGTTGCACGAGGAGCATTTTCTTGGCGAGGCCGTACGGGGCGTTGGTCTCTTCGGGATAGCCGTCCCAGATGTCGTCTTCGACGAAGGGCGTGGGGGTGTCTTTGGGGTACGCGCAGACGGTGCCGAGGCAGACGAACTTGGCGACGCCGGCGCGGCGGGCGTGCTCGATGAGCTGGATGCCCATGAGGGCGTTCTCGTAGAAGAAGCGTCCCGGGTGGGCGCGGTTGGCGCCGATGCCGCCCACGGCCGCGGCGCCGTGGATGACGAGGTCGGGCTTGTGCGCGGCGAGGTAACTCTCGATGGCGTGGGCGTCGCGCAGGTCGAGCTCCGCGGCGCGCGGGGCGAGGAGCGCGGCCGGCTGCTCGCGCTGGACGCGCTCGCGGAGATGTCCGCCGAGGAAGCCGCCGCCGCCGGTGAGGAGGACGCGCCTCTCGCTCCAGAACGTCATCGACGGACCTCGCGCTCGGCGAGGGTGAGGTCGGCGTCGACCATCATCGCGATCAGTTCTTCGAAGGTGGTGCGCGGCTCCCATCCGAGCTCCTGCCGGGCCTTGCTGGCATCGCCGCGGAGGTCGTCGACCTCGGAGGGGCGGAAGTAGCGCGGGTCGATCTTGATCAGCGTCCGGCCGGACCTGGTGTCGATGCCCTGCTCGTCGATGCCGCTGCCTTTCCATTCGATGGTGAAGCCGGCGCGGGCGAAGGCGAGGTCGCACAGCTCGCGGACGCTCTTGGAGACGCCGGTGGCGATGACGTAGTCGTCGGCGCGCTCCTGCTGGAGCATCATCCACATGGCTTCGACGTAGTCGCCGGCGAAGCCCCAGTCGCGCCGGGCGTTGAGATTGCCGATGTACAGCTCGTCCTGGAGGCCGAGCTTGATCCTCCCCACGGCGCGCGTGACTTTGCGGGTGACGAAGGTCTCGCCGCGGCGCGGCGACTCGTGGTTGAAGAGGATGCCGTTGACGGCGAAGAGGTCGTAGGCCTCGCGGTAGTTGACGATGGCCCAGTAGCCGAACGCCTTGGCGGCGGCGTAGGGACTGCGTGGATGGAACGGGGTCTTCTCGCTCTGCGGCGGCGGGGTGGCGCCGAAGATCTCGGACGAGGAGGCCTGGTAGATGCGCGGCCGGATGTCGACTTCTCTCGTGGTCTCGAGGAGCCGGAGGACGCCGACGGCGTCGATCTCGGCGGTGTACTCGGGGACGTCGAAGGACACTTTGACGTGGCTCTGGGCGCCGAGGTTATAGATCTCTTCGGGCCGCACGAGGCGGAGGATGCGATTCAGCGAGGAGGCGTCGTTGAGGTCGCCGTAGTGGAGGATGAGCCGCCGCGGCTGTTCGTGCGGGTCCTGGTAGATGTGGTCGATGCGGTCGGTGTTGAAGGAGGAGGACCGCCGGATCATCCCGTGGACTTCGTAGCCTTTGGCCAGCAGGAGCTCGGTCAGGTAGGAGCCGTCCTGCCCCGTGATGCCGGTGATGAGCGCGCGTTTTCTCGACACGGGGCGGATGATACTAAACCGCCTCACGGGGGAGGGGGACGACGGGAGGCCTCCGGCGGGCCGGTACGACCGGCAGCGCTTAAGTGCCCCAGTCTTCGCGCAGAACACGTTCAGCGCGAGAAGCGTCAGTTCAGGCTAGGCCAACCAGCGCTGCCGGTCGTACCGGCCCGCCGGAGGCCCCTCGTCGTTCCCTCTTCCGTGGTGCGATGAGTGCGATCGGTTTAGTACTCGTCGGCGCCGATGTCGTAGGTGCCGGTGCGGACGGAGTTGCTGGTGTAGAAGTCGTTGGTGACGCCGGTGATGGTGGTGCCGGCGTTGATGCAGGGGGAGTTGGAGGTCAGCTTGTAGTCGTTCTTGCTGCCGGTGCCGATGTTGACGAGCAGCGGGTTCGCGGTCACGTCGCCGGAGCCGGTGACCTTGGTCGAGGAGTCGCCGTTGTACCAGTTGTTGTTCGAGAACGTCAGCCCCGAGGTCAGCCAGGTGTCCTCGGCGTCGTTCCAGAGGTCGAGGTAGGCCTTCGTGGAGCCGCCCTGGTAGACGATGTTGTTGCGGATCTCGGTGGTGCTGTGGCTGGCCTCGCGGAGCCAGATGGCGGCGTAGGAGAGGGCGTAGAAGGTGTTGTTGGCAATGACGGTGTGGTGCAGGCCGCCGCTGTTGCCCCAGTTGCCGTAGTTCACGCCGGTCTTCGTCCACTGGACGATGTTGTTGGTGATGGTCAGGTAGTCGGCGGGATTGTCGTAGTCGTAGTCTTCATTGGCGATGACGATGCCGGAGGAAGGCTCGCCGCCGCGCTTGAAGTTCGCGTCGCCGCTGAAGTAGACCCAGTTGCGGTCCACCCTCGTGTACTGGGCGTTGTCGAGGTAGATCTGGGCGCTGAAGTTGTCCCAGACCTCATTGCGAACGATGAGGCCGTTGTCGCTGGAGATGTAGTCGATGCCCTCGCCCCAGTTCTTCGACACCCAGTTGCCTTCGATGGTGCCGTGGTCGGTGTACATCAGGCCGATGGCCTGCTGCCACACCGAGTTCTCGTCGCGGTCGGTGTTGTTGCGGACGTTGTCGGTGACGATGTTCTCGAAGACGGTGATGTAGTCGTTCACGCCCGGCGTATACGCGCCGGCGATGATGCCGCCTTCTTCATTGTGGTGGACCTTGTTGTACTTGATGGTGACGTTGCTGGCCTCCCAGATCAGGATGCCGTGCCTGGTCGAATTCGTGACCTCGAACCCCTGAAAGAGCACGTTGTCCGAGGCGGGATCGTCGCCGCCGATGACCACCAGCGCGTTGTCCGGGTTCTTCCCCGTGCCGTCGATGACCGGCCGCGTGGAGCCGGTGCCTTCGAACTCGACGTTGCTGAGGCCCCAGATGATGAGCGACTCGTTGTACGTCCCGCTGCTGACCCAGACCTTGTCGCCGTCGGTCATGACGTCGAGGGCCCGGTTGATGGTCAGGAAGGGTGTGCCGAGGGAGGTGCCGTTGTTGCTGTCGCTGCCGGACTTGGCGACGTAGTACTCGGTCGCGCCGGCCAGTGTGGAGATGAGGAGAGCTGCACTGAGGAAGGTGACGCGGATTGCGCGCATGGGAGGTCTCCGGTAGGTCCGTCGAATGTGGTGACGGCCTGCGTTGCCGTCACGACGACCTACTGCATTCCGCGCGCCGGATTACTGAAAATAACCAGTGACGTCGATCAGCACGTGGGTCCATCCCGGGCCGCTGTTGAAGAGGTTCAGGCGGCCGGCGGCGGAGAGGGGCATGATGGCGCTGTTCGCGCGCGTCTTGCCGGGGCGGTAGTTCAGCGTGCTGGTCGCGGGACGCGGTGACGCGCCCGGGAAGGCGATCAGGTATCCGTAGTTTTCCGGTGCGACGACGGTGACGTTCATGGCCACGGCGGCGGCACCGCTCGGGATGCCGCACACGCCGGAGATCTGGATCAGTCGCGTGGCAGTGGAGGCGAGGGCCGGCCCGCCGGCCGGTCCGTACGGTCCGGACGGCAGGCGGGTGTCGAGGATGCGGCACGGCTCGATCAGGTAGAAGGAGCGCGGAGCCGGCGCCAGCGGGACGTCGTAGACGATGTAAGACAGCTGGTCGCTGCTGCCGCGATAGGTCTCGTTCCCCGAGTACAAGGCGTACAGGTACACCGCCCCCGGCTCGAGACTGCTGGTGGTCACCGACGCGGAGCCGTCGACGACCGGCACGATGGCGACCGTCTTGCCTTTCCAGACGAAGGAGACGGTCCCGCCGGAGAGCGTGGGCTCGTTGGGGAACGTGGCGGTCAGGGTCACCGGCGTGGTGACGGCCGTGCTGGGCCATGGGCTGATCGACAGCTCGACCACCGCGATCGGCTTGACCACGTTGAGGGTCCAGCTCTTCGAGTAGGGCACGTGCAACGAGTCGCCGGCGTAGGTCAGCACGACCGCGTGGGGGCCGGCGGCGAGCAGTCCGAAGGTAATGTCGAAGGACGCGGCCGGGCCGCTGCCGCGGTCGACGCCGTCGACCTCGAGGACGACCACGCCGGTCGGGTCGCCGGGCATCCCCGATTCCAGCTTGCCCTTGAGGCTGACGGGCGTGAGCGTGGTCGGGAGCTGCGGATAGAACTGCGGGAATGACCACACCGGGGCGCGCGTGATCTCGATCGTGCGCGGCGTCGCCGCGGCGCCCGCGTACAGGGAGTCGCCGCCGAAGACCGCCGTCAGCGAGTGCGTCCCCGGAACGTAGCCGCGCAACTCGACGTACGCGCCGCCGTCGATCAGCTCGGCGAGGGCGGCGACCGTGCCGCCGATGGAGACGGCCACGCCTCCGCTGGTGGCGAAGGTCCCCTGCCGTTCGCTGCTGACGGTCACGTTCAGGTCCACGGCGGCGGGAGAGGTCACCGGCGCGCCGGCGATGGCGACGGTGAGCGGAAGGTCGAGCGACTCAGTGGTGAGCGTCGGGATGACGTCGACGATGTTGTTCTGACTGTCGGCGAGCACGAGGTCCGGCGTGCCGTTGCCGTCGAAGTCGCCGAGGGCGGAGGCCTGGAGCGAGATCGGATAACGGAATCGCGCGTAGCCGTTGAACGAGCCGGCGCCGTCGCCCAGGAGGATGGTGGTACCGAAGACGAGGTCGACGTCGCCGTCGGCGTCGAAGTCGCCGGGCAGGCCGCGCGTGAGCGGGGCCGGGCCGCCGCGCTGGTCGACCTCGAGCGTGTGCCGCGGGCCGAACGTGCCGTCGCCGTTGCCGAGGGAGATCATCATGGTGGCGCTGTGGGAGAAATAGTCGTACTTAACGACGTCGAGATGGCCGTCGTCGTCGAGGTCGACCAGCGCCGACGGCGGCAGGTAGGAGTCGTAGCCGATTTCGGTGAAGGTCCCGGCCGGTGAGCCGAGGAGGATCGTCGAGGCGAGCACGAGATCGTCCGCGCCGTCGCCGTTGACGTCGCCGGCCAGCGCCGGCTGTCCGTACGGCACCTCGAACGCCGTGTCCACCGGCGCGTCGAACGTGCCGTCGCCGCGGCCGAGGACGAGCGTCAGCCCCTCCCCGCTGTCGTTGTCGATGGCGACGTCGCGATTGCCGTCACCGTCGAAGTCGCCGGTGACGGCGCGCGGCGTCGAGCCGCCAGCCCCGACGGAGAGGTCGGCGGTGAGCCGGAACGTGCCGTCGCCGTTCGCGGCGTAGCAGGAAAACGAGCCGTAGACGGGCAGGACGACGTCGATGGCGCCGTCGCCGGTGAAGTCGCCGAACGACCCGTGGAAGATGCCGGAGTTGAGGGAAATGCCCTCGACCGGCGTGAGGATCGGTGTCCCGAGGCGCGCCTCCCCCGTCCCGGGCAGCACGGCGATGCCTCCCTTCATCATGACGATGGCGTCGGGCTGCGCGTCGCCGGTGACGTCGGAAACGGCGGTCTCCACGGGGAAGGCGTCGTAGAAGCCGTCCTCCCAGGTCGTCGAGAGGAGGACGCCGCGCGGAGCGGCGAACGAGCCGCCCGCGGTGCCTCGCAGGTACGTCACGAGGCCGGTCTCCGACGAAATGTCGCCGGTTCCGCCGGCCAGCAGCTCGGCATGGCCGTCGGCGTTGAAGTCGGCGACGGCGATCTCCGCGGCGCCCGACGAGGCGACGTAGGTCTGCAGCGGTCCGGGCGAGCCGTCCGCGCCGCTCAGTGACACGAACACGTGTCCGGGCAGGGTGCCGATGATGTCGGCGCGGCCGTCTCCGTTGAGATCCGCGGTGCGCAGCAGGACCTCGGCCCCCTCGGACACGAAACCGGCGGACATGCGCGCGCCGTACGTCCCGTCGGCGTTGCGCAGGCGCACCGCCAGGTCGTGGCGATCGCGATCGACCCATGCAAAGTCGGCGCGGCCGTCGGCGTTGAAGTCGCCCGCCGCGGAGAAGCCTTCTCCGTCCACCCAGACTGCCGGCTGAGACGTGCCGTCGCCGTTGCCGAGACGGACGGTCCAGAAGATCCCGGAGCTGGAGAGGAAGGCGTCGAGCTTGCCGTCGCCGTTGGCGTCGGCGAAGTAGCCGGGGCCGAGGATCGGGTGTCCGCCGTCGAAGTTGCCGCCGCCGAGGTTTCGGTAGAAAGAGCCGCAGATGACGAGGTCCGGGAGGCCGTCGGAGGTGAGCTCGGCCAGGGCGATGTCGACGTCCGCGCAGGAGGGGGGCAGCAGGAGCTGCGCACCGGCGGTGAATGAGCCGTCGCCGTTGCCGTGGTAGAAGCGGACATCGTCGCCGCTCGCCAGGACGAGATCGGGAAAGGCAACGTCGTCGAGCAGCGCGGCGTTGAAACGCACGCTGCCGGCGAAGGGGGTCGTGAACGGCAGCGCGAACGTGCCGTCGCCGTGGCCGCGGTAGACCTTCAGCAACGATCCCGACGCGACGGCGAAATCACGCTTGCCGTCGTTGTCGAAATCGGCCGCGCGGACGTCGGTCACCGGGCCTTGGCCGGGAAGGACGAAACGCGGGCCGTCGAACACGGACGGCGTTCCGGCGTGCAGATGCACGGCGGCGATGAGTACCGCGAGGAGCGCCGGGAGTTTTTTCATTGGAAGTAGCCGGTGACGTCGATGATGACATGGACCGGCGATCCGTTGTTCGCCACGTTCATGGCTCCGGCCGCCGACAGCCGCATGATGGCGCTGTTCGCGCGAGTCCTGCCGGTGCGGTAGTTCATCGTGCTGGTACCCGGCAAACTCGAGCCGGCGGGATAGAGCGTGAGGAAGCCGACGCCGGCCGGATTGACGGCGGTGACGTTGAGAGCCAGCGCCTTCGCGCCTTGCGGGATGCCGCAGCGGCCGGTCATCGAGAACCAGCGCACGCCCTGCGCCGCGAGCTGCGGTCCACCATGACTGGCATTGGGATCGCGCGTATCGACGACGCGGCATGGGGTCACCATGTAGAACGAGGTGGCCGAGGTCGGCGGCGGCCCGTCGGCCACCTCAACCTCATATTCCTTTTCGACCGGCAGGTAGACGGAGTCGCCGCTGTAGCGGTACAGGAACTTCCGCGTTCCCGGTGACAGAGATCCGAGGACGGCGGTGAACTCCGGCGCCAGGCCGGAGCTACGCTCGATCCCGTCCACGAGAATGGTGACGGTTCCGGTCGGATCGGGCAGCAGGAACGAGCCGCCGACCAAGACATCGACGCTCGTCGAGTCGGAGGAGCTCGGATAATCGGGAATGGTGGCGGCGAAGATTCGCGCGTTGGCGCGGGTGATTTCGATCGGCACCGCGTGCGCGCTGCCGGCGGCGTAGAGCTCGTCGCCGCCGTACCGCACCGCCAGCGTATGGCTTCCGCCCGCCGGCGGCTGAATCGCCACCTCGGCGATGTCGGCGCGCACTTCGGCGAAGCCGATGACGACTCCGGACAGCGAGACGATGGCCGCGCCGGCGGGCGCGAAGGCGGTGCCGCCGCTGGTCGCGGCCTTGATGGTCACCGCACTGGCCGCCGGGGTGGACGCGGGCGGATTCTGGAGCGCGAGCCCCAGCGGAAGGTCGAGTGCTTCGGTCGTCCGGGTGCGCGCGACGGTCAGCGCGTGGTTGGCCAGCAGGACGAGGTCGGGCGAGCCGTTGCCGTCGACGTCGCCGGCGGCGGCACACGCCACGCCAAAGCCGCGGAAGCGCGCATAGCCGTCGAACGAGCCGGCGCCGTCGCCGAGAAACACGGTGCCGCTGAGGGCGAAGTCGTTGCTGCCGTCGCCGTCGAAGTCGGCAACGACGCCGAGCGCCGAAGGGAGGCTCGCGGGCGAGCCGATGGAGATGACCCGCGCGGGACCGAACGTCCCGTCGCCGAGGCCGTGCTGGACGTACATCTGCGGCAACCCCGGGGGGCTGAACTTCACCACGTCGGCTTTGCCGTCGGCGTCAAAGTCCGCGACGGCGGCAGGCGGCCAGCTCGGCCAGACGCCATGGGAGACGTACGTGAATCCGCCGGCCACCCCGCCGAGGAAGGTGAAGTTGTCGCCGACCACGTCGTCGCGCCCGTCCCCGTTCACGTCGGCGGCGGCGAGGACCAGCGAGAGGACATTGGCCGTCGTCTGGGTGAAGACGGGGGCGTCGAACGTGCCGTCGCCGCGTCCGCGGTGCAGCGAAATGCCGTACTGCTCGGAGATGGCGAAGTCGAGTTTGCCGTCGCCGTCGAAGTCGCCGGGCGCCGCGCCGTAATCGACGGCCACCCCATTCAGCTGCGCCGATTGCCGATAGGTGCCGTCGCCATTGGCGAGCCAGCACTGCACGCGATCGCCGGCCGTCACGAGCACGTCGTCCCTGCCGTCGCCGTCGTAGTCGCCGAAGAGCGCGGAGCGGATGAAATCGCCTGAGGTCCCGGCCGTGAGCACGGCCGCGCCAAAGGTGCCATTGCCCGCGCCGGGGAGCACGGCGATGTCGCGGCCGGAGGTCGTGATGGCGTCGAGAATCCCGTCGCCGGTCACGTCGTCGAGCCGGACGCCGGCCAAGCCATGGAACTGGTCGGCGCCGGAGCCGCTCAGCAGCGGGTAGACATCGGGGGCGTGAAACGTCCCGTCTCCCACCCCGCGCAGCAGCGTCACGGTAAAGAGCTCGCTGGCCGTGAATGGCGGAACCATGTCGGAGATCCCCGCGGCGAGCAGGTCGAGGTGGCCGTCGGAATCGAAGTCGCCCGTGGCGAGGTGATACGCGGAGCTTCCGGCCGAATACGCCGCGACCGCACCCGCCCCGCCTCCGGCCTCGGTGAGCCAGACGTGCAGTTGACCTTCGTAGCCGGCCACGACGTCCGGACGCGCGTCGCCGTTGAAGTCGCCCGTCGCCAGGCTGCGCGTGTCGCTATGTGCGATCCTGCCCGCGGTGACCGCCTCGCCGTAACTTACGCTCGCACCCGAGCCGGTCGCGAAGCGAACCATCCGGCTGGTCGCGACGAAGAACGTGAGGTCGTCCCGGCCGTTGCCGTCGAGGTCCGCCGTTGCCAGGGGACCGCCGGCGGCGATGAAGCCCGCCGACGCGAAGGTCCCGTTGCCGTTGCCCGCCAGCAGCCGTGCGCTGGTAGAGGAGCGTAGCAGGACGTCGTTGTGCCCGTCGCCGTTCGCGTCGAGAAGGTGGACCTCTTCTCCTTCGAACGCCACGGCCGGTCCGGCCGCGGCGCCGAACGTGCCGTCGCCCGCGCCGGGGAGCACGAGTCCGTTGCACATGACGATGTCGGCGTGGCTGTCCCCGGTCATCTCGCCGAGCGCGAATCCCGCCCACGCCTGGCAGGGACTCATGGAAGCCGTGGCCGTGGCCGCGCTGGAGAACAGGCCGTTGCCGCTGCTCAGATACGCCTTGAACGACGCGGTGTTGGAGGCGGGCATGGCGTTCCAGGCCACGACCACGTCCGACATGCCGTTGCCGTCGAGGTCCGCGACGTCGATCGTGTACGCGTTGCCGAGGGGCGTGTCGATCGCCGAGCCGAACGTCCCGTCTCCGTTTCCGAGCCGCACGGAGAGGCGATACTGCTGCGTCGTCGCGGACTTCAGAAGCATGACGAAGTCGGGTTTCGCGTCACCGTTGAAGTCGCCCGCCCGCAACGCATACAGGTACGTTCCGTCGTGGACGATCCGCCGCGGGTTTTCGAATACGGCGGGCGCCGCCCCCGCCCACGGCGTCATGGCGAAGAGAGACAGCGCAAGAATGGCTTGCTTCATGGAGTAGGAAGTGGCGTCGTCGAGCCTGCGGACCGTGGACGGACCTGTATTGTGCACGCTCAGAAGCCGCCGGTCGAGAAGGCTCCGCGCCCGGGCTCTATTCCGAATCGACGATGGACAGCAGGTAACGGCCGTACGTGCTGTTGCGCAGCGGCCGGGCCAGCTCGCGGACCTGCGCGGCGTCGATGGCGCCCATGTGGTACGCGACTTCCTCGGGGCAGGCGATCTTGAGTCCCTGGCGCAGCTCCACGGCGCCGACGAAGTTCGAGGCGCCGAGGAGCGACTCCTGGGTGCCGGTGTCGAACCAGGCGTAGCCGCGGCCGAGCTGCTCGACGTGAAGGTCGCCGCGCTTGAGGTAGATGCGGTTGATGTCGGTGATCTCGATCTCACCGCGCTTGGACGGCGGCAGGGTGGCGGCCATGGCCACGACGTCGCGGTCGTAGAAGTAGAGGCCCGTCACGGCGAGGTTGGACTTCGGCTCTTTCGGCTTCTCTTCGATCGACTTTGCCCGCCCGTCGGCGGTGATCTCGACGACGCCGTACCGCTCGGGATCGTGGACGCGATACGCGAAGACGGTGGCGCCGTCGTTCCGCGCGGCGGCGCTCTGCAGGGCCTCGGTCAATCCATGCCCATAGAAGATGTTGTCGCCGAGGATGAGGCAGCTGGTGTCGTCGCCGACAAAGTCGCGCCCGACGATGAAGGCGTCGGCCAGCCCGCGCGGCGATTCCTGGACGGCGTACTCGATGCGGATGCCCCACTGGGTCCCGTCGCGCAGGAGGTTGCGGAAGAGGACCTGGTCCTGCGGGGTGGTGATGATCAGAAAGTCGCGGACGCCGGCCAGCATGAGCGTGGTCAGCGGGTAATAGATCATCGGCTTGTCGTAAATGGGCAGGAGCTGCTTGGAGACGACGGAGGTGATCGGGTAGAGCCGCGTCCCGGATCCCCCCGCGAGAATGATTCCTTTGCGCATCGGGCGCGCATTCTACGTCACCGGCAAGGAGACCCGACGAGGGGCCTCCGGCGGGCCGGTGCGACCGGCAGCGCTGCTTGGCCTAGCCAGGATGCACGCCTGTCTACGGAACACGTGTTTGCGCGACGGGATGGGCTCAATCAGCGCTGCCGGTCGTACCGGCCCGCCGGAGGCCTCCCGGTGGGTCTCCTACCCGGCGGCGCGCCGCGCGCGGATCTTGAAGACGACCGCGACGATCATCCCGAAGAGAAAGCCGCCCACGTGCGCCCACCAGGCCACGCCGGCCACTTCCTGCGTGCCGCGCGTGGCCTGGAGGGAGAGGAAGCCGCTGAAGAACTGCATGCCGAACCAGACCGGGAGGAAGAGCATGGCCGGGATCTCGGCCATGGCCCAGTACACGACCAGCGGGAAGAGCGTCACGATGCGGTCTTTCGTCCGCAGCACGAGGAAGGCGCCGAGGAGGCCGGCGATGCAGCCGGAGGCACCGATCGAGGGGACGGTGGAGCTCGGGAAAAGCACCGTGTGCGTCAGACTGCCGGCCGCACCGCAGGCGAGATAGAAGAGGAGGAAGCGGCCGCGCCCCATGGCGTCCTCGATCGCACCGCCGAAGACCCATAGATAAATGAGGTTGCCGATCAGGTGCACGAAGCCGCCGTGGAGGAAGAGCGACGACACGAGCGTGATGGCCACTTCCCACGGCGCGTAGCCGTAGGCGCGCGGCTCGAGCAGGCGCGCGGGCATGAAGCCGAAGGTCTGGATGATCCGCTCCGTCATCGGTCCCATGAAGAGCTGGGCGATGAAGACGACCACGTTCGCCGCGACGAGCGCGCGGTTCACGACCGGGCGCGTCGTCAGCGGCAGGGTGTGGCGGAGAGGGATCATTCCAGCGCTTTGCGGATCTCGCGCACCACTTCGGCGATCTGTTCCTCTTTGAGCTCGGGGAACACCGGGATGGCCAGCGTCTGCTGGGCCGCGGTCTCGGATTGCGGATAGCTTTCGTCGGTGAGGCCGGCGAAGCACGGCTGCTGCGGGAGCGTCAGCGGGTAGTAGACCTCGCAGCCGATCTGCACGCTCTTCAAATGGTTCATGACGCGGTCGCGCGTCTCGCTCCCCTCGGGGAAGCGGACGATGTACTGGTTATAGATGTGGCGCCGTCCCCGCAGCTCCTCCGGCAGCACCACACGCTCGCCGAGACCGGCATCGGCGAAGTGGCGACGATAGAGGTCCGCGTTGCGGCGGCGTCCCTCGTGCCACGACTCGAGCAGCGGCAGCTTGATGTGCAGCATGGCGGCCTGCAGCGCGTCGATGCGGAAGTTGCCGCCGACGTAGTGGTGAAAGTATTTCGGCCGCATGCCGTGCACGCGGTAGTCGACGAGGCGCGCCGCGAGCTCGTCGTCGTTGGTGGTGATGGCGCCGGCGTCGCCGAAGGCGCCGAGGTTCTTGGAGGGGAAGAAGGAGAAGGCGCCCATGGTGCCGATGGAGCCGGCGCGGTGTCCGTTGTAGTCGCAGCCGACGGCCTGCGCGGCGTCTTCGATGACGGGGATGCCGCGCTGCGCGGCGATGGCCATGAGCTCGTCCATCGGCGCGCACTGTCCATACAGGTGCACGGGCATGATGGCTTTGGTGCGCGCGGTGATGCGCGCCTCCACCAGGCGCGGGTCGAGGTTGTAGTCGGTGAGGTCGATGTCGACGAAGACGGGCGTGGCGCCGAGCCGCGAGACGACGCCGGCGGTGGCGAAGAAGGAGTACGCGGGCACGATGACTTCGTCCCCCTGTCCGATGCCAAGGACCATCAATGCTTCGAGCAGCGCATCGGTCCCGGAACTGATGCCGAGGGCGTGCCTGGTCTGGCAGTACTGTGCGAAGTCGCGCTCGAAGTCGTCGACGCGTTTGCCGAGGATGAACAGTTGCGATTCGTAGATCTCCGCGGTGACGCGCAGCGCCTCTTCACGGATGGCGGCGTATTGCAGTTTGAGGTCGAGTAACGGGATGGCCATTGCGGGGCGCAGTCTACATTGCGTCGATTGCAACAGGGGACGACGGGAGGCCTCCGGCGGGCCGGTACGACCGGCGGCGCTGGTTGCTGCGCTAACCGGCCACTTCGGGACCAAACGTGTTCGCGGCGAGAACGTGGGTGAAGCGGAGCAACCAGCGCCGCCGGTCGCACCGGCCCGCCGGAGGCCTCTCGTCGTTCCCTGTCGCCAACTAGACAGAATCCCGCACCGGCCCGTAATACAGGGTGCAACACGCGGTACTCCCCTCCTTCCCAGCGCACACGCTACGCGTGTGCGCGTTTTCGTTTTCATGACTAATTAACGAAAATTGTTATAGACGCATATTTCGATGCCTCCGTATCACCGGCCGACATTCAACACAGGAGGCAACACCACATGAAGTTCCGCAATCTGATCTCCACCGCAGCGCTCGCGCTGCTCCCCCTCTTCGCCGACGCCGCCACCCTCGTCGTCCCCGCCGCGGGCACCGGTCCCGGCGCGAACGCCAGCCAGTGGCAGAGCGAGCTGACCATCCACAACGCCGCCCCGCGCGCCGCCACCATCGCCCTCTCGCTGCACGTCGGTACGGAGGTCCTCGGCCCGGTCAACGTCACCCTGCAGGCGCGGCAGACGAAGTCCATCGCCGACGTCGCGCGCACCGGGTTCGGCCTCACCCAGGGCACCGGCGCCCTCGTCATCGAAGCCGCGGACCGCGACGCGCGCTCCCTCGCCGTCACCTCGCGCACCTTCAACACCTCGGAGGAAGGTGAGTTCGGCCAGGACGTCCCGGCCGTCAACGTGGCCGACGCCGCCCGCGCTGGCGATGTGGCCGCCATCCCCGGCCCGTCCGCCGCGGAAGGCAACCGCTTCAACTTCGGCGTCTACGCCGTCGACGCCTCGGTCATCACGTGGGAAGCCGTCCGCGCCGACGGAACCATCGCCGCCACAAGGACCGTCAACTACCTGGCCGGCCAGCACGCCCAGTACGGCACCGGCATCGCCACGCTCCTCGGCATCAGCGCCGCGGACAACGACACCGTTCGCGCGCGCCTGACTTCGGGCAAAGCCGTCTTCTACGGCAGCATCGTCAACGCCACCGGCGACCCGACGTTCGTCCCCGGCGTGCGCACCCGTGAAGACGTGGTCATCAACTTCGCCGGCGTCGACCTCGACGAGAACGGCACCATCGACATCGCCGACGCGAACGACGACGGCGTGCTCGACGCGCCCGTGGAAATCACGACCTCCCTCTTCGCCGCGCACTTCCGCGTCGTGGCCGCGGGCGAGTTCGGTGAGACGCTCCAGTACGAGATCGTCTCCTCGCCGGCCACCGACACGAAGCTGGTCGATGCCAACGGCACGCTGCGCGTCATCGCCGCGGGCGACCTCAAGAACACCGAAGGCGAGCTGCAGGTGCGCATCAAGACCGGCACGTCGGAGACCATCGTCACGATCCCGGTCGAGTTCCAGTAAGACTCTCGACGCAGAGGTATGGTTGGGGCGGGCGTGAGCCCGCCCTTTTTCGTGATCCATGAAGCCCGGGACCTGCCATGGAAGGTGCAGCGCGTCGAGCGCGTGATCGTGACCTTCGGGGAAAGGCCCATGCACCTCACGCGTGAACATCGCGACCTTCCATGGAAGGTCGAAGCGCTCCACGCGTGAACATCACGACCTTCCATGGAAGGTCGAGGCACCTCACGCGTGAAGCTCGCCGACCTTCCACGGAAGGTCGCGGACTCCACGCGTGAACATCGCGACCTTCCACGGAAGGTCGCGGACTCCACGCGCGGGCTCGCGAACCTTCCTCGGAGGGTGCATCTCGCGATCCGCGAGATTTCCTGTCATCCCGAGCGTGAGTCGAGGGACCTGGGTGGGCGGCGGCGCGCTGCACGTGAAATCCGCCACCCGCCCGCCCAGGTCCCTCGACTCACGCTCGGGATGACAATGGGTGGGGCGGGCGGCGGCGCGCTGCACGTGCAGTTCCGCCACCCACCGCCCAGATCCCTCGACTCACGCTCGGGATGACAGGGGTGGGGCTACTCGAACCGCACTTTCGCGAACGTCCGCTTCCCCACCTTGATGACGTACTCCCGCCCCGCGGTGGCGTCGAGCGTGTGCCGCGTGGCGCTGACCCGGGCGTCGTCGACCGTTACGCCGCCCTGGGCGATGCGGCGCTCGGCGTCTTTGTTGCTCTCGGCGAGGCCCGCGGACGCGAGGATCTTGCTGAGCAGCAGCGGTTCGCTGCCGGCCGGGAGGGTCTTCTCCTCGATCTCCGCCGGCCGCCCGCCGCTGACGAAGATGCCGGTGAACTCGCGCTCCGCCTCGTCCGCGGCTTCGGCGCTGTGAAAGTCGGTGACGACGATCTTTGCCAGCCTCTGCTTGGCCGCCTTCGGATGGGCGTCGCGCTTCAGCTCCTCGATCTCCGCGGGCGGCAGGTCGGTGAGGAGCAGGTAGTACTTCCACATCAACTCGTCCGAGACCGACATCACCTTGCCGAACATCTCCGACGGCGGCTCGTTGATGCCGATGTAGTTGTTGAGCGACTTCGACATCTTCTCGACGCCGTCCAGCCCTTCGAGCAGCGGCATGGTCAGCACGACCTGCGGCTCCTGCCCGTACGAGCGCATCAGGTCGCGCCCGACGAGGAGGTTGAAGAGCTGGTCCGTGCCACCCATCTCCACGTCGCACTTGAGGGCGACGGAGTCGTATCCCTGCGCCAGCGGGTAGAGCAATTCATGCATCGCGATCGGCTGACGGGCCTCGAAGCGCTTGCGGAAGTCGTCGCGCTCGATGATCCGGGCCAGGGTGTACTTTGCGGCCAGCTTGATCATCCCCTCCGCCCCGAGTGTCCCCAGCCACTCCGAGTTGAACCGCACCTCGGTGGTCTCGGGGTCGAGGATCTTGAAGACCTGCTTGCGGTACGTCTCCGCGTTCGCCTCAATCTCCTCGCGCGACAGAGCGGGCCGCGTGGCCTTCTTCCCGGTCGGGTCGCCGATCATGCCGGTGAAGTCGCCAATGAGGAAAATCACGCGATGGCCGAGCTGCTGGAAGTGGCGCATCTTGCGGATCACGACCGTGTGCCCGAGGTGAATGTCGGGGGCGGTGGGATCGAAGCCGACCTTGATCGTCAGCGGTTTCCCACGCTCGATCTTCGCCTTCAGGTCGTTCTTTTCGATGAGGTCGACCGTCCCCTTGGAGAGATAGTCGAGCTGTTCCTGGATGTTCATGGTCGGGGGATGCTACACTCCCCGGCAGTGAATACGAACCGCGCGCATCGCCACCATCACCACCACCACAGACGGTAGGGGTGCATCGGTGTGTGCCCCTCCGAACAGGAAGGGGCGCCCGATGAAACCGCGCGCGGCAGTCGAAGCCTCTTCCTGGACACCAGGCAAGAGGCTTTCGACTTTATGGCGACAAAATTCAGATATCCGACGGGAACGCGGCCGCTGCTGATCGAAGAGACGGCGCGCAGGCGGCGCATCGAGTCGCGCTTCGTGACGCTGCTCGAAGAGGCCGGCTTCGCCGAGGTCGTGCTCCCCATCATCGACTTCGCGGAACCGTATGCGGGCATCAGCGGCCGCTCGGCGAAGCAGAGTTACCGCTTCACCGATCGCGACGGGGAGCTGGTGGCCGTGCGATCGGACTTTACGCCGATGGTGGCGCGCGCGCTGGCGCCGTCGCTCGACGATGACAATCTGCCCCTGCGCGTCTTCTATCGCGGCGACGTGATCCGCTGCGAGGCCACCCGCCTCGGCGTGAACCGCGAGCTGTTCCAGATCGGCGCGGAGCTCGTCGGCGATGCCTCCCCCGAGGCGGACCTCGAGATGCTGCAGCTGGCGGCGACGATCGCCACAGTGTTCTGCGACGACCCGCTGGTCGTCTACACCGGCGGTCCGCGGATCGACGATCCCCGCTTCGTCCAGCACGAGGAGGAGAGCGACGCCGGCTACTACACCGGCGTGCGCTTCTGGGTGTACGGCGACGACCGCCGCACCCCGCTGGCGCAGGGCGGCCGCTACGACTCTCTCTACGAACGATTCGGCGCCAGCGCGCCGGCCATTGGGTTCACGTTTACGGTTGACGGGCTGGACGAGCTGGCAGCTGGCAGCTCGCAGCTCGCAGGAGAACCGCGGGGCGAACTGGCTGGTGGCAGGTCACAGCTCACAGGAGAACCGCGCGGCGTCTCTCCTGAGAGCTGCGAGCTGAGAGCTGAGAGCTGACATGAGAATCGCCATCCCCAAAGGCCGCCTCCAATCCGACGTCCTCGGTACGTTCGCTTCGGCGGGCTACGACGTCCCCACCGAATCGGATCTGCGCACGCGGAAGCTTGTGTTCCACCGCGGCGGGATCGAATGGATCTTCGTCAAAGACTGCGACGTGCCGGTGTATGTCGAGCATGGTGCCGCCGATGCGGGTATCGCCGGGCTCGATCAGATCCTCGAGCACGAGTGCACCGCGTACCAAGCGCTGGAGCTGCCGTACGGGCGCTGCCGGATGATGCTCATCGGCGCGCCCGGGGCGCCACCACTCGTCAACAACGCGAAGATCGCCACAAAGTACCCGCGCGTCGCTCGGCACTGGCTCGACTCGCGCGCCATCCATGCCGAGCTGGTCCCGCTGGGCGGCTCGGTGGAGCTGGCGGCGGTGCTCGGGCTCACCTCGCACGTCATCGACCTCGTCGAGACCGGCGAGACCGTCCGCGTACACAAGCTGGAGCTGCGCGAGTGCATCGCCGAGGTCACGCCGCGGCTCATCGTCAGCAAGAGCTTCTTCCGCACGAACAACGCCGAGGTGCGCCGCCTCATCGCGCGCCTGCAGCAATCAATCGAGCAGTCCATCGGGGAGACCGTGAATGAAAGCATCATCGCCTGAAGCCACTGACGCGCTGCGCGCCATCGAAGAGCGCCGCCGCGATGCCGGCGACAACGCCTTCCGCGTCGCCGACGAGATGATCGCCGGCGTCCGCGCGCGCGGCGACGCGTACGTCGCGGAGCAGATCCGGCGCTTCGACAACGTCGACGTGGCGCCGATCCTCATCGAGCCGCGACCTGTCACCATCGACCGCGAGCTGGCCCGCGCCCTCGACGTGGCTATCGAGCGCGTCGAGGCCTTCCACATCGAGCAGCTCCCGCGGTCGTACCAGTGGGAGAACGTGTCGCACCGCGTGCGGCCGCTGCGCCGCGCCGGCGTGTATGTGCCGGGCGGACGCGCGGTGTACGTCTCGACGCTGATCATGTGCGCCGTCCCCGCGCGCATCGCCGGCGTGCCGGAGATCGTCGTCGCCACGACGCCGTCCGCCGCGGCAAAAGACGAGCTGCACTACGTCTGCAACCGCCTCGGCATCCGCGAGCTCTATCAATGCGGCGGGGCCGCCGGCATCGCCGCGCTGGCCCTCGGCACGGAGTCGCTGCGGCGCGTCGACAAGATCTCCGGCCCCGGCAACTCCTACGTCACCGCGGCCAAGGCGCGTCTCGTCGGCGAGGTCGGCATCGACATGACCGCCGGCCCGACGGAGCTGGTCGTCATCGCCGACGACACGGCCGACGCGGAGCTGGTGCAGGCCGATCTCGACGCGCAGCAGGAGCACGGGCCCGATTCGGCCGTGATCTGCATCTCCGTCGGCCGCCCGCTGAACGTGCGCGCCACGCTGACGCTCGTGGCCGACTCGATCGACGAGGCCCTGGAGATCTCCGATCGCATCGCGCCCGAACATCTCTCCATCCACGCGCGCGACGCGACGTCGATCGCCGAGCGCGCCCAGAACGCCGGCGCGATCTACTGCGGTCCGTTCTCGCCGCCCGCGCTCGGCGACTACGTGGTGGGCTCGAATCACGTGCTCCCCACCGCCGGCAGCGCGCGCTTCTTCTCCCCCCTCGGCGTCTACGACTTCGTCAAACGCACGAACGTCATCTCGCTAACGGCCGACGCGCTCACCGACCTGGCCCCCTACGCCGCCCGCATCGCCCGATTCGAAGGCCTCCCCCAACACGCCGCCAGCGTGGAAACGGGAGGGCGGCGCCCTGCCGGTGTCCCGCCGGCCAGAGGTGTCCGATGACCGCGCGCGCAGCCGTCGCCGCCATGACCGCCTACGCGCTCGAGCTCCGAGAGGCCGAGGTCAAGCTCAACCAGAACGAGTCGCCGTTCGACTTTCCGCTGAAGGCCGAGGCGCTGGCGCGCGTGGCGGAGCGGGCCTGGAACCTCTATCCCGACTTCGAATCGCTGACGCTGCGCAACGCGCTGGCGAAGGCGTACGGCTTCGACGCGGACGAGATTCTGGTCGGCAACGGCTCCAATGAACTGCTCGCCGCCGCGGTGGGCGCGTTCGTCGGACCGGGCACGCCGGTCGTGTTCGCGCGGCCGACGTTCGCGCTGTACGAGAAGCTCGTCACCATCGCCGGCGGCCTGCCGGTGCCGCTCGACCTCGATCCGGCGACCGGCCTCCTGCCGCTCGACGCCATGGTCGACACGTTGACGAACCTGCGCGGCGCGGTGGTCATCGTCTGCTCGCCGAACAATCCCACCGGCGGCGTACTGCCCGAGCACGGCCTCGAGCAACTGCTGGCCACCGGCGCCACGGTGCTGTTCGACCGTGCCTACGGCGACTTTGCCCTCGACACGCTGCCGCCGCTGCACGACCGGCTGGTCACGTTCTCGACGTTCTCGAAAGCGTGGGGACTGGCGGCGCTGCGCGTCGGCTGGCTGGCCTCCACCGCGGCGACGTGCCGCGAGATCCGCAAGGTGAAGCTCCCCTACTCGCTGAACATCGTCAGCGAGACCACCGCCGCCCTGGCGCTGGAGCACCGCAACCTCCGCGACGTCAACGTGGCGCGCATCATCGCCGAACGAGAACGCGTGCTCGCGGCCATGCGTGTGTTGAGGATCGAAGTGTTCCCGACTCGGGCGAACTTCATCGCCTTCCGTTCACCCATCACGTTCGAAGACTTTCTCGCCCGCGGCGTGCTGGTTCGCAAGTACGCCGGCTTTCTGCGCGTGTCGGTCGGCACGCGCGAAGAGAACGACCGCTTTCTGGAGTGCCTGACATGAGAACCGCCACCGTCACCCGCGCCACCAAGGAGACCTCCGTCGCCGTCACCGTCGACCTCGACGGCACCGGCCGCGCCCAGATCGACACGCCGGTCGGCTTCCTCTCCCACATGCTCGACGTGATCGCGCGCCACGGTCAGGTCGACCTCGACCTCATCGCCACCGGCGATACGTTCATCGACTATCACCACACCGTCGAGGACACCGGCCTGACTCTCGGCGAAGCGTTCGCCAACGCCCTCGGCGACAAGCGCGGCATCCGCCGCTTCGGCTCCGCCTACGTCCCGCTCGACGAGGCGCTCGCCCGCGTCGTCATCGACTTCTCCGGCCGCCCCTACCTCGTCTTCGAGGTCCCCATCGACCGCGAGATGCTGCTCATCCACAAAGACTTTCCCTTCGCCCTCGTCGAAGAGTTCTTCAAGTCGTTCGCGAACAAGTGCGCGTGCAACATTCACGTCGACCTGATCCGCGGCCGCAACGGCCACCACGCCGCCGAGGCGATCTTCAAGGCGTTCGCGGTAGCGCTGCGCGGGGCGAAGGAAGTGGTGAGCGCCGATGTGCCGAGCACGAAGGGGGTCATTTGAGGTTGCTGGTTGGTAAGGCTCGTTGCTGGTTGCTTGTTGCTAGTGCCTTTCGAACTCGCGACACCGCTCCGGCAAGACGCAACAGCCCTAGCAACCAGTAACCAGGAACCTTCTATGACCACGATTCTCATCGACTCCCCCGTCGCCAACGTCGCCAACATCGCCCACGCGCTCCGCGCCTCGGGCGCCGCGCTCGACGTCACCCGCGATCCGCAAGCGATCGCCCGCGCGTCGAAGCTCGTCCTCCCCGGCGTCGGCTCCTTCGCCGCGGCCATGCGCTGGCTCGAAGAGACACGCATCGACTCCGCCATCCGTGACGCGGTTGCCAGCGGCGCGTTCCTGCTCGGCATCTGCGTCGGGCACCAGCTCCTCTTCGACGTCTCCTCCGAGATGGGCACCACGCGCGGCCTCGGACTGATCCGCGGCAGCGTCAGCAGGTTCGAGGGCACGCTGCCGATCCCGCAGATTGGCTGGAACCGCGTCCGGGCCCGTGGTGCGCTGTTCGACGGTGTGGACGGCGAGGCGTTCTACTTCGTCAACTCCTACGCCGCGCGAAATGTGCAGGACGAGATCGCGTCCGCCGACTACAACGGTCCGTTCACCGCGGCCGTGCAGCGCGAGCGCGTGTTCGGCGTGCAGTTCCACCCCGAGAAATCGTCGGGCGCCGGGCTGCGCGTCCTGAGGAACTTCGTCGCATGCAACTGATCCCTTCGCTCGACCTGCTGCACGGCCGCGTGGTGCGGCTCACGCACGGCGACTTTGCGACGCCGACGTTCTACGGCGACCCCGAGGCCGTGCTCGAGTCGCTCGACGTCCCGCGCGGTGCGCGGCTGCACGTCGTCGACCTCGAGGCCTCGCGCAGCGGACGGCCCATCGAGACCGAGATCGTGCGGCGGCTGGCGCTCCGCGACCTGGTCGTGCAGGTCGGCGGCGGCATCCGCTCGCTGGACGACGCCCGCCGCTGGCTCGACTGCGGTGCGGAGCGCGTCGTCGTCGGCACTGTGGCCGCCAACTCGCCGGCTCTGCTGGCGTCGCTCGTCGAGACGTTCGGTCCGGAGCGCATCGTGCCCGCGGTCGACGTGCGCGACGGCGTGATCCGCGTCGACGGCTGGGAGCGCGCGTCGACTGCCTCACTGGCCGACGTGTTCGCGCGACTGGAGTCGCTGCAGATTCCGGAGGCGCTCGTCACCGACATTGCCAGGGACGGCGCGCTGCGCGGGCCATCGTTCGCGCTCTATCGCCAGTTACGCGCGCTGACGCGCGTCAAGCTGATCGCCTCCGGCGGCGTCTCGACGCCGGGCGACGTCGTGTCGCTGTCGCGCCTCGGCAACGTCAGCGGCTGCGTGATCGGCAAGGCGCTGCTGGAGGGCCGCATCCGCCTCGCCGACGTGCCGCTGTCGAACACCATCCCCGAGCGTGTCATCCCCTGCCTCGACGTGCGCGGCGGACGCGTGGTCAAGGGCGTGTCGTTCGAGAACATCCGCGACGCCGGCGATCCCGTCGAGTGCGCGGTGCGTTACGAGGCCGAAGGAGCGGACGAGCTGGTCATTCTGGACATCGACGGTGGCACGGATCGCGACACCATCCGGCGCGTCGCCGACGCGATTTTCATTCCCCTCACCGTCGGTGGCGGCGTGCGCTCGCTCGACGACTTTCGCGACATGCTGCGCGCCGGCGCGGACCGCGTTGCCATCAACACCGCCGCGTTGAGCAGGCCGGAGCTGATCCGCGAATGCGCGGAGGAGTTCGGCGTGCAGGCGGTCGTGCTCTCGTGCGATTCGAAGGGCGGCTTCGCCGCCGTCCGCGGCGGTCGCGAGCTCACGGACGTCGACACTGTCGAATGGTGCCGCCGCGCCGAGGCCCTCGGCGCGGGTGAGATCCTCCTCACCTCCGTCGACCGCGACGGCACCAACAGCGGCTTCGATCTCGAGCTGCTGCGCGCCGTGACCAACGCCGTGAAGATCGGCGTCATCGCCTCCGGCGGCGCGGGACGGGTCGAAGACTTTCGCGACGCCATCGAGTCCGGCGGCGCGCGTGCCGTGCTCGCCGCGTCCCTCTTTCACGACCGCGTGCTCACCGTCGGCGACGTCAAACGCCACCTCGCCGCAGAAGGGATTCCGATCCGATGAACCTCATCCCCGCCATCGTCCGCGACGCCCGAACCGGCGCAGTGCTCACCCTCGCCTACATGAACGCGGAGTCGCTCGCGAAGACGCGCGAGACCGGCCAGACCTGGTTCTGGAGCCGCAGCCGCCAGGAGCTTTGGCACAAAGGCGCCACCTCCGGCAACACGCAGCGCGTGGTCCACATCGCCGAAGATTGCGACCAGGATGCCCTCGTGGTGACGGTAGAGCCGGACGGCCCCGCGTGCCACACCGGCGCTGTTTCATGTTTCGCGGACGTCCCGCCCCTTCCCCTCGAACGCCTCATGGAGACGCTCAGCTCCCGCCACACCGAGCGTCCGGAAGGCTCCTACTCCACGTACCTGTTCAACGCCGGCCGCGACAAGATCCTGAAGAAGATCGGCGAGGAAGCCACCGAGGTCGTCATCGCCGCGAAGGGCGACACGAAAGAGCGCGTGATCAGCGAGCTCGCCGATCTCGTCTTTCACCTTTCGGTGTTGATGGTGGAGGAAGGGGTGGAGTGGGGGGATGTGTATGCGGAGCTGGCCGAACGTGCGCGCTAGATTATGGAGTGCGGCGGCCTTAGCCCAACGGTCTTTAGTTAAGCCACATCGGTGTTTGCCGTGGCCTGCGTAGCAGGCAACAGACCGTTAGGGGTAGGAGGAGGCCTTACGGCCTCCCCCTCCCTCCGAACCGGACTGGCGGATCTCCCGCATCCGGCTCTCCAGGGGTGGATACGATGGCAGATGTGTACACGTGGGACTTGCGTCACGGTGA